>CEPX01198203.1_pt1 | contig 12204 bp, 13 predicted proteins | sample 361361 | NCBI WGS metagenome assembly CEPX01 (sample SAMEA2619974, study PRJEB7988) | marine metagenome | biome: marine biome (ENVO:00000447); feature: mesopelagic zone (ENVO:00000213) & marine oxygen minimum zone (ENVO:01000065); material: "saline water (ENVO:00002010), including plankton... | reverse complement strand
AATGCTGGGCATGGACCATGATCACCTTCAAGCCAACCCTATTCGCATCAAAATAAATTGATAATCACAAACTATTCATAGTCATGAGAATATTAAAAAGCACATTCATTTTAGTCGTACTCGCTGCCATTTGGTCGGCTTGTACAGGAAGCACTGCACAGAACAAATCTGCCTCTGTTGAGGAAGCAAAAGAATCCAGCTCGTCCACGTTATTGATCGAGAAGCCTCAGTTGACATTCGGATTCATCAAGTTGACAGATATGGCTCCATTAGCGATCGCAAAAGAGCTTGGATACTTCGAAGATGAAGGATTATTCGTCACCATCGAGGCTCAGTCCAACTGGAAAAACGTTTTGGATCGTGTGATCGACGGTCAATTGGATGGTTCTCACATGTTGGCAGGGCAGCCAATCGCAGCAGGAGCTGGATTTGGACGTCAGGCTGAATTGGTAACGCCATTCTCTATGGACCTAAATGGCAATGGAATCACCGTATCCAATGAAGTGTGGTCTGCCATGAAACCGAATGTGCCCACAGACTCTGAGGGAAAGCCTGTACACCCGATTAAAGCGGATGCACTTGCACCAGTAGTTAAGGATTATAAAAATTCAGGACGTCCATTCAAAATGGGTATGGTATTCCCGGTTTCTACTCACAACTACGAAATCAGATACTGGTTGGCTGCAGCAGGAATCAATCCAGGCTTCTATACAGCTGACAATATTCAAGGACAAGTAGATGCAGATGTATTGCTTTCTGTAACTCCTCCTCCACAAATGCCCGCTACATTGGAAGCAGGAACCATTTATGGCTACTGTGTAGGCGAGCCTTGGAACCAGCAAGCGGTATTCAAAGGAATTGGTGTACCCGTAACAACCAACTACGATATCTGGAAAAACAACCCTGAGAAAGTGTTTGTGATGACAAAGAAATTTGTGGAAGAAAATCCGAATACTGCAATCGCTGTGACAAAAGCATTGATCAGAGCAGCTAAGTGGTTAGATACTCCAGGTAATAGACCAGAAGCAGTTGGAATCCTTTCCATGCCAGAATATGTAGGTGCAGACTCAGTGGTGATCGCCAACTCTATGACAGGAACATTTGAGTTTGAAAAAGGTGACAAAAGAACCATGCCTGATTTCAATGTATTCTACAGATACAATGCAACGTATCCATTCTATTCTGATGGCATCTGGTTCCTAACTCAAATGAGAAGATGGGGACAAATCCCTGAAAGCAAGCCTGCAGATTGGTATCACTCTACGATCAAAGACATCTACCGTCCAGACATCTGGGGTAAAGCTGCTGCACTGCTTGTAGAAGAAGGTAAAATTCCTGCTGCTGATATTCCTGAAACGGATGGTTACAAACCAGCAACTACAGACTTTATCGATGGCCAATCTTATGATGGCAAGGATCCACTAGGATATATCAACAGCTTCAAAATTGGCAACAAAGACGAAAGCTTGTAGGACTGTCAAGTCTCTAATGAAGATGCTGTCATTCCATGCGGAACAACTTCAGTATGACCATAACATAGGAATTCAGAAAAGTAAAAGAGAGTCATCCTGAATTTATTTCAGGATCTCGACTTGACCATTTCAATCAATAAAAAATAGACGTTGGTGTCTGAGGGTTTGGACACAGGCCGACCCTCGCACCAACATTTACCATTCACACTTCATAAAATACCAACGTCATGAAGGACAAATCCATAAAAACATTGAGAATGATCGGGCTAGGATTTTTAGAGCCACTGATCAGATTATTTAGCGGTGAAGAACCATCCAAAAACGGTAAATTATTCTTCACTAAAGCCCTCCTACCTCTCTTATCCATCATCCTCTTCGTGGTGATTTGGCATGCTGGAGCAACTGCACTTTACAACAGTGAAGCCAGTGTTCGTATCGAAAAAGCAAGAACCGAACAAGGAGAAGAAGCAGCCATAGCCATGCAGGAATGCATCGAATCTGGTGACGTTTCTTGCCAACCAAACACTCTTCCATCTCCACAGCAAGTATTCGGTGCTTTTCAAGCGCTTTGGCAAGATCATAAAAGCATCAGCGAAAAGAAAGCTGAGTTTAAAGACAAGGTCTCCGCTACCAATGAGCAAAGAGAAGCTCAAGGACTGGATCCAATCACTTACACAGGTAGACCGTCTTTTCTTGATCAAATCGGTACGAGCTTAAAAACAGTAGCTGCTGGTTGTCTGCTAGCAATGCTTATTGCAGTTCCTATTGGGATCATCATCGGACTGAGTGAATCTTTGAGAACAGCCATGAACTGGTTGATCCAAATCTTAAAGCCTGTTTCACCTGTTGTTTGGTTGCTTTTGGTGTTCATGATTGTGAAGACAGTCATCACTGATCCCTCATTAGATAAATCGTTTATCATTTCCTTTATCAGTGTCGGTCTTTGCGCTATGTGGGCAACACTTGTCAACACCAGCCTTGGGGTAAGCACGGTAGATAAGGACTACATCAATGTGGCCAAGGTATTGAAGTTGAGCATCGGACAAAACATCTTCAAAATCATCCTTCCTGCTTCGCTACCATTGATTTTCACAGGTTTAAGAATTACCGTTTCCGTATCATGGATGGTATTGATCGCCATTGAATTGCTTGCTCAAAGCCCGGGATTGGGATCTTTCGTTTGGGAAGAATTTCAAAATGGAGCAAATGACTCCAATGCCAAAATCATTGTAGCCATGTTCGTGATCGGAATTATCGGATTCCTACTAGATCGCATCATGCTGAGTGTTCAAAATATGATGAGCTTCAATAAAGGAATGGCATAATGGCGATACTGGAATTAAATAATGTTTCGAAATCCTTCAGAGTTGGATCTTCAAAAATTGATGTGTTATCTGACATCAACCTTAAAGTGAACGAAGGAGAGTTTTTAGCAATCGTTGGGTTTTCTGGAAGTGGAAAAACCACCTTGATCAACCTGATCAATGGACTGCTTTTCCCGGACAAAGGAGAAGTGCTTTTAAAAGGACAACCAATCATTGGCCCTGGTCCTGACAGAGGAGTGATTTTCCAGAATTACTCACTGCTGCCGTGGCTATCAGTATACAGCAATGTAAAGCTGGCAGTTGATGAAGTCTTTCCTAAAATGTCCAAATCAGACAAGGAAGCTCACATTTTGAAATACATCGAAATGGTAAATCTCACTCCTGCTAAGGACAAAAAGCCTAAGGAATTATCTGGCGGAATGCGTCAGCGAGTTTCAGTGGCTCGTGCTTTGGCTATGAACCCGGAGATGCTTTTGATGGATGAGCCATTAAGCGCTTTGGACGCCTTGACTCGTGGTTCACTTCAAGAAGAAATCATTAAAATCTGGAGTCAGGATAAGAAAACTGCCATCCTAATCACCAACGATGTGGATGAAGGAATTTTGATGTCAGATCGCATCATTCCTTTGACACCTGGCCCAAAAGCGACTCTGGGTCCAGAATTCAAAGTGCCTTTTGAGCGACCAAGAGATGTCACTTCCATCAACAAGGATGAGCAATACAAGCGTCTAAGAAATGACATCCTGGAATACCTGATGGAAGTAGGTGCTACCAGACGTCAGACAAGCGATCAGAAATACATCCTTCCTGATTTACAACCTGTAATGCCAGGCAGAGTCATTTTTGGTAAAAAGAAATACTCTGAATCGGTTAAACACTTCTAAGTCCATCACAATCCTCACACAAAGACACCAAAACTATGCACACACAACTTCAAGAAATGGCCTACGCTCCTGGGATCGCTTCCAAACCGGAAATGCTGGTTTGTCAAAACCTGAGAAAAGTCTACCCAACTCCCAAAGGAGATTATGTGGTTTTGGATGACTTACAGCTATCCATCAAGAAAGGAGAATTTGTTTCCATCATTGGTCACTCGGGCTGTGGCAAGTCTACCTTGCTCACCATGATTGCTGGACTCAATGAAATCAGTGGCGGTCAAATCATTGTAGACAATGAGCCTATCCGAGATGCAGGTCCAGACAGAGCTGTGGTTTTCCAATCACCAAGTCTGCTCCCGTGGCTAACTGCCTTGCAGAATGTGATGATCGGAGTGAAGCAGGTTTTTCCCGGAGCATCCAAAGCGCAGCGAGAGGAAATCTGTAAATACTATTTAGACAAAGTTGGTCTGGGAAATGATTTTCATAAACGAGCTACTGACCTATCACAAGGTATGCAACAGCGTGTGGGAATTGCAAGAGCATTTGCGCTTAAACCGAAAGTCTTATTGTTGGATGAGCCATTCGGAATGCTTGATTCATTGACTCGTGGAGAGCTGCAGGACGTACTATTGGAGATCTGGCAAAAGGAAAAAATCACTGCAGTGGCCATCACTCATGATGTGGATGAATCCATCTTCCTGGCTGATCGCGTGATCATGATGACTTCTGGTCCTTTTGCCAAAATCGGTGACGAACTAGAGATCCCTTTTGAGCGACCAAGAAACCGAAAAGACGTACTAGAGCATCCAGAATACTATGATTATAGAGCTTACTTACTGAATTTCTTAAATCACTAAACTTTTATCACCATGAGCCTTATTGCAGAAATCATTGAAAATCCAGATCATCCTAAAAAAGAGATGATTCAAAGTTCATTTGCCAAAGTCGCACCAATAGCCGAGCAGGCTGCGGAGATCTTTTATGCCAAGCTTTTTGAGCTAGATCCTTCTCTTAAAGCATTGTTCAAATCAGACATGAAGGAACAAGGCAAAAAATTAATGGCTATGCTTGCGATTGCAGTCAATGGACTAAATCGCCCTCAGTCCATTATTGGAGCCGTTCAGGATTTGGGGAAAAGACATGTGGGCTACGGAGTTGAAGATGCTCATTACGACACTGTTGCAAGTGCGTTATTGTATACGCTTGGAGCTGGTCTTGGAGACTCCTGGACCCCTGAGCTCCAGGAAGCATGGACAGAGCTATATGTAGACCTGGCAACTACCATGAAAGAAGCAGCTAAATCTGCAGCATAAGAATATAATGCCGACCCCTAGGGTCGGCTTTCTTATCAACTTTCTAACCAGCCTAATGCTTCTATTTCGGATTCAAAGATTCTTCTTTCGTAATTAATTCGATTTTCGGTTTCAGTAATGACCTGTTCCATTCCAAACCGGGCAATGATGTTGTCCGCAGAAAGAATAGCAATTTTTTTAATGTCTGAATTGGCAATTTCATCTATCGACCGTTTGAAAAACTGCTTCATTTCATCGCTAACTGCCTTCAGTTCTCGCTCGTCAATGAGTAATAATTGAATCCCTCTAGAGTAAATGGCTTCCTTCATCATGATTCCATTTCGAGAAGCTTCCGCTATGGTTTGAAATCCTTTTAGTTCAACTTTCAAAATTCGATCATTCAAGCTAGTGATCTCCATTTTGGAAGTCTTGTAAACTGATTCTCTGTTGGTGAGTGTTGATCTTAATAACATGTGATTGATGGTTGATTAACAATTGGTTTTGATCCAAATAGCGCCAAAATTTCACACGAATTCAATACCTGAGTTCGTGTATTCAACCAACCAAAACCATTCTTCAACCAGCAGAGGAATTAACTATATCAACTAAGAGTCAAACTGCAGATTAGATTTTATAATTTGACAAATATTAATGCAACTTAATTGCATTAATATTATTCTCGATACTTTTGTGCATTCATAAGAAGCACACCTATGCCCAACAATCAACTATTTGATGTCATCATTATTGGCGAAAGTTATGCAGGACTCTCAGCGGCCATGACTCTTGGCAGATCATTACGATCTACTCTTGTTATTGACGCAGGTCAACCATGCAACCAACAAACACCACATTCGCACAATTTCCTAACTCAGGATGGTAAGACACCTGCAGAAATTTCCAGCATTGCTAAGGAGCAGGTACAGCGATATTCCACAGTTGAATTCATTGAGGATTTCGCCATTTCAGGACAAAAAGTGGAGAATGAATTTCAAATCACCACACAATCTCAGCAAACCTATAGAGGTAAGAAGCTCATTTTCGCAACAGGGATCAAAGACCAATTGCCAGATATACCTGGATTTGCAGAATGCTGGGGAATTTCCGTGATCCATTGTCCCTATTGCCATGGCTATGAAGCCAAAAGCAAGAAAACCGGAGTAATGGCCAATGGGGAACGAGCCATGCATTATGCTCCATTAATCAAAAACCTAACGAACGAGCTTGCCTTTCTCACCAATGGTGGGGAAGCATTTGCAAATGAGCAAACTGAGAAACTCCTCCAGCACAACATTCAAATCATTGACAAAGAAATCTCTGAAGTGAATCACCATAATGGCTATGTGCACTCTATTTCTTTTTCGGATGGAAGTCAAGAGCCATTTGAAGCCGTGTACGCGTCAGTTCCTTTCATTCAGCATAGTGAAATTCCAACCCAACTAGGCTGTGAACTCACAGAACAAGGTTATCTGAAGATTAGCCCAATGCAGGAAACATCTATTCCGGGAATTTATGCCTGTGGAGACAATAGTAACCCCATGCGATCAGTAGCCAATGCTGTGGCAACAGGTAATATGACTGGAGCGGTAGTCAACAAACACCTTGCTGACGAAGAATTTTAAAAGATTAAAAGCCAGCCGGAGGCTATCTGGCTGGCAACACCATCTATTACTTCTTCAACCAAGCTACCAATTCATCTCCTATCAACACTTCGTTGATCTCTTCATCTGACTTCCGAACGAAGTTCTTCAAGTCATTGATGATGACCAATCCGGTGTTATCAAACTCATCAGCAATTTCGTGTAAGAACTCAAAACCCACTCCCTGATTACTGATTCCAATCAACAAGAAATAGACTTCATCTTGGCGACTTTGTGACTCAGCCAATACTCTCCTCATTCTAGGTTGATCTCTTTCGAAACTCTCTCCATCTGTCACAAAAATCACTAGCGAACGCTTTTGCTCAACCGCCACCGTCTCGCAATCATCTTCCATTCCGAATAGAGAAGCAAAGAATCCCGCTTTCTTCTTAGGCAGAAATGCACCACCTTCCAACCAGCCAAAGTGTTGTAGATTCTTCTCAATGACGTAACTGTAATCCGTTCCTCCATTATACCCATCTACTTCATCGATGATTCTGGTTTGAATGTATCGATCACAGTTATTCGGAGTAATTTCTCCTACATAATTGGCTCTTTTGCGACCATCGCTGAACGTGAAAACATCCATTTTTTGATCCGGATCAAACAGCATTCCCCATGGAACCAATCTGAGCAACAAATCCTGTGTAATACCGTCGCGATGTTCGTCATCGAAACTTCCACTCACGTCCAGATCAAAAGCAAGATCCATAATGGGCGGTGTATTAATACCTTTCTTATTAAGAGATAAAAGCAATTTTCCTTTACTCTTTTCGAGATTCATTTGTAGTGACATAGTACGAGTTATTTTAAGTGTGAAATAATTTTCTTTTGGCGATCGGATAGATCCATCACCTCGGTGAGCGTAACCACTTTTTTCATACCTAGCATAGACAGAATGGCGGAGATGCTACCTAACCAGTCTGGCAGCATGACCAATATGACATCCTGTACAGTAAATAGGAGTTGATTTAAATGATCTAACTGAATCTTTCGGGCAGCTTCATTTTGAAGCATTTGACTTCTGGTTTTGGTCAGACTCATCGCTCTGTCTTCAAATTGCCTGGACAACTTTGAACCAGCTTCTCCCTGCTTTTCAAAATACTTAATCAGATAATTTGCCGCATTCGCAGCACATAACACACGATTTTCTAAGCGTTTGATCTCCTCTTGAATTTGACTCAATCGCTGATGCAATTGCAAAAGTGTCTCTGACTCTCTATTCAATACTTCCACTAGTTGAGACAATTCCTTCTCTGCGTTTTGAAGCTCCTCGGGAGAATCATACTCTGCATTGGACAGCTTGAGAAATTTGGTAAAAAATCCATCTTTATTGAATTCCAAAACACCTCTCAAGTCTATGGATTGTAGAATATCCAATACACGATGCACACGTGTCTCCACAATTTCCAATGATTCATGACGAGTCATTTGTAGCATGATCATCACTTGATCACTGTAGGATTTTTGCAGGCTTTGTTGCCAAAGCGTTATTGACGAAGGACTCGATTCTTCAATGTTTGTTTCAAGAATCAATTGCAATATCAACTCCTTGTCCGCATTCGATAAATCACCAAATTCATTGTTTATATTATCTAATGTTATAGGCAATCTATTTCTTCGATTTCCCTGTATCGCTGAAGGCCCAAACGTTGGTATGGAAGGCTTTTGCTCTACCACAACTTCGTCCTCCTCCTTACTGGAAATCACAGAAGGCTTATAGGCATTTACCTTGTTTGAAATAATTGATTCAGCCCCGATCACCGTTGGTTTAGGCGATGTTGGACGGACTTCATCCGTGCTGATGATCGATGGCCGAATCTTCTTATTCATGGAGTTAATCAAATTGGAGTTTTATAAAATGTATTAGCTAAACGTGGATAGGATACGGTTAAAGTCACCGTTAAATCCTACACCAACCGGGTGAAACTGGAAAGTGCTGTCTTCTGTCAAAATGATACTTCCCATTTGCACTGCATCAAAAGACGCAAACTCACTGGATAGCATGTATTCGCACAAAACAGTGCCTGCATCATCTTTAATGGTGATTTTGGCTTCTTTCACTTCCGAAAATTTCTTTCCGTGTGGAGCGTGTATGGTTACAAAAACAAGTATCTCGTTTTCGCCATTTTTGATCTTAGATCCGTCTATTAGAATGGTCTCATCTACATCCTGAGTAGTACCGTCTCTACTGTCTCCACCGTGAGTTAAACTACCACATGGAGTAGAGAAAGATCCGTCCGAATTGCTCACCAACGTACCCGCTGGATTCGTTGATTTACAATTGTAAGTCGAGAGAATTTGATCAAACGTATTGACTTTAGCACCATCTCCATTGTTTCGGGCAAGTAAAGCATGTGCGTCTACATCTGCAGTACTGTCCCACGAAAGTTCGATATTGAAAATACTCTCTTTTTTTAGTGATAAGCTAAGCTTAGGCACACTGTCCCCAGGCTTCTGAAGTTTCATTTCTAGCATAGTGAATAAAATTTAAGGGTTGTAAAAACTAATATGGAAGGGCTATTAATTAGCGGCAAGTTCTTTTCTTACAGCTTCAAACCGGGCCCTAGCGGTATTAAACTTTTCTTCATTGATGGCTTGCGCCTTGTTGATCAAGGTCTTGATCTCCACCGCATCCGCAATGATTTTTTCTATTTGAGCTGCCTGTTCAAGACGATTATCTCCAGGATTAGACATGGCAGTTGTCACGATCTCTTTGGTAATTTGACTTCTAACCTTTTGAAGTTGTTCGTCCATTTTGGCTTGTCGTTCAGCAATTTGCTGTACTGCCTTCACATTAAACGCCCCATTTACTGCGAGCAGAGTGGTTTTAATGCTTGAGAACCTACTAGCTGCTGTTATGGTTGTCTCCTGCAGTGTGGCAACACCTGCTTGCTCAATCTGCTGAATGATAATGTGATCAGCCGGCAATCTCATGTAAGATCCTACTAAAGACAGTGTCCTACTTTCTAGCAGTTGCACCTTTTGACGCATCTCCTGGAGTTTTGCCTGAGCAATAGGATTATCCTGTGTTAGGTAGTCATTTGAAGCCTCCATTTTAGCCAATTCAGCTTTCGCGTTACTCAAAACTATCTCAGAGGAAGCGGCGACTATTGCAAAACGCTCCAGATGATCGTGATACGATTGCTTCAAATCACTCATGGTATCCAATTCAGCGTTAAGCTTCTGAATGCTATCAAACAGGCCATTTTCAATCTGTTTGACTTGATGAACCAGCGTTTGGGTCTTCCCAGAAAGCACCTCCTTGATTTGGTTGTAGGTTTCTGAAGCTACCTGTTTGGGGCTTTTACCGCGTAGCATTCCCCAAAAACGCGTCATGAATCCTGGTTTGCTATGTTGGATTTTACGCAACACCTCTGGTAGGTCGGCATCCTTCACTCCTTTCTCGAGCTTTTCAAACAATTGAAATACCTGATTAGCGGAAGCAGAATCCAGACGCGCCAGGAAACCATCAAGGGTATCCTGAAGTGCTTTTTCTGCACTATATCCTATCTGAATGATATCTGCCGAACTAAGTTCCTGAACGTTTATTGCATTAGCTATTTGTTCGACTTCCTGTTGCTGACTAGCATTCAGGTGAAGTGATAGTTTTTGCGAAGGTCCCGGGAGGGGAACGTCTTCCGAGTCTTTGCCAGACTCTTTTCTTAAGGTTTCCATAATATCTAAGTTTTAGGCGATGGCCTGCTAAAAGGACATACCAATCCTGTATGATAAGTATCATTTTTTGCCTCAACTGAGAATTTTCATCATAGAATTTCCTCTCAGTTCAGTGAATTCAAAAAGTGTAGATTTTATCGGTTTACATCTTGGCTTTGGTTTGGTCTCTTAGCGACCGAGTTCATTTGTATATACGGGTAGAGGAATAAAAGGTAACCTTTTAATGCAATTTTTTATCAATATAATGCCATTTATAAAGCATCAACTTCCGTTAAAACTACCCTATCTTTCTGATTTACTGGTATTTATGAAAATGAAAGAGAAATAAAAAATCATTCAATTTTTTTCTTCATTTTTTCGCTCAGCAAGAACATTCAAGTAGTGAAAGAGCATCTTTCATGAGCCAAAGAATCCAGAAGTAAAATTCCAGGCAAAAATTATTACGTAAATTAAATACGTAGTTTTACTTATTTTATTCTAAGTATTTACGTAGTTTTGAAAACACTCAGAACTACGTAATAATTCTTAGTATGAAAACGACAACAGACGGCAAAGCCACACGAATTCAGCTTTTCAATGTGAAAAGCATCAACATGCGGGTTTTTCACTTAACATGGCTCGCGTTTTTCCTATGCTTTTTTGGCTGGTTTGGCATAGCACCTATGCTGGCCGTAGTGCGAGAAGACCTGGGAATTACCACTGATCAAATTGTGAATACCAACATGATCGCTGTAGCCTCTACAGTATTCATGCGACTAATAATAGGTTGGTTATGCGACCATATAGGACCTAGAATTACCTATACCTGGTTGCTGATCCTTGGATCCATTCCGGTCGTGATGATCGGAATGGCCCAAAACTACGAGCAATTCCTTCTGGCAAGAATGTTTATTGGTGCCATTGGCGCTTCATTTGTTATCACACAGTTCCATACCTCAGTGATGTTCGCACCAAATATTGTTGGTACAGCCAATGCAACCACGGCCGGCTGGGGTAACCTTGGAGGTGGAGTAACCCAGCAAGTGATGCCTTTGATTTTTGCAGCAGTACTCGCTTACACGGGTTCTGAATTCCTTGCCTGGAGATTGGCTATGATTGGTCCAGGTTTGGCACTGTTCATCATGGGTATCGTTTATTACTTCTATACACAAGACACTCCGCAAGGCAACTACAATTACAAGCAGCATGAAAAGGATGCAGAGAAAGAGTCAAAAGATCCTATCTCAAAAGTGCTGAAAGATTATCGTGTTTGGGTGCTATTTCTAATCTATGGAGCATGCTTCGGTGTGGAGCTAATCGTTAATTCTAAAGCAGCTTTATACTTCATAGATTATTTCAATATGGATATCAAAACAGCGGGATTAATCGCTGGCCTATTCGGTTTGATGAATCTATTCGCTCGTTCACTTGGTGGTTATTTTGGTGATCGATTTGGCAAAATTGGCGGATTAAATGGCCGTGTAAAATGGTTGTTCGTAGCCTTGTTTATTGAAAGTCTGGCTCTTATTCTGTTCTCCAGAATGGATACTATTCCTTTGATTATTGCATCCCTTCTGTTCTTTAGCTTATTCGTACAAATGAGCGAAGGGGCTACCTATAGCGTGGTTCCATTCATCAATAAAAAAGCATTGGGACTGGTTTCAGGCATCGTAGGAGCTGGCGGAAACGCTGGAGCTGTTGCTGGTATGTTCTTGTTCAAAAAGAACCTTACAGGATTGGAATGGACTGATTCCTTTTACTTCCTTGGGTTTATCGTTCTGGGAATTTCCTTCACTACGTTCTTCATTCGTTTTCCTAAAACCAAAGAAGAAACAGTTACAGAACCGACTGTCCTTCAACCAGAACTTAGTATCGCTAACTAATCAACCAAAATCAGCTTTAAGATGCCACAAAAATGGGGAGAGCCACACAAGACTGTA
>CEPX01044196.1_pt1 | contig 12209 bp, 8 predicted proteins | sample 361361 | NCBI WGS metagenome assembly CEPX01 (sample SAMEA2619974, study PRJEB7988) | marine metagenome | biome: marine biome (ENVO:00000447); feature: mesopelagic zone (ENVO:00000213) & marine oxygen minimum zone (ENVO:01000065); material: "saline water (ENVO:00002010), including plankton... | reverse complement strand
CTGGCGGGCAAGGTTCTTCGCGAGTTCCAGATGCGATCCGACCTCGTCCGAATTGTCTTCCAGCGCCTGCTCCCCGGCTTCCAGTTGAAGCACGATTCCGGTGAACCCTTGAGCGAGCGTATCGTGGATTTCACGGGCCATGCGAGTCCGCTCGGCCAGCACCGCCACGTCTCGTGTTTCGTCGAACAAGCGCGCGTTTTCGATGGCGACGCCGAGTTGCTGAGCCAGGGACTGGACCACGGTTAGATCGGTCTCGTCGAACGCGTTCAGGCGGTCGCTCTGCACATCTAGGACGCCGATCACCTGTCCGGATGCCATGATCGGCACCGCCAGTTCCGAGCGCGTATCGCCTGCCTCTGCGACCGACATGTACCTTGGTTCGTTGCTGACGTCGGGCGCCAGCAACGGCCGTCCGGGTGCGGCGACCCATGCGGTGATGCTGGTCGCCTCATCGGGATGCCCAATGCTGAATCGCAGCGGCTCTTCAAGAGCGGGATTGGCGTCCAGCGCGAACACCAGGTTTTCATCTTCCACGATCCCGATTCCGGTCAGATCGTACCCGAACGACGATGAGATCAGCGCTCCGACACCTTCGAGAACCTGCTGCACGTCTAGCGACGAGGTGACCTGGTTCCCCACGTCGTTGATGACACTCAACTGCTCGGCGCGACGCTGCTCGGTTTGAAGGTGCTGCTGAATCTCCTCCAGCAATGCGTCCTTCTCCACTAGCGACACCCTCACCTGTTCTTCCGCAAGGGTCCTGGCCTCGTACAGATCAGCGTTGGTCAACGCCCCCGCGATCTGGGAGGCCACCCTGCCTGCGATTGCGATGTCCGCTTCCGCGTAGGCCCCATGTTCGATTGTGGCGAGGAAGAACACCCCAAAAACCTCGTTCTGGGAGATGAGCGGCGTGGCCAAGAAAGACACCAAGCCGTCATCGTACGCCGGCGCCAAGCCAGGGAACTTGTCGACGATTTCGTCTCGGGATCGAGGTTGGAACAACAGTGGTTCCTTAGTGCGGTACGTGTAATCCGTGGCTGAGCCTTCCAACGGAAATTCGGTCCCCGGCAACCGCTCTGACACGGCCAAGCCCGAGATGTAGGCCATGCTGTACGTTTCCCGCTCCGGGTTCACGAGGATGACCGAGACTGCGTCGGCCTGAACCAACCGAAGAGCCTGGTCCACGAACCGCTCGTAAACCTGACCGATGTCCAGCGACGACCCGATGATTCGCCCGATCTCCGCCATAACGGAGCTCTCGTGCGCCAACAAACGTGCGGCCTCTTCGCTTTCGACCAACGCACGTTCCTGTACGTTTCGTTCGGTTACGTCGCGGATGATCGCCTGAGTGCCGATTCGACGGCCGTCTTCCGCCCAGAGCCTCGTGGCCGTGACCAGTCCGTCGAACTCCGAGCCGTCTTGCCTTCGGAACTGGATCTCGTGCTCGTTGACGGAATTTCGCTCCGTAAGCAATGCGTCCAGCAGGTCTTGGTCGTCTGGATCGGCGAAGAGGTCCCTTATATTGGCGCCCTCGGTCTCCTCCTCTGACGTGAACCCCAACAAGCTCAACGCCGCCTGGTTTATGTCGGTGATTGACGCCTCGCTTGTCGTCAAAATGGCGTCGTTGGATTGCTCGAAAAGCGTGCGGTAACGCTCTTCGCTCTCTCGCATCCTTTCCAGCAGGTGCGCGTTCTCCAGGAGCGAGCCAGTGCCGTCGGCGACGACGTTGAGCAGTCTGACTGTATCCGGCCGGAAGTGACCTACTTCCGTTGAAGTAGCCGTGATGGTTCCCAGAATCCGTTCTTCGACGATGATCGGCACGGCGACGGTCGATCTCATTTCCGGCGTGATCGAAAAAGGCGCCCCATCCTCGCCTGCCACCGCGGGCACACCGTTCCGAAATGCCCTGCCCGTCGTCGTGTCCTCGGAGGTGAGCAACGTTGGCGGAGGAGATTCCAAGCCCGCGACTCCGGTTGACGCGACAAGATGCAATCCCCGACGGTCTTCATCGACGAGCCGGAGGGTCAGGCGATCGGCGGCGGTCACGGCCGACAATTCCTCGAGAACGCGGTTCGTTTTGTCGCCAAGAGTCCCCGGCTGGATAATGATGCTTGCGGTATTGACCAGGACTTCGAGCTCCTGAAGCCGCAGGCTCTCCGCTTCCTCCGCACGGACTCGCTCGGTGATGTCCGTGCCGATGGCGATCACGCCTTGGATCTCGCCGTTCTCGCCGTAGAGCGGCGAGTATCTTGTATCGAAAGTCATGCCCTCCCAGACGACGGTCGAGACGACCGACTCGCCTGCCACGGCGCGTCGGAAATCCCGAACCAGGTCTTGGGGCTAAACAGTGCTCTCGAGGATCGACTCTCCGACCCAGGCGCCGGAAGCGAGCCCGATGGCTTCCATGCCCGTTCCTTCGGACAGCGTGAACGTGCCTTCACGGTCGGTCGCCAGCATCATCACCGGCGCCCCGGCGACGATGGCCCGCAGCCGTTGCTCACTGTCGCGGAGCTCGCCGGTGCGCAAAGCGACTCGGTCCTCGAGTTCCGCGTACGATGCCTTCAACGCCGAGGCCATGATGTTGAACTGGTCGGCCAACTCCTGCACCTCGTCTCGGGTGTTCGTCGAAAACGTATGCTCGAAATCGCCCCCGGCAATTCGTCGAGCGCTCTGATTCAGGGCGACGATCGGGAGCAGCGAACGTCGGATGAGGAACCAGACCACACCGATTGTCACAGCGCCGCCGAGCAGCAGCAGGCGCACAACGTTGGTGCTGGCCGACCTGATGGGCTCGATCACGTTGGCCCAGCGTTCCTGCGTCACGACGCCCCAGGCGGCTCCGGGCACCGGCGCGTACCCGGAGACCACCACCTGTCCCGCCTCGTCTTCCGAGATGAGCGACCCCTGACCGCCGTTCATGACGCTGGCAACGGGCGCAAACGCCGACAGGTCTCGATTCGTCAGCCCGAACTGCCCGTGATATATCACCCGGCCGGCGCCATCCACCAAATATGCCAGGCCGTCGGGGCCGGGCCGTACGTCGAGCGCTCCGGAATACGCCGAGATCATGGGTGAGTCGTCGATCGTGGCGATGCCGGCGACAACCCCGCGGAATTCGGAACCGCCTGAAACGATCGGAGCGGAAATCAGTATCGAATCTTCGCCGGTCACGCCGTCGTTGAAGACGTCGGAGATGAAGACGCCATCGCGGAATCGATCATCGGCAAAAACCTCGGGCAACGGGAACCCTTGCTGACGCCGGAGAGCCGAATGGAGCGGCGCCCAGACAACGAGACCCTCAGCGTCATAGACAGCGACTCCAGCGTCAAACGCAAATAGCAGCGGCTCCGTCCCGCCCCAGGCAATGTCCATCGTGGCGCCCACCTGTTGCGGATAAAGAAAATCCATCCGCATACCGCGGGCGACTCTATCGAGGGAGGAGGTGTACTGCGTCAGATCCGCACGCAGTCGGGCGGCGGAAATACGCGCAAGCTCCGCATCGCGCTGTTCGACCATCCGCCTCGCCACCTGTTCGTACGCGACCAAGGCGATGACCGCAACGATGGCCAGGATCAGCGCCCCCGGTATAAAGGCCGACAGCAGCACCTTCCCCTGTAGGCTTCGGATAAACCGCACTGGCGCCACCCCCTTTGGGCACATCGACGTATTGTGCTCAGTTTAGGCCCGCCGGTTTGGAGCGTCAAACTGGAGGCGTTCAGCGCCGCGTGTGCAAGGCGAGGGAGCGGTCAAGCCATGGCGCTGATCAGATGCGGCTTGAGAGTTGATCCGACGGGACGACGGCCGATCTCGCGCGAAGCGGCGGCGCCATGCTGATACTCCCGCGAAAGGAGAAGTCCCGACGGCGTCGCGAGGGCCGGGCACGGGGAAAGTGGCGCACTTGAGCCGAATCTTTTCCGCCTTAGGCGGATGGCCTCAGGATGACCAATGAAGAGTCGTTCTTCGGACACCTGTCGTCCGTTCGTCGTGAGCCTGTCGAACGACCGATCATGACCCGCCGAACGGCTTGTTACGCGCTGGCCACCGCGCGGCGTGAGAGCCACCACTCGAGGCTGTCGGACAGCGCCATCCAACTCGCTTCGATGATGTTTTCCGAGCAGCCCACCGTGCTCCACGTCGTCTGGCCATCGGTCGATTCGATTAAGACCCGCACGACTGCACCGGTCCCGGCGCCCTGGTCCACCACTCGCACCTTGAAATCGTCCAGGCGTACGGCTTCCAGCTCCGGGTAGAATCCGAGAAGCGCCTTGCGCAGCGCCCCGTCAAGGGCGTTCACCGGCCCGAGTCCATCGGCCGCTGTATGCATCACCTCTCCGTCGACCGACACCTTCACCATCACGCGCGACGAGATGCCATGGCCGGACCCGCCGCCTTCCGGTCTGCTTTCGACGACGGCGGTGAAGTCGACCAACTCGAACGGCGGCGCATACTCGGGCAGGGTCCGACGGACCAGCAACTCGAAAGACGCCTCCGCCCCTTCGTATTGGAATCCCAGGTTCTCCTGGTCCTTTACGATGCGGAGCAGCTCGCTGGCCTGCGGGGGACTGAGCTCGACGCCCATGCCAAGCTCTCTCACTTTGAACAGTATGTTGCTCCGTCCGGACAACTCCGAGACCAGGACGCGTTTGTCGTTTCCGACGGTCCCGGGCGGGACGTGCTGGTAGCTGTGCTCCACTTTGGCCACGGCCGAGGCATGGAGGCCGCCCTTGTGAGCGAATGCGCTGGTCCCGACGTAAGGCTGGGACGTGGGCGGCGGCATGTTGGCGAGCTCGGCTACGTACCGCCCGACCTCGGTCAGGCTCTCGAGCTGCTGGTCGGTCACGCAATCGACGCCCTTCTTGAGCTTGAGGTTGCCGATTATCGAAAGCAGGTTGGCGTTCCCGCACCGCTCCCCGTAGCCATTGACCGTGGCCTGGACCTGGACTGCTCCGACGTCGATCGCGGCCAGCGCTCCGGCCACGGCCATGTCCGCGTCGTTGTGGGTGTGGATGCCTAATGGGACGTTCGCCTCTTTCGCCACGTCAGTCACGATCACCGCGATCTCGTTCGGCAACGCTCCGCCGTTCGTGTCGCACAGAACGACGCAATCGGCCCCGGCGTCGGCTGCGACCTTGACGCATTGCACGGCGTAGTCGCGATTGGACTTGTACCCGTCGAAGAAGTGCTCCGCGTCGAAGAACACCCGCCGGCCTTGCGTCTTGATGAACGTCACCGTGTCGGCGATCATCGCGAGGTTCTCCTCAAGCGATGTCTCCAGGATGTGGGTGGCGTGAAGGTCCCAGCTCTTGCCGACGAGGGTGACCACGTCGGTCTCGGCGTCCAGCAGCGTCTGCACCTGTGCATCTTCTTCGACGGCGACATTCGCCCTTCGTGTGCTGCCGAACGCCGTCAGAGTCGCGTGCTTCAGCCTGAGCTGTTTGGCGCGCTCGAAGAACTCGGCGTCTTTCGGGTTGGACCCGGGCCACCCGCCCTCGATGTAGTGGACTCCCAACGCATCGAGCTTTTCGGTAATGGCCAGTTTGTCCTCGACGGATAGGGAGATGCCTTCGTACTGAGTCCCGTCCCTGAGCGTCGTGTCGTAAAGCTCTAGTTGCTGCATGATGCCTCTCCCCAATCCATTCCTGTTCCGTCTCGCGAAACTCGTTCGTTGCCTGTAACTTCTCTCGGCTCATCGGTTTGCGCGGGCGGTTTCATCATTCATGGTGAGCCTGTCTTTCGTTCGTGGTGAGCCTGTCCTCCGTTCGTGGTGAGCCTGTCGAACCACATATCCGCAAAATCAGGATCGATTCGCGTCGCCAAACAAAAAAACCCGTCCCAACCAAGGGACGGGTCGATTCCGACGAATCGGAAATAGATGCCCGCGGTACCACCCAAGTTCCCCGAACACATCGGGGCGCTCGTTCAAGGGGTACGCACTCATACCCCCGCCCCGGTTAACGGTGGGCGAATCCGGCGGAGTCTACTCGGCGAGGTCCTTTCGGTCCGCGGCTCAGGAGGGATGTTCCGGGGATGTCCAAGCGTCTGCTCTCACCATCGGCCCGTCCTGTGCGGCGCCGCCAGACTCGCTGCTGCTCGACTGTTCCCCGTACTCTTCTCCGTCGATGCCATGCATATGTTGTGTGTGGACTAAGATTAGCGAGCCGCATCACGCGTGTCAAGGATGGTTGTTTGACCGGGCAACAGAAGGACGCTCCTTCATGTCTCCGCCGATACTCGCAATTCCGCGTCGATGGGAATCTCGACCGGCTCCTCCTTGAGAAGTCGTGACGAGAAGAACATCACTTCCAAGTTTTCGACGCCGCCGGTCGCCGGATTAATCCGAACGACGATGTCGTCTCCCAATTCTTGCGACTGCTGTTCCGCGTACGGCGCCAGCTTGTCGATGTAGAGTGTGTCCGATGCGCGGTCGTAGCTGAAAATCAGCTTCGCTCCCATAGGATATCTCCGATGGCTAGTCTGGTAGAGTCCATCATAAGCCATTCCCCGTGCTATTCACACCGCCAGTTATCGGCAATGCGGAGATTCAAGAGTACGATTTTCGAATCGCGCCTGGCCACCGATCGACTCGAATGGTTATGCATGGGCGCATCGCGAAAGAGCATGAGGCACGACCCAACAGGCCCCGCCGGATGACGGGGCCTGTGAGCAGGCGTCAGGTTCGCTCCCAATCCTGACGCCGGTGGTACGCGAGGGGCGGACGCGTACCGCTTAGAGAGTTAGAGAGCGTCGCCGGATATCGTGGGAGTCGCGTCCGGGTCCGAGGTTTCGCAGCGGATCTCGATGCCGTCAGGAAGCTGGTCGAGCACCTCTTGGTCACACACCAATTCGTGCAAGGCGCCTCGGTCGAAGCCGTTCGCTTCCATGCTCTCGAATATGTCTTGAATCTCGGACGGCAAACCCTGAAGGAAATTCGGGCCCAGGCCGCTCTGACCGAAGAAGGGGAATCCTCCTTGTCCGCTTTGCGGTCCGAACGACCGGAAGATGTTGATGTTGGGGCGGCTTTGACCGGGTCCTTGGCCGCGGCCGGAGCGACCGTGCATGCCGCCGAATCCCGCGTGTCCGCGTCTGCCGATGCCCGGGCCATGGCCCTTGTTCTGCTCCAAAAGATCGCCCTGGTGGATGATCTTTGCGACGCCGTCTACGTCGACGACCACTGTCGTATCTTCGGTGTTCAAAGCGCCGATGTCGCCGGTGCGGTTCATGTTGACCTGTGTCTCGGCCGTGACATCGTATTCGATGGGATCGGTTCCGTCTTTTGGCTGCAGCGTCAGCGTGCCCGCGACTGAGTCCGATTCGGTCACCGTCCCGATCGCCACCCGGTACGTCTGGTAAGCTCCGTCCTCATCTGCGACGACCATCTCACCGCGTGCGAGCCGATTGACTAGCTGCATGGCCTGTCCCATCAACATATGGCTGAGATCCTGCTTGCCGGGATTGACCGGCATTGCGCGGGAGAATCGGCGCGCGAACGTGCGCGTCTTAACCTCGCGCTCGCCCACCAGGAGGGCCAGATCGAGCGTACTGTCGCCTCGTCGGACCGTCACGGCCAGCACGTCTCCCACGTCGGCGGCTCGTACGATCTCGACTACGTCACTGGCGGATGTGACTGCCTGGCCGTCAATGGCCGTGATAATGTCGCCGTCCTCCAGCGTGCCGCTGGCGGGGCCGTCGTCTTGGACGTCGATGACCCGGGCGCCGCCGGCGATTCCGAGTTCCTCAGCCTCGGCCGCCGTGACGGTCGTGATCGCAACGCCGATGTAAGGTTCCGTCTTCGCATCTTCGTCTTCCGTCGCCTGTAGATGCTCGGTCACGGGAAGCTTTGTCGTTTCGTCGGCTTGTTGGCTGTTGGCCTGAGTGGCAAACGGGTTGGCCGCGATGACTGCTGTAAATGCCAAGCCGGCGAGCGCGACCATCGCCCCGGCTGTAATCCTCTTGAGGTTCATGCTATTCTACCCTCCGATTGTGGTAGGTGTTCCGTGTTGTCTGACGTCGAATCGGTATTCCGGAATGTCCGCCTACTACAACGCGAAGGGCGTCACCCGGTTAGCATGAGTTTCGACCGAGATCTGTGCAGCGCCGTGGTGGCGCCCCGGTCTGTCATCGACGTGACGCTGTCAACGCCTCAACGCCTCGTCTTTGGCGCCGCCACGAATGGACGCACCCGGGCGTGACCGAATTCGGCGTCAGGTCAACTCGAACTGTTGCTCGACGATCTCGCCGTCTTCGGTGATCTGAAACGCCCTGATCTGGGGCGCTTCTTTGTCCTCCAAGGACACGAGTATGTAGAGAACGTCAAGCATCCAGCTGTCGACGGCAAGCCGCACGTCGGTCTGCGACGGGTAGGCGGGGCTGTGCGTGTGAGAGTGGTAGAAAGCCAGCATTTCCCAGTCGTTGCGCTCGGAGTCCAGCATCGCTTCCAGGAATTCCTGCGGCTCCATCGAGTACCGATACGGACTGGGAGTCGCGTTCTTGATCCGGTACAGCTTCGCGACGCTGTCGTCCGCGCCCGAGAGGATCCCGCAGCATTCGTCTGGATCCTCTTCTCGCGTGTGAGCGATCATCTCGTCGGCGAACTTTTTTCCGATGCGCAGCAATGCATACCTCCGGCTCATCAGGCCGAGCAATTCAATGTGTTGGGTTGACGGTCGGCGCTACTTGCGGCGGCCGAAGAGTTTCTTCAGGCGCTGAAGAATGGCTTTGGGCGTGACTTTTTCGGCGGTTTGCATACGCTGTTCCGTACAGACGGCGCAGTTGCAGGTGGGTGGGTGATCGTAATACCAGTTTGGCCTGCCCATATCGGGGTCCTCTACTCGTGTTTCTTGTGTTGCTGGAACGCCTTCACAGCGGGAGCGTCTTGGCAATCCGAGTCAACTCAGCAACGTTGCCCGAAGATGACCACGCACGCTATCTTACCTCGCTGCCTCCCAACGTGCACAACCGCCGGATGGGACGAAGTTGTGTCATCCGAAGCGACTCGCCTCGCGTCGACTCAGAACACGTCTTTCAGGGCTGTGCGAAGCTCCGCCAGCGTCGCGAACGACTCGAACCGGCCCGCGACGATGCCCTGCCGGTCGATTACGAACGACCACTCGCCGCTGGGCAGGTTCCACTCGACCACGGTGGGCGACAGCCGCGCCCGTGACAGGTCGCCCTGAATCTCTTCCGGGTTGTCGTAGAAGTCGACGTGGATGAAGTTGGCCTGCCCGCGGAATTCGTCCTTGAGTTGGCTGAGCACCTCGACCTGGGGACCGCAGACCGCGTTGGTGCAGAACGCCGGGCTCGCCATGACTACGACCGTCGGGATTCCGCTGTCCACGGCCTCGGCTATCGTCAGGCGGTAGAGGTCGGGGTCGTGCAGCGAACCCGTTGCAAGCTGCGCCGGTCGTTCCACGTCTGCGTTCGTCTTACTGTCGCTGCGGACCGCGGGTGAGCCCAGAGCTGGGGCTGAGGCGGACTCGGGAACGTTGAATTCAAGGGTCGCCGAGCGCGGCCCTTCCCCTTCATCCGGCACGCTGGCCTCGATCGACCAACGCCCGGGCCGGTCGAACTCGAGCCGCGTCGCGTACAAGCCACGTGAAACGTACGGGAAGGGATGGAACAGCGCGAGTGCGGTCTGCTTGAGTTCCGGCGCTGCCCCATCGACTGGGATGTAGTATGACGACACCGTGGCGACCGGCGCGCTGCTGAGGCGCTCGGCGGAGGTCAGCACGAACGCGAATCGATTCCTGCCCACCCCCAGATCCGGCGTCGCGAATATTGCTTGGAGGCCGTCCTCGGAAACGGGACCCTTGATTAACGGCGTCTGGTCCACCCGACGTTGTTTGACGACGGCAGTCGCTTCGGCGGTCGGCGGCGGGTCCGTTTGAGTCGACTCAGAATCCGCGGAGCACGCCAGCGCCGCCACTGCTAGCAATGCCGCAACGATCGCCAGGGCTGCCAGACGCCATCTAGGAGCCGTCATCGGCCGAGCCATTCGAACTGACGTCGGGCTCGCCGCCCTCGTACGCTCCGAAAGTGAAAGCGAACAACGCGAACTCCGGTGAATTGGAACTCAACTGCAACTCGCCGCTGGAGAACCGTTCCTGGCTAATAATGAAGTACATGCGCGAACTGTCGACTTCAACGAAACTGCTCCCGTCGGGGTCGTGCACGATGTCGGCGCCGGCCTGGTCGAGGCCAACCGGTCCGCCGTCGACTGTCACCTTTACGCGGAGGGGTGTGCCCTTGATCGGCGCCATGACCGCGTTGACGCTGGCACCGTAGAACTTTACGGCGATGTAGTCGTCGTATTCGGACGTCTCACGGGCGTGGAGTAGGTTTTCGGCCTCGTTCCGCCAGAGACCCTCCAGGTACATGAAATGGTTGTCGTGTTCGCCCGGGTCGCTGTACTGAGTGTCCACGTCGAATTCCTCAAAGTACTCGACGTGGTGCACGTACGGAGGCGTGTTCTGCGAGCGAAGCGCGCCGATGTTGCGTTTGTACCCCGCGTACAGTTCGCGTGTCGGTGATGTGACGGCCGAGCTTCTGTCCACGCTCGAATCGACCTGAGGTCCCGGATCAGTGCCGGCGGGAATTCCGGATATGTCGTGCCCCGCTTCGACGAGCAACTCGCGGATCTGCGACTCGGTCTCGTCGTATCCGCCTTCACCGAAATGCTCGTACCGGATGTCGCCTTGCACGTCGATCAGGTACTTAGCGGGCCAGAAACGATTGCTGAATGCATTCCATGTGCCGAAATCGTTGTCCTGGACGACGGCATATTCGAGGTCGAACTCGGCGACGGCGTCTTGAACGTTTTCGAGGATCTTCTCGAACTCAAACTCAGGCGTGTGCACGCCCAGAATAACCAGTCCCCGATCGGCGTATTTCGAATGCCACTCACGCAGGAACGGCAGCGTGCGGATACAGTTCACGCACGTGTAGGTCCAGAAGTCGATCAACACAACGTCGCCGCGTTCTCGCTGTTCAGCCAGAGTGAACGGTTCGGAGTTGATCCAGTTTCCGGTGTCTTCGAGTTCGGGAGCGTCTCCCGTTTTGACCGGCGCCGCGGTGGGCAGTGGGGGCGCTCCGGTTGGCGCCGCCGTGGATGTCGGCTCGGGTTCGGCGGTCGCGACGGTCGTTGGCGAGGCGCTCGCGGCGATTTGTGGCGGGAGGAGGGTCGCGGCCGGCTGAGGACTCGTGCCTGCCGAAGCCTCCGAAACTGGCTCGGTTGAGTTGTCTGAAACCGTCCCGGAACACGCCGCGGCCGCGAAGACGATCGCCAAGAACACGCCCGTCAACCAATAGGACGGATTTCGGCTGAACCAACGACGTGTCATCACCTCACCTCCATCCCAAGCACATCCCAAGCGAACGTCGATCACACGTAAACAGGATACTACGCCGTCAGCCATGACGTAGATTTCGTCAGCCGTCTTGTCACGTGCCGCTATCAACCGTATGATGCAGGTCAGCGTGACCGGGATGCGTCACTTAGCCACGGATCACAACTTTCGAGCAGGGGGATTGACGTGAAGATCGGATTCATCGGAGTCGGTTACATGGGGCGTCACATGGCCCGCAACATACTGAACGGCGGGCATGACCTCACCATATTCGACATCAGCAAAGACGCGGCCGAAGAACTTCTGTCGCTGGGCGCCACATGGGCAACCAGTCCCGGCCAGGCGGCTGAGGCGAGCGACGTGGTGTTCACGTCTCTGCCTCGCCCGCAGGACGTCGAGGAGGTCGTTGCCGGAGAGGGCGGAATTCTCAGCGGCGCCCGGAGCGGGACGGCCTACTTTGACCTGAGCACCACCGACCCGGCAACAATCGAGAGGATTGCAAACCAGGCTGAAGCTAAAGGAGTCCGCATTCTCGATGCACCGGTCTCGGGCGGGACAGCGGGTGCTGACAACGCCACCCTCTGCGTGATGGTGGGCGGAGACCGAGACGCGTACGATGAGTTCAAGGCGGTGCTTGACCTGATAGGCGACAAGGTCATGTACTGTGGCGACCTCGGAGCGGGCGCCGTGTGCAAGATCGTGAACAACCTGATCGGCCTAAGCACGGGGGTGCTCCTGTCTGAAGCGTTCACCCTGGGCATCAAGGCAGGCGTCGATGCCGAGACGCTGTTCACGGCGGTCGCCGGGAGTTCGGGCGCCACCCAGGCGATGCAGGGGTTTCCGAACGGCATATTCAAGCGAAACTTC
>CEPX01004910.1_pt1 | contig 12213 bp, 11 predicted proteins | sample 361361 | NCBI WGS metagenome assembly CEPX01 (sample SAMEA2619974, study PRJEB7988) | marine metagenome | biome: marine biome (ENVO:00000447); feature: mesopelagic zone (ENVO:00000213) & marine oxygen minimum zone (ENVO:01000065); material: "saline water (ENVO:00002010), including plankton... | reverse complement strand
AATTGGTCGCGTCTAACAACTCAAACTAGGCAAGTCATTGAAAGGCAAGCACCTTTTGACTCAAACAAGTTAAAAAATGCTTGCAAAGTCATGCAAAGTGTTTAGAGTTTTGTAGACTGTAAAATTTAATGCCAGTGTGATGGAATTGGTAGACATGACGGATTCAAAATCCGTTGCTAGCGATTAGCGTGGCGGTTCAAGTCCGCCCACTGGTACCATCTCTTCTTTTAGAAGTAGATACTGAAACCGACCTTCGAGTCGGTTTCTTTGTGTCTGTAAAGAGCCTTTCTTCAGTAATTAATTCAATAATCAAATCTTATCTTAAGTCTCGCAAGACCAATTACTTTTATTTATGCCAGCTAAGCTCTCTGCATCTTCATAAGTTGCCGGTCCTTATGCGCAGTCACCACTCACTAACTTATTGACTAATATCGACTAAAACAGGGGTTATTGATACACTGAAGAAAATTTAGATAGCTCGCTGGGAAATACATGAAAGACTATATGAATCAACTCGATCAAGAGACTAGGAAGGTAGATTTCGATTCGTTTGATATTTCTGTTAAAGAGTTGATCTCTATGGCGAATGAATCAATTATCAACATTGCCCCTGAATATCAAAGACAATTTCGTTGGCCCGAGGAAAACCAGTCTAAATTAATAGAATCTGTTTTATTGGGAATACCTATCCCTAATCTGTTTATGGCTGCAAATAGAGATGGTTCTTGGGAGTTAATTGATGGTGTACAAAGGCTTAACTCATTGATTCATTTTTGCGGAACCTCAGAGCAAATAGAAAATTTTGGGCTGGATAAGCCCCTTAGACTAAAGGGGCTAGATATCCTTTCTGAGTTTAATGGAGCAATATTTGATGATCTGCCTCATTCACTTCGTTTGAAGTTCAGTTTACGTCCACTCAAGGTGACGACATTAAGTGATAAGAGCGATCTGAAAGTACGATTCGATCTCTTTGAAAGATTAAATACTGGTGGGATCAAACTAACCCCTCAAGAAATTCGAGCTTGTGTATTTAGGGGGCAATTTAATGATTTTATTGTTGAACTTGCGAAGAATGATGATTTTAACGATGTTGTTAATGTGTCATCAGCTAAAGCAAAAGATGGCACTAGGGAAGAGCTTGTTTTGAAGTTTTTAGCTTACAAAACTAAACGTGATGACTTTAAGCACAGTGTTGAGACGTTTCTAAATGACTTTATGGCTGAATCGTCTGTACATTTTAATTACAAGAAGTATCGAGAGTTGTTTGAAAAAACATTCGAATCACTAAGAGTTGCCTTACCTGACGGAATTAAGCGTGGTAATAAAGGAAGTACACCACAAGTACTTTTTGAAGCAGTTTCTGTTGGAGCTGCCGATGCAATTGAGGAAGGAGTTGATATTAGTAACTCAGATGTAGCTAACTGGATTGACGATGAAGAATTGCGCCGTTTGACGACTGGAGCCACAAACTCAGGACCTCGATTACGAGAAAGAATTGAATATTGTCGAGTTAGGTTTGTAGGCAATGTTTAATGATATCGAATCTGGTGTTATGTCTCGCTTGAGGCAACTAGACTCAATATTAGAATATTTGTCAGATGAGACACTTACGGAAGACACTAAAAATTCAGACTTCTATCGTGCTCAGAAAGGATTTGTGTTTGTTGCAATGTATGCAGTACTTGAGTTTGCAATTACGCAATCAGTTACACGGACATTAGAAATTATTGAGCGAGAGAAGGCACCAGCTAATCACTTCAAAAGCTCGGTATTGTGCTCACTTTTCGATTCTCACTTTAAGGCACTTCGAGATTGCGGAACCTCCAAAGTATGGGAAAACCGTCATAAACTTGTTCATGCAGTAACGAGTGATGCCGAAGTGACTAATGTTGACAGTTCTGTTTTTCCTTCAGGTGGGTCAATGAATATTTCCATCAAACAATTAAATAACGTATGGACATTTTTTGATTTAGATAACTCACCATTGCCTGAAGGTTTGCAAAACTTTGTACTAACTGAAGTGAAGGAACAACGTAACGCGATAGCTCATGGTCGGGAAACTGCGATTACTATAGGCCGCAGGTATAACGTTTCGCAGTTAAGTAATAAAGCAAGCAGCATAAAGCTTTTGTGTCTTCACATTACTTCTTCATTCGCCTCTTATTGCGCAGACAAACAGTATTTCATTGCTGGTCGTGTTGCATAAAAATTAATAGCCAGTTCTGCCAATACCGAACATATATTGAGGCGACTTTGCCATTATCAGTAGTTACTCTTGGATGGCTTATGCTTGGGTTCTAGTGACTCAATTATGTCCAAAGATCTGTTGGAGCAAACCCCACTTTATGTTCATATTCGAATAATGCCTTCTGTTTTTTGGTGACCTCTTACCTACAAAGTGAATCGTACACTTTTGCAAGTCAAGCAACGCCTAATGGGCCAAACATTAACTTCCTATTAAGACTAACCCGATAAACATCCTTTTAATGTTATGATAGCTGTTTACATGCTTACAGTCGGTTGCGAGCCTTTCTACATAAACTTTTTGAAAGCAGTGATTATATCTTTCTCTAGCAAAACCATTTCGTCAATCAACTCTTCATCCGTAAACGCTGAAAACGTTGGGTCTCTCCGAACATCAATAAGAGGCTTTACTCTCGAAACAAAACGTCTAAACGCCTCTGCACCGTCAATATCGGAGGTGTAAGCGAGGCAGGTATCGGCGACAATAGCTTTTACTTCATTAGCGAATGAATATTCCATATCAAAAACCTATTTACGATAACAGTACGAATAAACCTAACTGACTTTTATCAGAGAAGTAACTGGACTAGCGCACGGTTGTTCTAATTTTTGTAATAACATTTCCGTAATGTTTCGTGGGCTAATTACCTGTGCAAGCTTTCTGCATTCTATTGATGACTCTTTTCTCGCTAGGAATAAGTAGAAGACCATATTTGTCGATGACGTCCATAAACCGCTCTATGTACTCGCATCGGTAAGCATGATTTGGTGGTAACCACTCATCTAAGCCTTTGGCCCCCTTCTGTCGATTGAGTGACGCTTTCACCAACAAGAGGTTTTCAGAATCATTTGCAAATGCTTGCCGTTTATCTCGGGGCCATATGTCACCGCCATGACCATGCGCAAACTTGAGCGGAACAATGTGGTCAAGGTCAAGCGCGGAAGAATCTGTAAATATGTCACCTGAATACGGGTCATACCACTCACCAACGGCGACTTGGCAGCCTTTATTGGTTTTAAACTCGACAGGAATGTTAGATGCTGATATCAACATTTCATGACGTGTATTCTGGCAGTCGCTGTCATCATCAATCCAATGCGGCCAATCTGCCCTGTCATATTCAGATGTAAAGGCTCTACCTTCGTTTAACGCCTCTTTTTCAGCCTGCTGATATGCCGATTTTGCTTTGGGTAATCGACCACCGCTTTCAAGACAATCTTCAATAGTACTAAAGGCTTCGAAATTCTTAGTTCGACTATAAGATGCGCTCGACGTGTCATGACATATACCAGAATTACTCTTTTTTACTTGGGCATTAGCATCACTGGGAAATGTGCATGCAAATATAAACAAACTCAGTAGGATGAGTATCGGTGTGTTGCGATTCATGATTGCCTTGTTCTTGTTTCTTTTACACTTACCCTATATTGCCAAGGTTATTGGTTATTATCACCTTTAAACGAGTTCCTTATTTTTCCGATATTGGTAATACCTGAACGAGACAAGCTGGTAGGATTGAAGAAACGTCCTTCTTTGTACTTTACGAGTCTCGCGACAACAGGCGCAGCAATTAATAGGAACATCGTTGCAAATGCCCTTGCGCTGCGTCGCGATTCTGCGTTTTTTCCTGGAGGTGAAAGTAACCACCATATCGCCAACATCGTAAGCGTGCCCCAAAACACTTTCGTCACAAACACAACAGGAAACATTCCTCTAACACCCGATTTCCATGTGTACTGAAGGACTCCCAACAAACATGCTAAAACCGCGATGCCGGACAATATAAAATACAGGTCTACAGAAAAATTGAAAATCATCCAGACGAAGCCAATTGCAGCTGGTGAGGCAATCATGCCAAAACACAATGCTAGGTCATCGAAGTTGTAAAATACCGTTGTATTTTGCCTGAACCCACTTATGGTTCCCCAAAGAACAATGACCAACATTACGATGATAATAGCGTCATACTGCTCAGAGCTGATTGATTTTAGTCCTGTTTCATCTTTGATTGTTTCCGCTTTATCTTGTACCGCTTCTGGCAGCGTTTGTTGGTTTTGATTTGTTTGCGCAATAACGTTTGGCGACAAAAAACACAACATAATTACAGAGACAATTACGTAAGCTAATCGACACCTCATAGCTGAATTTCCTTATTTTTTAGTACTGCTTTAATATCTTCAACCTGAATCGTAGTTAATGCCAACTCGGTGTTTGCGTTTTCAGAAATGATACGATTTGATTGATGAATTATGGCTCGCTCGAACAGATTTCTCGCAAGGCGACCGTTCGCGAAGTTCTTTTTCTTTCTACTGATGGCGATGTTGTAAACTTTAGTTAGGAACTGTCTTGCATTATCATCAAGCACATACCCGCTCTGTTTGCAGATAAGGTCAGAGATAGATAAAAGCTCGTTAGCGTTATAGTCAGGGAAGTCGATAAAGCGGTTAAAACGCGATGCAAGCCCCGGGTTTACTTGAAGCATCGCATTCATTTCTTTTTGGTAACCAGCCATAATAACTACCAAATCGTCACGACGGTCTTCCATGAGTTTAAGTAATGTCGCTATGGCTTCCTCGCCATACTGGTCTCGGTCGTCTTTTACTAACGCATAAGCTTCATCTATGAATAGTACGCCTCCAGTTGCCTCATCTACTATATCAGTTACCTTGATACCTGTTTGCCCCACAAACCCCGCGACTAGTCCCGAACGGTCAGTTTCTACCATGTGACCTTTGGACAACACACCTAATGTGCCTAAGATACTAGCAATCTGACGAGCGATGGTCGTTTTACCTGTGCCCGGATTCCCTGTTAATACCATGTGAAGGCTTATAGATAACTCAGGTAAATCATGTTCACGCCTGATTTTTTGTACCTTAACAAGGTTAATAAGGCTTTTGATTTCTTTTTTAACCGCGCCTAAACCGATAAAAGCATCTAACTCCTCCATAAGAGTTTCAAGTGCCTTATGGCTGGCTTTTACATCTTCAACCTTGGCCCATTCTTCAGGGTTTTCCACATCTCGTCTTGCACAAGGGCGGTTATCTTTTAAATAGCCTTCATAACCCAACTTTCCCTGTTCATCATAAACTTTCCCCTTCCCATGCAGTTTATTATCTACCCAAGTTCCTTCACTGAACTTGATTCCGTTTGGAAAATAAGCGGTGCCTTCGCCTTCAAAATCACCCTCCGCAAATTCACCAACATAAAGTAAGTGCCCTTCTTCTGCGAACAAAACGCCCTTACCGTGAAACTGCTGCGTGACTGGGTGCACCGTGCCGACGTATTCAATGTTGCCATTGTCGTAGAAAAACTGAACGCGTTCTAAGTCACTCATAATGCGCTACTCTACTCCTAACAGCTCGCTAAGACATTGGTCTAGTTCAAATAAACCCTGTTTGACTTCGTAATGGTCCTGCTCTAGGTCGTCGGTAAGCTCTATCACCTTCTCGATGACAATGATGCTTTTATATGCATGCGCATGAACGTCGATCTCATACTGTGATGCCACCGCTTCCATCTCGCTACAAATGTCGTTTAACGCACGGTGTGCCTTTCGTCTTCCACTGGCGTACTGCATCATGATGTTGTCACCATCCTCGACAGTAATTTCACAAACAAGTGACATCGTATCTGGATAATCGTAGATTCTTGCAGTATCCGAAATCGCGAATAAAAATGCCGCGTTTGAGTAATTTGTTGTTTTTGCTTTTGACACGATTTTAAATCGTGTCGTATCACCGTCTCGTTTGATTTTGCTCTGGGACAGTGTTGGTATAGTTAGGAAGTTGAATGTATCTTGGGTTATATCGTCAAGTAGCGCACCAAAATATGAAGAAATAGCATTTTTCCTATCTTCGTCCGTACCTGCTCGTGAGCTCGAATATGAAGAATCATCATCATCTACCGAGGTTAATTGAAGTCCTTGTGCGATGCGCTTAACTTTGTGCATTTCAGCGTCGTCAAAATCTCCACTTCCATCCTCATCAACAACATTGGCTAACAGCGTTAAAAAGGCTTCTGGCTGTTTGTTATCGGCTTCAGCGCGTTCTATTAGTCGAATGAATTCTGTAAGATGCGGATCTTCTTCGTGGTTATCCCAATCTAGTGAGTCAAGCAACAAAAAATCTAGACTCTCGGTGCGATATATAAGTGAAAAGAGTGGCTCGTAAGCAATCTGAAAGCACGTAAATCCGAATAAAAGTAACTGGTTGTGCTCGTCTCCATCTAAATCAAGCTTGTCTTCAGACATATCGAGATTGTGTGAAATGCTCATCAAAGACAACACATTAATTAATCGCTTAATACTTCTGGGGTTGGTGCCTATACTGGTAATAAGTAGATTCGCGCATGTCGTTAATCCTTCATCCGACATACCATTTCCGTAGTTTGAACGTTCTAATAGGCGAGTGAGGTACGTTTTGATGTGTGCACCGTATGTCACAGTTGGCATTTGAAAAGGAAGTTGAATAATCTTATCAAAAAAACTTCGCCCTTCGGCATCTACTTCATCGGTGCCAAATTTAGCACTTACGCCCTTTTTAACTACACTTATATCAAGTGCCAACACGAACACACATTTGGGAATATCGACAAATAACTTAAGTGTTTCAAGTAACTCAATAGCACTTTCAGGGCGAATACGATCTAAATCATCAATAAAGATAACGATGCGGTTAAGCCCTTCATCCACGCATATTTTCTCAACATACATCGTCAAGTCACGCTTTAGGTTCGATAGTGCATCAGACAATGCCAAGGTACTGGTATTTCCCACACCACCTTGTTTCCGTGCTTCGTCGTAAACCTCCGTAGCAATACCACCAGTTGCGGCATAGGCAACTCCGCGACCTGCGGCAAATAGAAAGGGCTTAAGGGTATTTAATGAGCCTTGAACCTTCTTCAGCATGTCAGAACTTTTTTCATCCAGCCGCTGTTTAAGCTGTCGCGTTAAGCTTTCCAAGAAGATGAGCGGCAACAATGAACTATTCGACGAGAATTGCGAATACTGCCATGTATTGAACCAGAATGAGCCGACCTTCACTGTTTCGTCAGTGGAAAGCGTCGATTCAATTAAACGCATCATACTTGTTTTACCTGTACCCCAGTCGCCTTGAATAGCGATTGTCATGGGCGTACCGCATTGCACGATGAACTGGCTGAGTGCTAGCGCATAGCGTGTGAGACCTAACATTTCATCCTTAAAGTCACTGCCTTCACCTAGCGGGATATCTTGTACAGCGTGGGGGATAGTGTGCATGAGCATCGTCCTCTGATGAACCGAGAATGTTGCGTTCGAGCGCAATTCTTGCGTCAAACAATTCACACACAAACTTAACACAATATCTGAAAATCAGATATCTAAAATTCAGATATAGAGTGACTGTCCGCCACTTAATGAGACGCGGATATGTCAAAAACACTGTATACACGCGAACACGATATTTTGTTGAAAGTTATCAGAGCGACCAGAGCAAAATCAGGGCTTACACAAGCTCAATGTTCGGCTGCGCTTGGTCGCCCACAATCCTTCATAAGCGATGTCGAGCGCGGAGTAAGAAGACTAGATATTATTCAGCTAAGAGAACTGTGTCATGTCCTCAATGTTTCACTGCCGACTTTCGTAAAACTTTTAGAAGAAGAAATACGGAGAGGCTAGCTTGACCATGCTTTGTTATATAAAAAGCAAACTGCTGTGTTGAAGCAATTCGCAATAGCAACTTTTAAGAGTTGTTAACACTGACCTATTTTTGGTTGTTATCGCTACGAGTGTTTTATTGTCTGGGGATATTAAAAGCAACTAATTTGGTCTGATACCATAGTTAGAGTCGCGGGTTTGGTCAACGCATCGGATTCAAAATCCCCCTCAAGGTGTGCCGGTTCAAGTCCGGCCTCTGGTACCATCCATTTATCCTTTACACACAATAAGCCGACCTTCGAGTCGTTTTTTTTGTTTTTGAAAAAGTGTTTTCTCGGATCACGAAAACCTCATCCAAAATATATACAAAGCACAAATGCTAACTAACCAACCTAAAACCCTTGCTCCGTGTAAAGTAAAACCTAATAAGGCAGATTGTTTTCTAATAGTGTTTTGCGCTTCATCTAAGCAACTTTTCAAATTCGGGGGATAATCTTCTCGTTTTTGTTCGAACTGATTAAAAACCATTGTGCGGCTTGCATCGATGTTGCTCTTCAGCAGCAGCTGGCTCCTAACAAGGCCACTAATAATCAAAGACACCAAAAGTGTTCCCATTACAAATAAGACACTCTCACCAACTGAGTCCAATTTATTCATTGTCAGCAAGGCTGCGAAAGAAATCGGAATACTGAAGAGTTTACCGGTCACATCGCTTAAAACTTTTGACAGTGAATTTGCTATTTCCACCTCAGCTTTAGCCAACTCACCTCGCACCTTACTGAACGAAAAGCCGCTGATATATACGTCAAAACTCTGCTTATATTTTCTCAGTAATTCATCCCAATTGTTTAGAATGTACTTAAAAACATTACTTTCGCTTGAAATACCTTCAATTGTCTCGGCCAAACACAATCTAAACATGCTTGCCTTTTCTTGCGCGTGAGATTCTGCATTTTGTTCAGCAGATACGATATCTGAGAGAGCTCGTAAATTTAACGCATTTCCGTTTAGATCACTTTCATCAAACCTAGTTTCAAGGACAACGGGGTGATATCCACTTTTAGAAGAGTCATTTATTACAAACACTAAGTGATAAGTGTCAGCCTGACTTTTCTCATCGTGATAATGGGCAATTTCAGACAGCAATTTAATTAAATCACATATGCTTCTTAACCTATCATTTTTAGGTTCAGAGAGACTCGGCTCAACCATTAAGTCGACGTCGGCAATATAATAGATATCAGGTAGATCACCTTTTAAAAGAGTTTTTCTATTGCTAAGCAGATGGCCGTAGCTCTTAAAAAAGTGTAAATCTCCACCGGTGGACAATGCCCAACAGAATTGAACTCGCTGTCCTACACGGATTTTTTCGTTGTTATCGATTTCGGAGTCATCGACTAATAGATCTTCAAATCTCCCAAGTGAGCTATTTAACAACCTACATTCTTCAATCGCCTCAATGAGGCTTTCTGTTGCGTTTAACTCAACTTCTATCCTATTACTAGCTCCAATAGGTGGCTTACCAGAACTCCTGTAAAGCGACACTACTGACCATAAAGCAGCTTCAATGTCAGATTTTTGAGTACTCATCATTACTCATCCGTGATTGCAGACTTCATTTCAGCCGTCAGATTATTTATAACTAGTCGACTATTAGCTTTGTCGTACCAAATTTCAGCATTTTCGTTGTTCCCTAACGCATGTTTTTCAAACTGAATTTGCCAGTTTGGAGCTTTAATTTTCACTCTTGCATGTTTGTTAATGGTCGCCAAATGCACTCTAAATTCATTTGGAACTTGTACGTCCTCACTATTTAGGTATTCTGCAAGTTCTTTCTCTAGTTCGTCTCTTTTTTCATCGTCGTAATCTGCGGGTAAATGTTTGCGCGCTATTGCTGTAAGATCATTGATAGTCGACGCTCTTTGCTCCTCATAACACTCGCGCAAATATGAAATCACGTCAGTTTTAAGTAATGAAACTTTAGCTTTCAACTCAGGCTTTTTACGGAAGAACTTAGCTACCTCTTTGCACGCGGCGTCTGTAGCTCGGCTAGCAGCAACGCCACCACTGCACCCTAAGGCTTTAATGAAATAGCCAGAAGCACTTTGATTTGTTCGAGGACTGACAAAGCTCAAATAGCTAAACTGCTCCTTATCTTCACCTTCTGCTGCCTCATGTTCTAGGTATCTCTCAATATTGATCCTAGCTGCCTGATGTAATTTGTTCAGGTCTAATTCCTGTATGCCTACTGGTTCAAGGTTTTCATTCAATTGAATACCTTCTCGTTGCTTTATCATTGCCATAAGCAAGAATGGTTTGTTATCGGTGCGATAAGATGCAAACAAAATGTAGCCACCGGAAGCAAAGTTTACGTCTCTGGCTTTAGCTTGCAGTGAATTCATTGCCGTTTTGGTTAATGAGATAAAATCATCTGCACTCTGGGTTCCCTGTCTAAATGTCTCAAAGGCTCCGGGGAAGAACCCACGTTCCTCAATTGAATTAGCAAAAGTGCCGAAAATGGCATTATTACCCTTTGTCCCGTAAAGGTTAATGACGCCTTCAACCAACTTTCGTACCGACTCAGCATTGCTATCCAAAGTCTCTTCCTTAATCACTGAAGGTTGAATAGGCTGTTTAGATTCCTTTCTTAAATGGTCTATCACCACATGATCATGTTCGACTGCCATTTTATTTTCCCTTTATTAATCGTGAGTCACCTAAGGACGTTTTTATTAACTTAGTCCAATCTTTTTATAATACTTATCTAAGCCTTCCCCGTTATTAAGAGTTATATAAGTATCCGTATATACATCCTGCCTTTCTTTAAGGTAGTTCAGGCATTCGTTTAAATCCGAAAGCTGCTTTTCTATCAATTCTGTAGAAAGCTTAGGGACTTTTTTATGCCCTTCTCTAAAAGCTTTTAAATCGTTATGTGCGATTATTTTATTTCTGTAGTGTTTAAGCCCAGAAGTTTGATAAAAATCATCAAATAGCTTTAATTTGGAATTGAGAAAGCATGAACGTAACGGCTGTATTAGCTGTTTGAAAGAGACAACCTCTTTGTTCTTTGCATCCCATTTGTCGTTAACCAATGCTGAGTAGCGAAGACAAATTTGAGTTAGCATAGCTCGCTCAACGATATGCATAACATCTTTACCCAATTGAAAGCTTGCTTCACGCTTTTTATCTGTTCCAAACATTCCAGAGTAAACAGTAAAGTCATGACAAATTTCGCCAACCAATTGCTCAAATGCAATCAACATGGTTCTGTCGAGCAGTGATGTATCAAAATCCACTTCTGGGAACTCATAAAGTTTTTTTATCTGTTCAGGTGCGTCTGGTGCTGTTGGTAAGTAACTGCGAGCCTTTGACATAAATAATTTCCCTACGAAACAACCTTGTTCTTCTTAAAGTTCTCCGCCTGCTCGAATATTTCCTTATACACCTCATCGCGGTCTACTGGTGGGTAGCCGTACTTGGCGAGTAGAATGATTAAATCCACTTTTAACTCGGCTTTAATATCGTCGCGCTGGCTCCAGTCAGTGTACTTGGCTTTGTCGTCCACAACTTCTTTTACTGCCTTGGCTAGCTCCAATAATTTATCGTCTGGATAGTTGAAGTCATATTTAGCCGCTAAGGCAAGCAGGATGTCGTAGAAAGCTTTTTCCTCGAAGTTGATGCCCATGTCTTCAAAGGAGTTCATTTCGGTTCTGAGGTCGTTGTACATGTTGATGATTTCGTCTGAAAAATCTTCCAGTACATTGCTCACCAGCACATCTTCTTCTTTGCGTTCGTTGTATTTTTCGACCAGTGATTTAAACCGTTCTGAGAAATCAAACGCTTTAGTTTTATTGACCTTTTTGAACTCGCCCAAGGCTTTTGCCAACATCTGCTGAAGTAACTGTATTTTGGTATTGGGCAGCTTTATCTTTTCTATCTTAGCGAGGTAATCATCGTCGAAGATATCGATACCGTCCTGCCCCTGTCCAAGCTTAAAAATTTCTTCAACGCCATCAGCCTTTAATGCCTCGGTGATCATCTCACGTACTTTGGCATTCATCTGCGCGGTATCTGGCGCATTGCCTTTGGTTAACTTGTACACGATGGAACGCACTGCAAGATAAAAGTGGATCAGGTCTCTTTCTTTTTGGTTAAGCTTTTCGCTGCCACAGCAAACGTCATAGGCTGCTTTTAACCGCTTAACCAACGCCATAAAACGATGCTCAAACTTTTTGGTTTGTAGCACGAACTCAGCGGCGTTATTCAAGCAGTTTAACTGTGCGACAGGTTTACCAGTGAAGTAATCGCTGGCATCAAAGCCGTGGGTTAG
>CEPX01046610.1_pt1 | contig 12216 bp, 6 predicted proteins | sample 361361 | NCBI WGS metagenome assembly CEPX01 (sample SAMEA2619974, study PRJEB7988) | marine metagenome | biome: marine biome (ENVO:00000447); feature: mesopelagic zone (ENVO:00000213) & marine oxygen minimum zone (ENVO:01000065); material: "saline water (ENVO:00002010), including plankton... | reverse complement strand
AGAGAATAGCAGAGCTATCAGACAAGGAAGCAAGTGATCCGACTGAAGTTCTTTTGACTGTGATAAATGAAGCACCTTCAATTCTTTCTAGATTTTTTGACAGCATAGATACTAGAGCTAGAGATCTTACAGTTGTTTTACACACTGTTGAACTAGTTAAGAGAGAGTATAATATGTTTCTGAAAGAAACTGAAGAGAGAGAGAAAAATGAAAAACGAATTGAAGAGCTTGTAGAGGCTGGCACTTTTGAAAAACCGAGAAAGACAGGTGCAAGGCCAGAAAAACTAAAAGACATTAGAAATACACAGGAAAAAATAAAAAAGAAGAAATCTCAATCTAAAAAGAAAAAAGAATAAAATCTCCGCGGCTCTATAAAATGTTGATGATATTTATTATTAGTTTGTTATGTCATCTAGAAAATCTAAAAGATCTACAGGCAGAAAGTCTAGAAGGATTAAGTCTGAATTGGTATATTTTGAAACCTTGTTAAAAGATATTAAATCATGCTATTCTGAATATGAGTGCGAATGGGGGCATGATTTTGAAAAGATCAAATCTCTCTTATCGTTAGATCATGATGATAGTGATAAGAAAGTGGATTTTCCTGATAAAAAGAACGATATAGGCAAGATTATTCAAAAGGATGATAAAGAAGAAGAGATTGGTAAAGTTTCAAAAGATAAGCATCCACCCTGGGCAAAAAAAATATTCAAACAAATAGCAATGATTACTCATCCTGATAAACTAAGAGCGGAAGAGGTAGAAAGGCTTTCTCCTATCTTTAGAGACGCGTTAGATGCAATTAATAAGAGAAACTACGGTAAACTTGTAATCATTGCGTTAGATTTGGGAATAGCTATAGACTATTCTAGTCCACAAATGATTGATATAATTCAATCTAGAATTTTAAGTGTTCAAAAAGAAATAGAGGGTATAAAAACCAATCCTGCGTGGATATGGTGTGAGAGCTTTGGTCATCATGAATTTAGAAAAGAATTTATAGAAAAGTACTTTTTCACAGTGGGATATACAATAAGCCTAAGTGATCAAGAGATTCTTGAAATAATTGAAGAACTAGAGAGTGATAGTAATGTATAGTTTTCATCATTTTTATTTAGCGTATAATTATCATAAGAGGGAGTAATGGCTGGTATTCTTAATTCAAAAACACGCGTACTAGATTCAATAATTACGCAAGAAGGAAAGAGGCAAATTGGGATGGGAAATCTCAATGTTGTATATGCTACTGTCTCTGATAAACACACATACTACGAGAGTAGTGAGATTAGTGGATCTTCAGATGCAACTTCGAGAATTTATTTTGAGGCTCCGGTAGAGAATGTAAGTGACTTTATAACATTTGAAACAGACGATTCAGGAAAGTTACTTGGTTATCCTACTACTCCAGATACATATCTGAGATCTGACGGGGTAATTGAAAATCAGATATTTACATCAGGTGGAATGGGGTACACAACAGAAGAGAGCTTCCAAGGCTTTGCAAGCCTGGCTGGTGGAATTATTACGTCTTCAATGGATCACTTTAGAGATCTATACACAATAGGGACTAGAGAAGCAGGAGAACTAGATACATTAACTTTTAAGATCTCACCTACATCTAAAACGTTTACAGTTAACAATATGTTTCCCTTTGTCTCAGGCCCTTCAGATGCAATTAATGATGTAGATGCTGTAGAGATATTATTTTTTGATGATAGATTGTCAAATATAGACAATTTTAAATTTCTTCCTCCTATAATTGTTGATGCTAAGCTTGGTTCAACAAAACAGTGGAGTAAAAAAGATCTTTTAGGAGATTATTATGAGATTACTAGGCCTGAGCCTTTAACCTGGTTAGATATATGGGCACACCTGACTCAGCAGTCAATTCCAGGTTCAGAAGACACTGATGCAACTATTTCTGAACTCCGGGATCTGGGACGTGAGGAGAGGTCACTTGATGGCGGCCCTTTCAGTGCAGACGATTCTGTAGATGATTCTGCTACTGAGTCCAATGGATCATCTTATGATCCTTTTTCTGGAAACTCTCAAAGTGATTATGGTTCGTCAATAAATTTAACCTCTGACGAAGAGGCTAGAGAAAAAGCAATAGTCACATTCCCAGGTCGATCTACAACAAATAATATAGTTATGCAATTATTTGAGATAAATTCTGGTACATCAACAATGACAAAACTTGACGTGATTGATTACGGACCCGTACAAGCGTCCGCAAATAGTGCAGGAGGTTCTTCAAAGCATGTATTTTTTGCAGGAAAAATGTTTATTAACAGGGCTGGCCTTCCTGTTTTTGTTAATCTTTTTACCATTGTAATGGATTAACATGAGAATAATTAAAAAACAAAGTGAAAAAATATTATCTAAATATGAGTCATACCCAACTAGAATTACAAATATTAAAAATACTGACAGATCTAAGATAAAAGAGACATCAAATAATCCAGCAGGCGGAAATAGATCTCAAGCTGAGTCATCAAATAACCCGATAAGTGGTGATAGAGCTCAGACATCATCCTTTCAATCTGTCACACTTAGTGATAAGATATTTAACTACGAGTTTTATTTTAATTGTGATATGAGAAGGATACTTTCATATGACATATCTCAAATTGAGTATTCTATTGTAAGCTCTATTCCAAAAAAGAGAGAAAAATTCTTTTCAAATATCGATAAGGCAAGCAATGTTAATGTCATCGCTAGCGCTGGTGGGCAACGTAAGGATAATAGAAGAAAGCTAGCAAACGATAGAAGAACAAAGACAATAAAAACAGGTACCATAAGTCTTTCAAGAGAGGTATCAAATCTTGATACTTCAAATTTTACAAGTCTAACTGATGAACAATTATTTGGAAGTGCAATAAAGACGAAGATAGTAAGTAAGAAAAAATTATTGAAGCGAGGTAATTTTTCTAATGAGCTTTCCCAGATAGTTTTTCAAACAGTTGATGGATCACGACAGAGACTTGGAAGCCCAAAGTCTTTATATCATAATCTCATAAATAAAAATATAGATCCTGCAGCTGCATTTAAAAGTATTAATAATACAACGTCTCCAGATCCCAGAAACGTTATAGATCCAAAGAGGTCTTTTATAAAGACAGGAATCTACTCTACTGATGTTGACCTTAATTCTCTTCGGGGTTCCTATGAACAAGCCAATGGAGAAAATTCTTTTAATATTTCAAAGAAAAATATAGGATCGTTCGTTGCCGTTCCTGTAAAGGTTCCTAATAGAGTAAGAACACTTGTAAAGAAGATTCAGATAAGAGAAAGTCAACTTAAAGGATTAAAAAAGTTTATAATTTTACTAACAATAAAAAATCCAAAAACAGGCTTAAAGCAGGAAACGTTTCAGATAAAGGTAGATCATTCACTTAATGTGGAAAACTATTATATTCCAGATAGAATTCCCGCTATAAACACAGTTGTAAAGTCTAATGGAACAAAAATTATGAAACTGGGCTGCGAGGAAATTTCAGGTGATGATTTTCTTGGAATAAAAGGGATTAACCTGTTTTATAGAAACATAGTTGATGATAGTTCCTTACTTTTAAACCCTTATATAAAAGGTGATAAGATTTTAGCGCAAGATTTGCTCTATACAAAATGTGGAAATAGCGGAAAAGTAATGACTGTACAAGATTATTCAAAGCTTCAAACCAGATCTTGTCCAGTTTTAATAACTGATACTTTGATGGGAAATTTTAGCCACTCATCTGAAAAAGGAAAAATGTTTAATCATGCTCATTGTACGATTTTTGCATGTACTAAGCGAGACGGTATAATAGACGTTAATGTTTCTAATTTAACAGACAATATTATAGGCATATCAGTCTATAGAAAACAAATAGGATCCCCTGAGGGATTCAAGGTAGTCGGATCAGATAGGCAAAATGTAGATATAAATGATATAGATTTTGATACATCTAAGGCAATTACTAGCAATATTTCTCATAATACACATAGGGCAAGAGAGTGTAATGTTATAGACGCTGATATAAAATCAGGAAAGGTGTACGTCTACAAGGCAAGAATGTATCTAGATGATGGAACTGTTCAGATGTCTAGAGACTCTTCTATTGTGAAATATCAAACAGTTTTTTCATTTGGAACTGTTACGATAGAAAATCTTTCTACTTCTGGAGATTCGTCAGAAAGTAATGATGCAAATCGTTATACGTCTTTTGATATTGGGCATGAGTTCACATCTTCTTCAACTGATGATATCATAGAAGTAATATCCCAAGCTGGATATGGATATCTGTTTGAGGATGAGGAGTCCAATATTAAGCATACTATCTCTGATATGTCATTATTTGGAATAGAAAGAATTAATCTTACAACTGGTAATGAAGAATTTCTTGGATACTTTCCATCTGGAAGTTTTGCAGATGGAACGATTGAATCTACAATGCCAAGTATTTTTATGGACTATGAGTATAGGGTGGGTCTTTATTTATTCTCTCCTGAGCAAGTTCAGTCATATTTAACTACTGCAACATCAAATAATTTGAATATTGCAACTCGAACTTCACAGCTTGGAAGCCCTTCAACATATACCAAGATGAAGGAAACAATTAGAGAAACTTCAGCCAATAGAGCTACAACCCAAACTAGTAAGGAAAAGATAGCAAGCTATACTGAGTCAAAGCTTCAAAAATATATTAATCCAGTTGCTATGGGAACTGGTGTAATATCTGATTTTTCGGATATGATGCAATCGTATCCAGTAGAAGGATATTATACTGGTACATTTAAGAGTGTTTTTTCAAATAAAAATGCTGAATCAAACGTATCTATTGTTACAATTCCAAAGAAAGGATTAACACTTTCAAGAAGCGGCTATCCTGTTTTAAGATTTACATTTTCACAATCTAGAAATTCTCTTTCTAATATTGATATGGTTGTGATAAAGTGTAAAAAACAAGGTAGCATGTCTATATGTGGAGCTTGTCACATTTCTAGTTCCGGTATTACATTTGTTGATTATTCAAACAAAGAGTATGTAGGACATATATCATATTTTGCAAATATTATACTATTAGACGGAACTTCTTTATCAGATATTCCGATAGTAAGTGGCATACTTCATAATAGAGAACCAGTAGAAAAGAAAATAAAGAGAGCATAAGCATGATACCAGATAGCACATCGATTCAAATTCAAGCGTCAGCCGAAGCTGTTCCAAGCAAAGGCGGAATGACTAGCCTTGAAGCTGCTACAGCATCTGAAGCTACAGAAGACACTGTTGAGATTGAGGGTGAAACAAACTATTCTGATTTTTATCTTAATCCAGATCTAGAAGCACTTCTAAACACAAGAGGATTCTCCACACAAAGGCCTGAAATATTGGGAGCTTTTGAGTGGCAGCCAACACTGAAAGAGGATAGTTCTACAAGCTCTATGTTTGGCGGAGGTTCCGGTAACCCGACATATAGTACAACTCCCTCTGGAGAGCTATTTGATTACCAGTGTCAGCTTAAACAGCTAAGATATCTTGATGCAATGGGATTTTTTCAAAAAATGCTAGGATATGAGCTTTATGATAGAGAAGCAGGATATAGCTTTAGACCAACATCGAATGGAGAATCAGTAGATAAGAGTACAGCAGCTGGTTATCTTAAGACGTACAGAGAGAATATGTCTACTGCAAAAGATGTATTAAGCTATCTTTCATCAATGTACAGTGCTATTTTACGATTTATAGAATCACAGGAATTTAAAAATAGAACATTTGATATCTCTAGAGATGCTACTGAGTCACAGGATAAATTTTATACTGCGTGGTTGGATAAAATTTCTTATCCAAACTTTAGAACAACAGATACAGGTGAGGATCTTAGCTCTATAGATCTCTTTCCCTACGGCGGTACAGATATAGATTTTTACTCACTGATGGAAGAACTTGGAAATTATCCTAGCGAGTGGTTATATGAGTCAGGAAATACAGCTGTAGTTCTCCAAATATTTAACTATTTATGGGGAATCCTTGCATTTCACTCACCTGAGTATTTTACTAGTACTGAGTCTCAATCTTACTATGATGATGGAGGGACAGTACCTCCAAATGGTCTATTTGGATATGAGGCACATGGTGAGGGGGTATTTGAAGGACTAGACTATTCTGGAATTTTTGATAAAATTAGCGGCATAACAGTTTCTATATCTTCATCTGGAAGACCCACTGTAACAACTGAAGGATCGGGTCAGCTAAGTAATAGTGGAGATACTTGGACAGAGCTTATAGCTTATTCTGAGAATAGTGCAGATATTTCAAAACTTTTAGCATTAAGCGGGCAAGATCTTATACAGGGACTCAAGCTATCATCTGTAGATAGCTCGTCTCCCCTAAAGGCAAATACAACGTATAGTCATAAAATAGATCAATATGCAAGAGGTACGCTTGGATTTAAGGGACAGGATGATAGTACATCTATAGCAGATATAGTAGCAGATTTTAGCTCTGATAGTATTGGGAGATATCTATGCCCTGAAGATCGTGATGAGACTGACGGTAACTCATTTGTTGAGAATTTCACAACATCAGACTATAATACATCAACTGGTACATCGAATATGAAATCTGGAAGATCTTACTACGTCGATGAGATAACAACAAGCGAGATCAGTGAGGCAACTAGTAGGATTGAAAGTCTAAAGAATAAGACTAAGATATTAGGAGGCATCGTTGCTAATGAAATTCCAGGATTAATTGGTTCATATACCAAAGATGGCTCCTCTGTAAATTCAGCAGGTGAATACTATAATACTGATTGGGTCACAGGCTCTACATTTGTTGAATTAGCAATTAGTAACTTATATATGAGTCTAAGCAATGATTGGAATTTTCTTACTAATGATGATAAAGCAGATCCGAAAGATTATGTTCCAGTTCTTGCTGCTGCTATGGCTTGTGAAGATTCTGAGTTTGCATATGATCTATGGGCCTGGACTATGGTAAGAGACAGTGCACGATTTAATAATTATGAAGCAGATTCCAGTGATAGTGATAGTTCTAGATTTTCTGAAGATGATTACACAGATATCTCTGACTACATTGAGGGTTATATTGCTGACTGGGGTAGATCTAATCTACTCAATAAATACGACGGCGATGGCGAATGGTTTGAGGCTTATTTAGGAACAGGCTATGAGGGCATAGACTTGAGGATAAATCAGAGCGGTGATACACATGATAGTACTTTAAATAGTGATTATAAGCAATGTAGCCTTAAGTTTCTTGTAGAAGATTTTACATATAACAGCATTGATACCGCCATGGACACATCATCAAGTGGCTGGGAAAAACTCGACGATGCGTGGACGGAGTATCTAATTGGAGCTAATCCAATTAGAACACCACCATCGGAATCAAAACTTTTAGACCTGCCCATTATTATCTGTGATGCTTTTGAGAATGCTGTTGCTAACACCAAGGTAGCTGCAGCTGCAGGCGTTAGTGGCGCAAACGGCCTTTGGAGTGCAACAGCAAGAGGATTAAACAGGAGATCTCGTCTGACACTAGCCTATCTGTGGAGTCTTCGAATATGGCGAAAATACATATACGCAGGGCTCCAAGTAGAAAATGATACATACAGCTATGCAAGCAGCGATGGCGGATATAACTCAATCACTACGCAAGTCAGACTATTTTTTAATCTTAGATCGATGAAATCTCTTCAGTATGCAATTAAGGCTACATCAGAAAATCTTGATGCTGAGGATTATGCTGACTTAGAGGATGATGATGACTTCACCATGTTTCGAGACGGACAATGGCCTCATGACGGTAAGGCATACTGGTACTGGGCCGAGCAGGGGTATGAGCAAATCGTCCAAAGGTCTCTTGAGGGTGCACTAGAACTTGAGGAGAAGGCACTAGCAGCTGGAAGCTTTCTTGCAATGATACTAGATAATCTAAGACAAGGTGCGGCCGATGTTGAGGAAACAATAATTGGAAATGATATTACCAATGAAACGTATGTTAGTGCATTAAGTGATATACAGTCTTCAGATAACTATGGAAATGCAGCTCTTCTTTGTGTAACAAGAGATCAGCTTCAATTAAATTGGGCACTTTATGATTCCTTCGCTGTCCCAAATAGAGAGTATCCCTATCTACCAGCATCAAAAGCTGTCATGACAAACCAATCGTATAATCTAGCAGGTTTTTCTATGAATGAGTCTCTTATTGATGATGAATCATTCTCTTTAAATAGCAAGTATATCTTTCCAATTGGACTTCCTGCAGGAATGTTAGATTCTCTAAGGCTTAGAATGATAGACAAGACTGGAGATGTATCGTATAAGACGTCAAATCTTGTCAAGATAAGCATATGGAGAAGAGATCTAAAAAATGAACAAGAGCTTGTGTATCCAAAAGAGTTTGTTTTTGATACATCTTCATTTGTAATAACAGGAAGACCTATTGACACAAAGAAATCAGGGCCTGCGATAGATGGTGCTCAGGGCACGCCTCCTTCACCCCAGACATATAATAATGCGACAAATAATGTTATAATGAGAAGATATGATGCTGTCGACAGAAATACTGGTACATTTAGAGGAAAACTATGGGGTAATTATTGGTCAAGTAGTGAGTATAATATAACTAGCACAGACATCTATGACAATCATGTATGGGATCATTTTTTAAGGCTGTACTTAAGATTAACAACAGGGTTTGACGTGTCCGAAGATGTATTTCCATTTCTTGAAGGAAATGTCTTATTTGACGATGTAGATCCAGGGCTTGAGTCACTTTATGAAGAGTTAAGTAAAGATGCATCAGAAATGTTTACAGATATTGATATTGAGTCAGCGATTAATTATGATAGACTTCTTGGTGAACTAAAGAGATCTATAATACTTAGCTCACAAAAGTATAGAAATAGAATTATTTATCCAAAGGTATTCGAAAGGGTGTTTTGCGTTTGTATCAATCCTGAAAAGTGGACAACTTGGGATCCAGACGAAGAAGAATCTGAAGGCTTTGGATGGTCTTGGTCAGATGCAACACTCTCTGTGCCTGTTCCAGATGAACAAAATGAATCATATTATCAATTTTACGCAACAGTTACAATCCTTCCACCAGCAGAGACATTTGGCGCAGACGGGTTGTCTTCGGACGCATATGGTTCTGTTGATGCTGATAATGTAATGACGTATGGGCTAGAGTTGTGATGTCGGAGATATTAATTAATAGGATGAAATAATGAGTGAGTCTACAACAGAAACATTAAAAGAGATGCTAGAAGAGATGGTTGCTGATTGGGCAACAGCAACGTATCCATCTGCGCCAGTCAGCATTATAGATCTACCAGAGGTTAAATCAGCAGGCTCTGAATTTTTTTATAATTATTACACTAGGGATGAGAGAACTGTTTCAACAGGTGTGCAAACAGTGCTAGATATTTCTTCATTAAATCAAGATATTGAATTTATAAAAAAGAAAAATACGTTTCCGCGATCTGTAATATTAAAAGTCGCAGTCTATGGTGAATTTTCTAGTGTAAATCAAAGCCGTCAAGCTGGTGTAGATGATTCAACTTATTTATCTGGATGGGTCTCTTCTAATATAAATGGAACGTTTATTAAAGATCATAAGGATGATATAGTATTTGAGGGAGGTCTTGCAACTTCAAGATTTTCATCTTTGATTCTTATGGATAATATGGTAGACGAAACTTTTTATGACGCTCTTAATCAGTCTGTTGCATTTAAAAGCGCGAAAGTGGATACAACACTTCAAATCGATACAGCAAATGAAATATCGCAGATGATTAAATCACCTCTTGCTAATTTGACAAACTCACCAAATGCAATTAGAAGAGCAATGGGTGATTATCAGCCAAGAGGTGTTGCATATGCTCCGACAGACCTAAGGCAGGGAATTGCCCTAAATGCCCTTAGATCTGTCAGATTTGTTGAGTGGAATTCCACTATAAACAATGCAGTGATCGGAAACGTTTTAATGGCATCTCTAGAAGACAGAGGTAATATTTATCAGGATGAATTGATAGGGACGGTAGAAGATGCAATTGAAATTCAGCAAAGATATGTTGAACAAGCAAATCCAAGTGAGATATCATCTGAAGATTTTGAACTAGAACTTGCTGCTGTAGATGTTCAGATTGAGTCTGATATCTTAGATACAGGTCTTACAATAGATGAGGCATCTATTCCTATAGGATTCTATATAGAAAAATTTGAGATAGCTTCAACTGGTGACGGCGGGTGGGAAAGAAGGGAGCTTGAACCTATAATCATTGAGAAGTATGGTAGTTTTAACATATTTGATCCTGATATAAAGTATGGTGCATCATATGTCTACGATATTCACATTATTTATGCAACTGCATATGAAGCAACAGCAATCGACTTATCAGAAAATACATCAGATGAGCATGTATTTGCTATAAGTCTTATAGCATCGAAAGGAACAAAGACAAAAGTTGAGTGTGTAGAGTCGATAGCACCAGCGCCACCACAAAATCTAATGTTTAATTTCGACTATCAGCGTAATAATTTAAGAATATTCTGGGAAGAGGCAATCAATTCACAGAGAGATGTCATGAGATACCAAATCTTTAGAAGAAGATCTATAGATCTTCCCTTTACACTAATTGCTGAGCTTGATTTTGATAATTCTACATCAAGAGTGGTTCCATTGGAGACAGCACCTCCAAAAAAAATTCACAGATTGAAAAATTCAAGAAAGTATTTTATCGATGATAATTTTGAAAAAGAAACAACGTACATATATGCGCTAGCTGGTATTGATGCTCGCGGACTTACATCGTCCTACTCAGAGCAGGTTAAAGTTAAATTTGATATAACTGCAAATAAGCTTGAGATTGATAAAATATCTTCAAAAGGTGCACCAAAACCATATCCAAATCTATACCTTGAAACAGATCTATTTGTTGATACTATGAGATCTTCTGGCGCTGATAGAATGAGAGTATATTTTGATCCTGAATATTATGATGTCATTAGAACACTAAAGAATGGAAGTGAAATATCATTAAATCTTCTAGCAAATCAATATAAGTTACAAATAATAAATCTAGACCTTCAGGGGTCACAGATACTTGATATGACAATTTCTGATGAGACAGGAGATATGCTAGATGTGCCTATTACAAGTGCAACTATTAAGACACTAATTACCTAGTCGAATAATTAATAAATTAATAGGCTAATGATGACTATCCGGTTTACAGATTTGGCAGAACATAATATATAATGATTAAGGAGTAAAAAAGTGGGATTTTTAGATCAATCAACAAATAACATCATCTTAGATGCTGTATTAACAGATAAGGGCCGTGAGCTTCTAGCCAACGGAGCAGGTAGTTTCTCTATATCTAAATTTGCTTTTGCAGATGATGAAGTTAACTACAATATGATAAATCAATTTGGTAGAACAGTTGGAAAAGAAAAAATAGAAAAAAATACGCCAGTTCTAGAAGCATCGACAACTGGGAATCTTGGTTTACGATATAGGCTTAGAAGCTTTAATAACGATTCGCTTACTACGCTTCCCGTTCTTAGTATAACAGCTGGACTAAATGACGATGGAGTAATTCCGCTTGCAAGAAATAATGATAGTAGCGATGGTACTTTAACATATGCAAACATAACAATAGAGCAGATTCTCGTAGGAGCAACACAGTGTGACCCAGACTGTACAAATTATGCATATAAGGTTATGATAAATAATCTTTTCTTCAGAATAGGAGGACAAGTTCCTGATAGTGTTGACGATTCAGATGTTGCAACGTACACACTTCCAGCAGCTGCAGATATTTCTCCGCAAAATCTTTCAAAGTGTAGATTTAAGATCACTGCTAAATCAATCGCACCTGCAGTTTTTACGTCTTACAAACAAAAAGGTGGAACAACAGTGGTTACACCTATGACAGTTTCCGGATTTAATGATGGGTCATTTGTAACTGTGAATCTTCAGCTATCCTAGACTATAAGGGGAATTTCTAAGTGAGTACATTTAAAGCAATTAATGCTTCTAAAGACATTAAACAGACAAAGTCTTTTCTAAATCAACTTGTTGACATCATAGAGACAGATGTCTCTAGCTCTGTTACAAGAAGAAGTTATCAAGTATTTGTTACAGGGGGTGTGGGTCCAGGTGTGACGTCTTCATTATTTCAAACTGTTTATGATCAAGACTTC
>CEPX01194026.1_pt1 | contig 12219 bp, 14 predicted proteins | sample 361361 | NCBI WGS metagenome assembly CEPX01 (sample SAMEA2619974, study PRJEB7988) | marine metagenome | biome: marine biome (ENVO:00000447); feature: mesopelagic zone (ENVO:00000213) & marine oxygen minimum zone (ENVO:01000065); material: "saline water (ENVO:00002010), including plankton... | reverse complement strand
TATAAACGAAATTAAGAACCATGCGAGCGGAAGAAGAAAGCCTAGGAGACGCGTGTTGTCCTCTTCTTTTTGCGCAGAGAGCTTTTCTTCCTGTAAGATCTTTTTTCCCTCACCGGCCTTAACAACCTTTACCTTAGGGTTGTTGACATCGACAGGATTAGGATAAACCATTATATCATGTAGAGCACTAATCGGCAGTATTTCAGCCATTGCCTGTGCAAGCATGCTTTTACCTGTACCCGGCAATCCGATTAATAGAACATTTCTCTTTTGAACCGCGGCCTTCCTAATTAGATCAACACTGTTGTCCTGGCCAATAACCTGATCAATCATTTTTCCCGAAACATTCACTTCATCGGTTGACTTCCAGTTCTTTGGCAAGGAAGAGGGCATAATTTAATTAGACTGAAAAAGTGTTTTAAAGTAATGTTTTTTGCCTTACCATTCCATTAAAATAATTGTTGAACCACTTCTTTTTTGTTATGAGTGAGATGAAAATGGTTTTTTTGGGAACAGGGTGCAGTAACCCTACTTCTGAGAGAAACCTTTCGGCAACAGCGCTTCGCTTTATGGGTCAATGGATGTTATTTGACTGTCCAGAAGGAACCCAAAGACAAATGATGAAAAGCAATGTTTCCTATATGAAAGTAAAGTACATTTTTTTCTCACACTTTCACGCAGATCACTTCTTGGGTTTTCCTGGACTTGTTGCAACGATGAGCATGCATGAAAGAGATTATCCTTTACACATTTTTGGCCCGAAGGGGACAGAGGAAAGAATTAAACGCTCGCTAAACCTGGGCCTCATGAGAAAAGATTTTGAGATTAATGTAACAGAGTTGAAGCGCACGGGAAAAATTGTTAGCGAAGAGTTTTTTGAAGTTACCGCTTTCCCGCTTAAGCACGAAGTGCCCTGCCTTGGTTATTCTTTTAAGGAAAATGATAAGGATGGAGAATTCCAGAGGGCAAAAGCACTAAAACTGTTGCCAGAGGGTCCACTTTGGGGAAAACTGCAGAAAGGCCAAGCAGTAAAGTGGAGGGGCAAAACAATTGAGCCAGAGCAGGTCATGGATTACACTAAGGGAAAAAAGGGAAGAAAGGTCAGTGTTGTAATGGACACTTTGCCAAGCTCAAGCTATTATGATTACATTGAGGACAGCGATGTTTTGGTTCATGAGTCGGCTTTTGCAGATAAGTTTGAGCAGCGGGCAAAAGAAACAAAGCACTCCACGGCGAGACAAGCTGCAAGGGTTGCTGTTGAAACAAATGCAAAAAAACTTGTGCTGACACATATTAGCCCAAGGCACAAAAAGAACTCGGAACTTGAGAACGAGGCAAGACAGGAATTTGCAGACGTTGTTGTTGCAGAAGACCTAATGAAAATGACACTGTAACGTGGTCCAATGTTTTCAAGAGAACAGTTTCAGATTTTTGGTTTACCTAACATTCTGTTCTTTGGCCAGCTTTTCATACTCCAATTCTTTTACATGTTTTTGCCGCTGCATTTGCAGGAAATTGGTCTTGCGAACTGGCAAATAGGATTGCTGGCAGGATTGATTCCTATTACGGCAATGATTCTCTCAATTCCCTTTGGGATTTTCGCAGACAGAATTGTTCCAAAACATTTAGTGATTGCAGGACTTGTTCTGTCCGCAATATTTGTTTTTGGCCTTGGGCAGGCAAAAGGCTTCTTTGAAATGGTGCCCCTCTTTATAATTGGCGGAATTGGAATGCAGCTTTTTTACATAAGCCTTTTCTCGCTTTACTACAAAACCATTGGGGGTGGGCATAATAGCAAAAAGATTGCCTTAGTTGAGATGAGCAGGGTTTTGGGATATGGCCTTGGCCCATTCATAGCTGGCCTGCTTCTAGTAAGTATTGGCTTCTTGGTTTTGTTGAACATGGCATTCTTTGCAATAATCCCACTTATTTTACTTTCATTGTTCCTGAAGAAAACCAAGGGAATTGAATTTGACATTTCCCAGTATAAGCGAGATCTTGGGAACAAAAAGATCCAGATGGTTTTTCTGGGGTACTTTTTTCTGGCACTTCACTTTGGGTCGGAAGAGGTTTCGCATGCGCTGTTCTTGAAGAATGTTATAGGCCTCGACTTTGCGCAGATGGGTCTTGTTTTCCTGTGGATTATGGCAGTAATTTTGGTGTTCACGCCGCTTGGTGCTGGATTCCTTGACAAAACAAAGAAATTCAAGGCAATTATTTTTATCGGGCTTCTTGCAAGCGGAATTGGAAACATTCTTTATCTCTGGACATTTACGTTTGCAATGGTTTTGGTGAGTCGCCTTGTGCACGAGTTTGGTGATGCGCTTGCAATACTTGGCATAAAAGCTGTTGTGCCTGAGTTGAGCAATGTGAAAAGGGTTGGAAGCGTATTTGGAACATTGATGTTAGCATCATACTCAGGCCAACTTGTGGGTGCGGTAATATCGGGTATTACGGCGGATTTGTTTGGATATGCAATGCCTTTTGTGGTTACCGGAGCCGCACTGTTTGTGAGCGTGGCATTATTCGGGTTACTGTTTTTGGGAAAAGATAAAAAATAGAATGGATATTAAAGTTAGTTATGAAAGCAGTAGTGTTGGCAGCCGGCAGAGGCATACGTTTAAGACCACTCACAAAGGACAAGCCAAAGGCCCTTGTTGAACTGAACGGAAAACCATTTCTGGAGTGGGTGCTTGATGCCCTCGGGAGCGCCGGCATTAAAAGCACTGCACTTGTTGTTGGTTATTTGGGCGAGAAAATCAAAGAGCGACTAGGCAACAATTACAATGGAATGCAGTTACAGTACTTACAACAGGAAACACAGCTTGGAACTGCAAAAGCTATTGGGCTGGCCAAGGATTTTGTGGGAGCAGACAGTTTTATCTGCACTTACACCGATGTGATAGCCGACCAAAGAATTTTCAAAGAACTTGTCAGCGAATTTGCAGTAGACAAGGGAAACGTGTTTGATGAGGCTGTTGAAAAAGTTGACAGAAAGTTTGACGCTGTTATTGTTGGACGTAATGTGCGCGACCCATGGCGATTTGGAGCACTAAAAATTTCAGATAACAAAGTACTTGACATTGTTGAAAAACCGATGATTGGCCAGGAGCCAAGCAAGATTATAAACGCCGGAATTTATTGGTTCTCACCAAAGATATTTGAAGCAATTGAAGCCACCAAGAAAAGCGACAGGGGCGAGTTTGAGATTACAGATAGCATCAAGATTATGGCTGTGAAGGGCAGGGTTGGATTCAAGTTGTATGATGGGAAATGTATTGACATCAGCAGCAAGGAAGATTTAGAGGAAGCAGAGGAATTGTTAAAACAGAAAAACAAGTAGTCCTTGAAACAATACTTAGAGTTTTATTTTAATTTTTTGACCAGGCTTTAACACAACTGCTTTTGTTTTCAGCACACTCTTCTCAATTCTCTGTTTGAACTCTTTTGGGTCCTGTTCTATCATACTGAATGTCCCAAAGTGCATTGGAATAACATACTTTGGCTTCATTGTTTTTACTGCTCTAACTGCATCCACACAATCCATGGTATATGTTCCCCCTATAGGAAGCATGGCAATATCGGTTTTTATCTCATTGAAAGAATTTGTTAATGCAGTATCTCCCGCATGGAAAACGCGCTGGTTCTCAAATTCCAGCAAAAAACCAACCGGATAGAATGCGTTTGGATGGTGTGCAGACAACGCTTTGATATTAATGTTGCGCAGGCAAAGCGACTGATCCATTCTTATCGGTGCTTTAAACCTTATTGGCACATCAAGCTCACTCAAAATGTGATCGTGCGCAACAACACAGCAGTTCTCTTTTGCAACAATGTCCTCGATTGTTGCTTTGTCAAAGTGGTCAAAGTGTTCGTGAGTCACAAGGATCATTGCAATATTGCACAAATCCTTTTTTTTGGCACCACACTGAATAAGGCGCTTGAAATCAACAGTGTTATTCGTGGAATTGATAAAGGGGTCAATGAGAATGTTTCGATCCGGAAAACCAACCCTAAAAAAAGAATGACCAAAGTACTGTATATCCACCATATGAGCTTCCTCTAAATAATATTCGGAGAAAGGGCATTTAAAGAGCACAGTATAGAGATAAGAAAAGATTTAAATTAAACAAAGAAATATTATATTGGGGTTATTAAATGGAAAAAAAGTTTAGTTTGCTAATTTTCACACTGTTGTTGTGTAGCATTGTTAATGCGCAAATATTTCAGATTAGCACTCACACCATAGAAATTGATGTTGATGAAACAGGGAACGCTGAGATAACCGAGAAGTTTTTTCTGTTCTTTCCAGACAACTTTGAATTGCGCGAGTTCAGAGATCAAAGCGAAAGCATTGGCGTTGACCTTGCGGCATGGCAGGAATTGAACAATAGTTTCAAGACAAATATTGGCCGACCTGACACTGTTGTTGTTAGTGACATTGGATTTGTGGAAACCGAGAACAAGTACTTGGAACTGAAGTATACAATGACAGAACCTTTGATGCAGAGAACACGCGAAACCAGTAGGATGATAGAGTTTGCCCTTAATCAAAAATTCTTCAACGGTTTTTTGGAAGGAGACTTTTTGGTTATACCAAGCAACACCACAATAATAATTGATTTGCCTGTGCAGGCAGAGATAGTTCAACCCATTAAGCCAACTGCGAGCATTTCAGGCAACAGAATAGTTTGGAATGGCTACAAAAGCACAAATGTGCTCTCGCTTGAGTATGTGCTATGGAAACAGATTTCCTCAATCAATCTCGAGGAAATATTAGAGGACATTATGAGCAGTAATATATTTCCGATAATTATAGGAATTATTATAATATTGATACTGGGCCTCTTTTGGAAAAGAAAGACTATTTCTGGCAAAATAGGGCAGTATATCATGGAACACAGCGACCTCTCAAAAGGAGAGGAAGAAGACTAAAATTAACTCTTTTTAGTGAAATAGTTACGTTTAAATAGGAGTTTTGGACCTAATATTACTAGAGTCCCATGTTTTTCGATTTTGTTAATGCTGTGATAAATCTAGACTTCGGTTGGTTCGTTTGGTTAGTGTCAGCCAACATTTTTTGGCTGTTTGCCTTTATTGCACTGTGCTTCTTCTTTTGGGACGGGAAGACAAACAAGACAATTGCAGGACTTTTCCTGCTCAGTGTTGTGGCCTGGACCTGGATAGACTTCGAGCTCATGAGCGGATGGATTCTATTTGTCGGAGGATTCCTTTCAGTTTACTACATAACAAAAGTTGCGATCTTGACTTTTGCAGAGAATACGCCTTCACTTCAAAACAAACTTATCATAGTGAGTGAGATACGGTTCCTGGCTCTGCTCCTAATATACAATCTTTTCATGAGGTAGAAAAAAATGGGTTGGTTCAAAAAAGCAGTATTTGGGATGTGCTTTATGCTCTTTATATTCATAGCCATCATTTTTTTGGAGGCTGCTGGCGCAAATCCTTTTGACTCCGGCTTTATAACTGTTGGGGGCCTGATGCTATTGCTTGGAATGGGAATCTTTGAAACAAATCTTGTTACGTTGTAGGTGAAAAAATTGGTTTTCTTGGATGCATTGAATGCGCTGTTTCAGCTTGATTTTGGGTGGTTCATATGGTTACTTGGAGCAAATATCCATTGGGCATTTATCTTTGCAATGACCATGGTTTTCTTTCAGAAAAGAAAGAAGCATAGGCTATTCTATTTGGGCATGCTTATCATTTTGCTCTGGGCATTCTCAGACTTAATGAATATACTGGGCTGGCATATTTCTGTTGAAATGCAATTTTGGCTTATCTCGGGAAACATTGCTTTGGAGGCAACGTCTGACGCAAAGATCTTCAAGAGACACAAGGCGTGGATTGGCCTTGGATTATTCTTTGCATTATGGGTAGTTTTCAACTTATTGATGTGAAAAAAAATGGGAAACGGAGAACCAAGTTTGAAGAAAGCTTTTTTCGGCGGAACAACCTTTGTGTTGTTCTCATTCATTGCGCTAGGTATACTTACCGCTTTGGGAATTAATGAGTTTGAAAACCTTTTTACCGAAGCCGGTTTGCTTGCATTTGCCGGAATGATTTACGCAGTATACATTGATACAACCTAGGTGATTTTATGGGGGAAGACAAAAAAAATGAGCCAAAACAGGATGAAGGCAGATGGTACAATATTGCATTGCACTCAATACGATTCTTCGTATTTGCATTTATCCTATTACTGGCTGCATATACCCAGGGGTTCACAGAACTGAAACCAATGGTGAGTTTGCAGGGCGCAGTAATACTATTTGCAGCAAGTGTGATTGTAAGTTTTGTGGAAAATTTAGCCTAAGCGCTTGCTTTCTACGGGTGAACCGCAGTCAGGGCACTTGGTAACAAGGACATTGGGCGGAAAGCCTCTGCCACAGCCTTTGCAGCGTTTTTTGAAAGAAATTGTTTTCTCTATTTTTCCACGAATAACAGAATTAAATTTGAAGCCAAGGACCTTACAAAAGTTTTGGATGCTGTAATCATCGGTGAGCATAACAAAAATGCGATTCTCGCGCTGTAAATCAAGGGCGAGTGCGAGCAATGAAACATCAGGAATACTGAGTCTTGTGAACCCTTTTTCTTTTGCAAGAGCATTTATTCTTTCAGTGCTGTCCTGGCTTGGCTCCCTTGTCTTGAGCAAACCATTCTGTAAAGCATTAGCCACAAGATTCTTGCTGCGCATATCCCTGAACTCGTCAACAATCAGGGGTGTTGTGAGAAAGTCCTCCCCGCTGTTGAAATAAAAACCCTCGTCATTGAGAACTGCCGCCGAATCCAACAATTGAATCATACTATCACAAACATTTTACTTATTAATCTTTTATATATTAAATACTTTAAAATCATTGGAAAGGCGTTTTTTTTGGATACAGGCAAAATAGCAGCAAGTCTATCAGAAATAGAAAGGCGAACACTAAAGGCTTTGGACAAGGGCAAGGGGAAGAGTCCTAGAGATATATCCGAGGAGGCGAAGTTGCCGATTGATTCTGCGAGACGCGCGCTGCAGTGGCTCAAGGAGAAAAGCCTAATTGATCTAAGCGAACGCAAGGAGAAAAGTCTTAAGCTGATGCCTGCCGGAAAAAGCAGTCTTAGGAAAGGACTTCCAGAGAAAATGTTTGTTGAAGCCCTTGCGGAATTAAATGGCAAGGCACTGATGGGTGCTGTGAGAAAAAAAAGCCAGTTAAACACCCCGGAGTATCATGCCGCCATGGGCCTGGCAAAGAGAAACGCGTGGATTTCTATTCAAAAGACTGATAAAGGAATTGAGTTAGAGCTCACAGGACTTGAGAAAGACTTGCTTGAGGGAAAATATTCTCTGGAGAAAGCGCTTCGGGCAACTGAGGGCAAAGAGAGTGTGGATGAGAAAGATAAAGGTGAATTGTTGAAAAGAGGTTTGGCAGAGGAAACCATGAACATTGAGAGAACCGCGCTGCTAAACGCAAACGGAGAAACCATACTAAAGCAACTTGAAAGTGTTGGAAAAAGGACTTACAATGTACAGGGCGAAGTGCCGAGAATATTCATTGGAAAGAAACAGCCTTACATTCAATTTTTGAACCAACTGAGAAAAAAACTGATTTCCCTTGGATTTAAGGAAATGCAGGAAAGGCTGATTGTACAGGAATTTTACAATTTTGACGTGCTGTTCCAGCCACAAAACCACCCTGCGCGCAGTTGGACTGACACCTACCAGTTAAAGCAACCAACATTTGGAAGACTACCTGACAAGAAAATAGTGGCAAAAGTAAAGGCCGCACATGAGAATGGCGGGGGAACAGGTAGCAGGGGCTGGGAATACAAGTGGGATGAAAAGATTGCTTCAAGACTAATGCCGTGCGCACATGGGACAACAGCTGATGCACGACAATTAGTTGAGGGAGTTGATGTTCCTGGAAAATACTTTGTGATAAACAGATGTTATAGGCCCGATGTTTTGGATGCAACACACTTGGTTGAGTTTAATCAACTTGACGGTTTTGTTGTGGGGGAGGATATGAATTTTAGGCATTTGCTCGGAATACTCAAAGAGATTGCAATAGAGGTTGGCGGAGCAGAGGAAGTAAAATTTTTCCCTGACTACTATCCATTCACAGAACCAAGCGTGCAATTGTCTGCAAAACACCCCCAACTCGGTTGGGTGGAACTTGCCGGAGCAGGGATCTTCAGACCCGAAATGATTGAACCCCTTGGAATAAAAGGACGGGCAATAGCCTGGGGTCTTGGAATTGATAGGCTGGCGGCATTCAAACTTGGAATATCAGATATTAGATATTTATTTGCACAGGACCTTGGATGGTTGAGAGACAGCAAAATGGTGAAGGTGGACTAAGATGCCGAATGTTAACGTTAGTCTAAAGGATATTGGAAAGCTTGTTGGGAAAAAACTCTCAGTCAAAGAGTTCAAAGAAGCTGTTCTTTATGCCAAAGGCGAAGTTGATGCCATTGAAGGAGATATGATAACTGTTGATATGAAAGATACTAACAGACCAGACCTGTTGTCCGCAGAGGGACTTGCACGAGAAATTAGAAGCAGGATTACGAGGGACAGGGGAATTACAAAATATAAGATTAGAAAGGGCAATATTGAACTCCTGGTTGATAAGAACGTTGCAAACATTCGACCATATATCGCGGCCGCAATAGTGAAGAATGTGAAAGTTACAGAAGACTTTCTTATCCAAATAATACAATTGCAGGAAAAAGTTTGCCTGACGTTTGGGCGAAAAAGAAAGGAAGCGGCCATTGGATTATATGACTGGACAAAGTTGAAGGGCCCAATGCATTATAGGGCCTACAAGCCGCGTGAGAAAAAGTTTATTCCACTCGAGTACAAAGTTGAAATGGATTTGGAGGAAATACTCGAGGACCATCCGACAGGAAGAGAATACAAACACTTGCTCGAGGGTAAGAACAAATACCCAATATTTGAAGATAATAATGGAGTGGTTGCTTCAATGCCGCCTATAATTAATTCGCAGATTACAGGAAAGGTCAGCGAGAACACGAAAGAGGTTCTTGTAGAAGTAACAGGGCATAATCAAGAAAGAGTGAATACTGCTCTCAATGTAATGGTGTCAGCACTTGCCGAACGTGGTTTTGATATTTATAGTGTAAAAGTGCGTTACCCAAATAGGACTGTTATTACTCCGGATTTTACTCCAAAGAAGGTGAGTGTTAACCTTGATAGTATTCGTAGTTTCTCTGGAATGGATTTGAGCAACAAGCAGATAGTAGAGCTGTTGCAAAAAGCAAGGTATGATGCAAAGATAAGCGGGAAGAAGGTAGTTTGCCAATATCCCTCTTACAGGCAGGATATTTTGCACCCTGTTGATGTTATTGAGGATGTATTGATCTCCTATGGATATGGAAATATAGAGCCCACTTCGATAGAAAGCGCAACTATCGGTTCCGAGAGAATTGAAACCAAACAAGTTGATTTGGCGCGAGACATTTGTGTTGGATTAGGTTTACAAGAAATTCTAACATATACAATGACCTCAAAGAAAAAGCAAACCGAGACTATAGATCTAGATCCTGAGAAAGAGAAGTTTGTTGAGATAGAAAATCCGATGAGTGAGAACTATGCGATTTTCAGGAAGCGATTGTTTCCAGAACTTCTGGAATTCCTTTCAAAAAACAAGCACAATAGTTATCCTCAGAAAATCTTTGAGGTTGGGAAGACACTGGAACTTGATGCTAAAAGTGAAACAGGGGTAAACGAGAAGAACACCTTGTGTATCATTCTTATTGGAAAGGGCGCAGAGTTTAACACAATTAAAAGTGTGTTGGATGCTATAACCTCAAACAAAGGGGAAACATATTCTTTGAAAGAAACACAACTGCCTTTCTTGGAGAAAGGAAAACAAGCCGAATTGGCCCTTGGAAAGAGAAAGGGTTTCATTGGCGAGGTCTCAAAGTCAACACTCAACAAGTTTGGACTTGAACAGAAGACGGTTGTACTTGAATTGGAAATCTAGTTAGAATAAAGTTGTCTGCTTTTGGCTTTCCTCGGGGTCTGGTTCTTCTTTGACTTCAACAGGCTCATCCACTTTAGGCAAAGGAGTTGAAATTGCCTCTAAAGGTTTTCTCTTTGCAATCATCACTTCCTGCTTTATTTTTTGGGATTCTTCAAAAATGTTCTGAACTTTTTTTGCAGATGGCTTAGTTTCAAGGATAAATGCTATTTCCTTTTCGTTTAATTCAAATTCGGCTGCAATCTTGGGGGCAAGGGTCTTGTCCTGAAAAATGAGCTTCATGAAGGGTAAGTCCTCGGTAGAAACTTTTTTGCTGCTACTGTGTGTTTTCAACCCAATCTTTCGAGTGAGTTCTTTTTTGAGATTTCTACGGGCGGAAGAAGCTCTAAGATTCTTTAGCAATTGAGGGAACTGCAGCTTCAGCCAACCATGGTACTCATTTTGTTTGCTTAAAGCGACTCCTGATGTGAAGAGTTCACTACTGTATCGCTTGAAACCATAGTGTTGTCTGCGCATTATGCGGCCCTCAAAAATGTCGGCCCTGGATAATACATCAAATGCTCTCGCAGTATCTCCTATATCAGAATAAACTCTTGGAATATTCTCCTCAACCCATCGGAATAATAAGTCATCACTTACTTCGCTTTGGAAACGTGCCTTTCTCACTTCCCCCACCGTTTTTCCTTTAAAGATTTTATCTAGAACGTTGAAAACATTCTCTTGCCTCTCACGATAGCCTAATTGTTCAACATTTGAAAATGAAATGGGGCCGCTGAAAGAAAGCGCCTGTGTGTCCAAAAGAGCAGAGCGAAAGTCCCCCCCACAATTTCTAGCGAGAAGTTTTATTGCTTCAGGGTCAAAAGATATTTTTTCAGATTCCAAAATTGCGCGCAATCGCTTTGCAATGCTTAAATAGTTTATTTTTTTGAATTGGCGCAATTCACATTGCTCTCTGATGGGTAAAAGTTTTTGATTTGAATAAATGTCGTTGGCAGTCAAAATAACTGGATTGTTTGATTCTTTAAGAATTTTTACTATTGCTGCTGCACCCCCCCTATCTCGGGCTTGTAGTCCGTCAACCTCATCCAAAAGTATTAGCCTTCGCTTGCCACTGAAAGACGCACCCTGCGAGGCCGCTCCCACTAGTCTTTCAATTACATCCTTTGTTCTAAAGTCACTTGCATTAAGCTCGAAGAGCTCCCAGCCAAAGTGCTGTGCAAGTAAGATAGCCAGACAGGTTTTTCCGGTTCCGGTATTTCCAAAAAAAAGTAGAGGTTTTCCTTTCCCCCCCTTGTCCCATTCTTCAGCCCATTTCACAGCGTGCTCTACTATTTCGACGTTTCCAATAAACTGTTCAAAGTTCTGTGGAAAGTAGTTATCTGGCCAAAGCATGAAAGATTTTGCCTAGAAAACCAATAAAACATTATCCAAAGCTATGACTTGAACTTTATGTAAATTATTATGGCAATTGCGATGGGAATTATGAGACCAGCGATAAGTAATGGATCAGCACCGAATATTTTGAATGGTTGGGGAGTAAGGTTTGGATCAATAGGAGTTACACACAAATTGTTAACACAGTCCAGTCCTTCACTGCAACCGCCACAGGAAATGTTTTCACCACAATTGTTGACAGCCAAATCACACTCCAAACCAAGGTCTTGGCATGAAAAAGGAATACAACATTCAACACCAGCACACCCACTTTCGCATTCAGTGGTTTTTAGTTCGCGGCATTCCCCATCAACAATACATTCATCCATTATATTGGTGTCACATTGGGGATATTTTCTTGGAACGCATTCGTTTCCGCAGTATTTTTCAACAGAAAGAGTTCCAATTGATTCAATAGTGGCATTACACATATCCTTTGTAACAAGTTTTAGTTCGTGATTGACAAATACTCGATTGCACGTAAATGTTGCTTCAACAGAAGCTGATACTGTTCCAAGGCCTGTTTTAACTTGATTGAGGTCGCAATATGGAATAGATTCAAAATAAATATCTTTTATGAGTTGGTTGTCAGCAGCAAACCCTTCCACTACAAAGTTCTTATCAATATAGCCGATTTGATTCTTGGATGGCAGGTTTATGGATGGACTGGTGAGTGGCAATGGTTCACAGGTTATTTCAACGAAGGTTGTTTCATCCTGACAATCGGCTTTGCATCCTGTCTTATATTCACCTGTTCTATCATCTACACAAACTTCTT
>CEPX01415072.1_pt1 | contig 12221 bp, 17 predicted proteins | sample 361361 | NCBI WGS metagenome assembly CEPX01 (sample SAMEA2619974, study PRJEB7988) | marine metagenome | biome: marine biome (ENVO:00000447); feature: mesopelagic zone (ENVO:00000213) & marine oxygen minimum zone (ENVO:01000065); material: "saline water (ENVO:00002010), including plankton... | reverse complement strand
TATTGTTATTTGTATTATTATGATGGTAGTTATGATGGGCAAACATGGAGGTATGTGTGGTATGATGGGTCATGGTAGCCATAAAGACACGCATAAAAGCTCTGATTCTATGGATCTCTTAAAAACTAGATATGTTAAAGGTGAGATTTCAAAGAAACAGTTTGAAGAAATGAAGAAAGAGTTGGGAAAACAGTAATCTTTGTTTTTAATAATTAAATTATGTTTTTGGCTAAGTTTTAGGTGAAGGGATTATGTAATCCTTCAAGCTTTTGTTCTGAATTGCTTCTAAGTCTTTGAACAAAGACTCGATGAAGACTTTACGCTCATATGCATAGAATAAAGGGGCGGTCTTGATCTTTTCCTTCCATTTCTTTTCGAAGAGGAGGAGGGAGGGGTTCATAATTGAATTAAGCTAAAAGAAGTTTAAATAGGTTTATTACAAGAGGTGGTAACTCACTATAAAAGTGCAAATATTTTTATACTATTTTCATTATTAATAAAAAAAATGGTTGAAAGAGTCAATACAGGGGGCACAAAGGAATTTGTTTACACAGGGGATGAAAAATTTAGGGATACAGAATCCACCAAAGAATTCAAAGGGGAGTATAAAAAATGGATTAACCGACCGAAAAAGGAAACGACTAAATCTACTCTTATTACAATAATAGTTATATTGATTATAATTTTACTCTTTTTAAGATTCCCGAATGATGGAACTCTTAAAAAAATAGGAGATAAATTAAACGAAGCGAATAAAACAGTTTATACAAATTCTCAAAATAATAGTGTAAATATGGGAAATATCTTTGATTCAATAAAAAATATGCTGCCCACCACTGTCCCAAATAATTGTCCCCAGTTGGATTATCCAATCACAAGAGTAGGCTCTGGTTCATATAGACCGTATGTTTTAGATGTCAAAGAACATGAGGGGTGGAATGTAAGGGGATATAGATTATCAACAATACATTGCTATAAAGGAGATGAAAAAGGAGAGAATTCTGATTATTGGTATTGTGGAGACTTATATGTGACTTGGGGAGAAAATGCAGATTATGGGGTAATACAAAAAACCTTAATTAATACTGATGGAACAATTGGAGATACAATCATGAAATCATTTTCTAATATTTATGATGAAAATATGAACTTTGTTAAAACAGTATGTGGGAAGGATCCAGATGAAATAATGGAAGGAAGTTTTAAAGATACTATGAAAGAAATGGATGATTTCTTTATTGTGAATTAAAATGACTAAAAGAACAAATTATTTCATAGAGATAAGATATTTTGGTAAAGCAAAACATCGGATAAAGAGTCTTATTAATGAAGTTGGTAACAAATTCAGGCTCAAAAAAGGACATAAAGTTCCTCATATAACTCTTATACAACCATTTACAACGAAAAGACAGAAATGGTTGGTATCAGATTTTAAGAAGGTATGTTCTAATTATAAATCAATGAAATTCACAGTTGATGGAATCGGAACTTTTCCTTTCTTTGTTGTTTTTGCTAAAGTAAAACCAGGTGATGAATTACTTAAATTTAGAAAAGAGCTATTAAAGACAATAAAATCTTATTGTTGTATTAAAAACATAAACAGGCCTTTCAAACCACATACTACAATAGCTCTAAGAATGGGATTATTTAGGTTTCTTAGAATCTGGCTTTATATGAAATTAAAACCAAGATTAATATTTACAAACCATGTAATGAGAGCTACGCTTCTAAAAGGTAAAATAATTTTATATGAATATGATTTTTTACATAAAAGATTGTTAAATAGAAGCCAGGCAAAGAGTAAGAAAGGATTCTCAAAGGCATTCACAAAATTAAAAAAACATAAGAAAAAGACAAAATGAAATATTTAAACAATCTTCTTTAAGAATGGCTTCATACTAAGAGCATTTCTCTTCAGTTCTATACTTAGTTACCGTTCTTGTTAGTGTTTTTTCTCCAGGAACAATACTGTAATCAAAATTAACATCTTCTCCAAGGTTAACATCATAATATTCATTAAACTCTATTACTTCTCCAGGCATAATATATTTGGAAGAACTTAATGTTCTTGTTCCTTTATTAAGTGTAGTGAAAGACATCTTAACAGTAAACTTTCCTGTTTCAGAATCAACATTCTTGATTTTAACTATACCTTTAACCTTATAATCAAACCCCCTTATGTCACCTTTATCATATGCTTCCATTACAGTATATTTTAATGGAGCCTGATATTCTTCTGTATCTTGATATGGAACTTGAACTTCTTTACAAGTTTTTATAGGGTTAGTTATTGCAAACCCTGTAAAGTTCCCATTACGGCTAGATGTATAAACAAAAACAGCGATAACAGAAATAATTACTATTGCACAGATTGTTAATGTTTTTCCTATCCTCATTTTAGCATACACCCCATAAATTAGATTATAGAACTCAATCTGTATAAACTTATCGCTTTTTAAGAACTAATCCTTCCCACACTTCCTAAAAGGACACTCAGAACATCCACCATGATAGAACTCTTTATCTCCCCATAACTCCTTCTTCGCCGCAATAATCTCCTCTTCACTCGCATCAGCAGGTAACCCCATCTTTTCTAACCAGGCTGCTTTCTCTTCTTCCCAGTTATGGTTTTCTTTGCCTTCTCCCCAAGCTGCTTTATCTTTTCCCCATATATGTCCTGCTTTGCCTTGCCATTCTTCCTTACCCCAAAGCGCTTTCTTAGCTTCAATAATCTCCTCTTCACTCGCATCAGGATCAAGCCCCAGCTTCTCTAACCAAACGCTTTTATCAAAATTATGCTCTCCGCCCTTTTTCCAACCTTTATGACCATACCAGGACTTATTCTGCGCAAAAACAAACACAACGCCAACTATTAACACAATAGCCAATGCCATAAAAAGTTTCTTCATAAGCTTTCTAAAGAACACCTTCTTTATATAGTTTTTGTTTTCTTATGAAACTATCTTTCTTTACTGAAACAAAGGTGACCACAAAATAAGAAACATTTAAAAACAAGGAAACCTTTAATATTAATATGTACATTGAAAAAAGGAAAAACGGGAAATATTACCTTGTACATTCCTACAGGGAAGATGGAAAGGTAAGAAAGATAAGAAAATACTTAGGGTTAAACCCGCCAAAAGAAGAAACAAAGAGGAAAGCAAAAGAAGCTATCTCAAACATTATCAGAGAGCAGAGCACAGAGGTTTTCTTTTTCTCATTAACCAAAGCCCAGCTTGAAAAGCTTAACAGGTACAATGATAAGATCAAAATAGCGCATCTTAATGCAAAAGAATGGCAAAGGTTTACAGAAGACTTTGTATATAACACAAACGCAATAGAAGGTTCAACTGTCCGCAGAGAGGAAGTTCCTGGCATATTAAAAAAAGAAAAAGGCCTTAATAAAGACGAAACTGAAACAAAAGGCGTTGCAAAAGCTGTTGAGTTCATAAGGGGCACGAAAGAGGAGCTTTCCCTCAAACTAGTCCTGAAGCTTCATAAGCTTTGTTTTGAAAGCTCAAAACATTTCGCAGGAAAATTAAGGGATGTTGAGGTTGTGATAAGGAACCCTAAAGGAGAAGTTATCCACCAAGGTGTTCCTGCAAAAGAGGTAAAACCAGCTGTTCAGGATATTGTCTTATGGTATAAAGAAAACAAGAATAAGTTCAGGCCATTAGCGCTTGCAGCGATTGTTCATAACCAGTTTGAGCATGTACACCCTTTCCAGGATGGCAATGGAAGAATTGGGAGGCTTCTGCTTAATTATGTATTAATAAAAAAAAGGTATCCTCCAATAAACATAACACTTGAAGACAGGACAGAATACTATAAGGCTTTGCGTGAGTATGATAAACTGCATGATATTAAACCTATGTTAAGGCTGCTAATAAGCCAATTCAAAAAGACTCTTAAGAAGGTGACCACAGAATCATAATGGGCCTAAATCTGTGGTCACCTTCTTTATATACTTTTTGTTTTCTCTGTTTTGACCAGTGCTTCCTCCTCCACAAGCCCCCTAACCCCAAAATACCCCCTAACCTACTGGCCACTGGCCAACCCCGCGCAACATATTTAAACTAAATCCTCTTATCCCCAGTCATGACATACAAATTCTCTCCATCAAGCCTAAGCTTACTAAAAGACTGCCCCAGATGCTTCTGGCTTCAGTTCAATAAAGGAATCAAAAGGCCGCAAGGAATCTTCCCATCATTGCCAAGCGGCATGGATAAGATACTAAAGATTCACTTTGACTCATTCATGGAGAAAGGTGAACTTCCTCCAGAGCTAAATGAATGCAAAGACCTAAAACTATTCAATGATAAAGAGCAATTACAAACCTGGAGAAACAACTTCAAAGGAATTCAATGGAAAGATGATGAAGGCAATCTATTCAGGGGAGCAATAGACAACCTCTTAGTAAAAGGAAACAAACTTATTGTTTTAGACTACAAAACAAGAGGCTATCCATTAAAAGAAGACACTCATGAGCATTACCAGGACCAGATGGACATTTACAACCTTCTCTTAAGGAAAAATAACCATCAAACTGAAGATTATGCATACCTCTTATTCTACCATCCAAAGAAACTAAACCCAAACGGTGATGTTGTTTTCAACACTAACTTAATAAAAATAAACATTAACATAAAAAACGCAGAAAGAATCTTCAAAGAAGCCTTAGAAATTCTTAAAGCAACCATACCAAAACCAGAAAAAAACTGCGAATACTGCAGCTGGGCTAAGCCCCAGAATGCTTTGAAAGCGAACGTTCCGAATCACCTTCATTAATATTTGCCAGCCTTCTCCTCATCTCCCAGATATCATCCCTAAGCTTCTCCGCCAGATCCTGCTTGCCTGTTTTTCTTTTCCTTGAAGAAAGAAATTCCCCTACATGCACAGGAGTGCCGAACATAATATCCCCAGGAACCTTATTCTTAGGCTCATACAATCTTAATAAAGGATTATATTTCTTCAGCAGAGCCTGCACTCCTTTGATAATCACTTTCTTGGAATCCTTCTGATATGTTTCAACTGCAACAGGAACAATGAATATATCATAACCAGATTTCTTTTCAGGCAATATAGTCATAGAGATCAAGCTCTTTTTCTCTTCATGCATTTCACCATCCTCCAAATACATCAGCTCGTTCTCCCTGCTTGCATCATCAAGCCCATAATTCCTTGTCCTTGTGCCGCTTAATGCAAAACATATGGAATGATCTTCCTTAAGCATATCTGCAATCTCTCTCTGGGTAGCACGAATGCTTCCCTTAAACTGCTTTTCTTTCTCATCATTAGGCACTCTTTCAATTGTTCCATCCTCATGTTTTACAACATCATAAGGCCTCACAATCTCAATGGCTCTGCTATTTCTTACATAAGGCCCAATCAAAGGCATATGAAAAAGCTCAGATTTCGCAATATAATGTATCCATATATCCTTATTCTTAGAAACAGCATAACCCACAAAGAAAGGGTCAAAGTAATGAAAATGGTTTGCAGCATACAATGCTTTAGAACCTAAACCCTCAGCATTCTCAAAATCATGAATCCTCAGGCTATAACCTCTCCCCAATGTAAGCTCAAAATCCCTATGAACCTTATGAAGCGCTTTAATATCTTCCAGGCTATCCATCCTGTAAACGCTAATACAGGATTTATTATAAATATTCCCATAAACTTCTTAACATAAAAACGCTTAGAAATTCTAAAGACTGCGGCTGAGCTAATGGTTTAAATCTGTCACCTTATTTAAGTAATAAACCCCAAAACCTTTTTAAATAAAAACCTGTTTTACTCTCTTATTCAGGAGGTATATAATAAAAATGAGCGATTATAATGGATTTGGAAAACCCTTTCCAATTGAAGAACTTTTGGAAAGAGTTGAACAAAATAAACCTGTTTCTGTTTATTTAGGCGAGTCTCATGATCCTGAAAAAAACCCGGTAATTATAAGAAACCAGAAATCAGTATTTTATTTTTATCTCCCGGATACAGAAAGTCCTTATGTTTTATTCTATGATGGAAAAGGGGAGCTAAGAATAACCAAAAACCTGGCGGTTCTTATTGCAGAAACAGACTCTAACCTAGCAAATGTAGAACAAGCTGTTAAAGCAGGTGAAGTGATAGATATGAAAGTAAAGGTGCCAATGTTGCCTCTTCCTGAAGGAATCAGTGAATTGAGAGAGGTTAGCCTTGGTAAAGTAGAAAGCCTGGAATATGTTGATTAAAATGCTTCTTTAAACCTTTTCCAATCAATTCCTATACTTCCCAACATCAATCTTTTCTATTTTCTCAACAGTTCCTTCAATGTCGCTTTTCAAGGTCTGGAAATACCTTTTAGTTGAAGAGCCTGTTTTATCTGCCTCTTGTTTCTTTTGGCGAAAGTAGCCAACAAGAAGGTTAACCATCCCTACATGAAGCTGCTTATTAACTCGCTGCCCTGCTTCATCAGACTCAGCTGCAAGCTCAAACGCTCTCTGGAGCCTATCCCTATTTAGGCCAATAAACTTGTTAACATAACCATCCAAAGGAAAAGTCGTATCTTCTGAGGGAGCTGGCCTGTCAACTGCTGCTCTTTGGTCTTCAGGGTCGAATTTCACTCCCTGAGTCATCCAATAAAGAGGCGAATCTTCCCGTTGAAGTTGCTCAAGCGCCTCACTATTATTCGCCAAATAATCATCTAGATTTGGGAACGTCTTCAAAGAAACTTTTTTTTTAAACCAGCCCATTTTTATCCCTCCATATTGTAATTACTAAATCTCTAAGTTTAATCTATATATAGATTTCTATCCTTGAGTAGTATAATTCACCAAGCTCTTGAAAAGAGCTTGTCGTCCTAAAATGTCAGGACTAAAGAAATAGTTATAAAAGTAATACAAAAAAATAATAAGAAAAAAATAAAAAAAGCTCTAGAACCTTCTAGGCTTTCTCTTTCTCCAACAGTCTGTGCAGAAAACTTCTCTGCCTGGTGTTGGCTTAAACGGAACTTCGCATTCCTTGCCGCACTCAGAACATGTTGCTTTATGCTTCTCACGTTCTCCAAAGCCTCCGCCCTGGAAACCGCCTTCTTCGAATTCTCCCATTCTTGTTTCCTCCTCGTCTGCATTAGAATCCTAATGCCTATTATCTAATAATAAACATAAAAGAAATGATTTCTTATATGCTATTACATAGGATAATGTTCTCCCCTTTATAAAGCTTACTCTTTAAACCAAACACTTAAATAATATAGTCTATCTACACCCTAATATGCCAATCAAGAAAGGAGACAAAATAAAGGTTGAATACACAGGAACCTTAGAAGACGGAAAAGTCTTCGACACATCAGAAGGCAAGCCTCCCTTAGAATTTGAGGTAGGCGCAGGAAAGATCATAAAAGGTTTTGACGATGCTGTAATAGGCATGGAAAAAGGCCAGGAAAAAGAGATCAAGCTTGAGCCAAAAGATGCTTATGGAGATCCTAACCCTCAACTGGTAAAGAAAGTGCCAAAAGACAAGCTTCCCCAGGGCCAGGATCCAAAACCAGGCATGGTGCTTGCATTGGGCACACCGGACGGCCAGCAGATACCTGCAAGAATAACTGAAGTAGGCGACAATGACATAACCATTGACCTCAACCATCCACTGGCAGGAAAGACCCTTACATTCAAGATAAAGGTTGTATAAATAGAAGCATTTAAAAAGGCAGCTTTATTTATAGTAAGATAATGAGGATTTAAACTTAACAAAATTGTCTAGGCTTTTTCTAAAAAAAATGATAAACTACAAAATAGTCAAACACTGCAGATTATGCAAAAAAAGGTATGTTGTCAATAAAGATGAAGCCAAAAAGAATTACTGTGATGATTGCCAGTCAAAATTCAAGCAAAACTACCAGGAGGTACAAGAATGAAAGGAAAAGTGAAATTTTTTAACCCGGACAAAGAATTTGGGTTTATAGTAGCTGAAGACGGAGAAGAGTACTATGTCAACAAGACAGGTCTAAAAGAAGGAGTCACTATACAGGACAATGATGCTGTTGTATTTGATGTAGAACAAGGAGACAGGGGCCCTAGGGCAACTAATGTAGCAAAAGACGAAGAACAGAAAGAGTAAAGCTGCTTTACTCTCCATTCTTCTTATTCACCAATTAGTAGTTAAAATATCGAAAGGTTTATATACTAGATATTAATAGCATAAACTACAAGAAAGCATGAAGAAAGAGAGAGCACTTGTTTAAAACGAACATTTTGCTTTTTCTGAATAAGTGCTGTACGAGGTATAAAAGAATGAATGTATTTGAAAATCTTGGCTTAGGCCATGAATTACAAGCAACAATAAAAGGATTAGGCTTTACTGAGCCAACTGAAATTCAGGCATTATCCATCCCGCACATAACAGAAGGGAAGGATGTAATAGGAGAGTCAGCAACAGGCTCAGGCAAGACATTAGCCTTTGGCAGCGCTATAGCTGAAAAGGTAATGCCAAGAAAAGGCCTGCAGGCATTGATACTAACCCCGACAAGGGAGCTTGCAGAGCAGGTAAAAGATGTTCTAAAACAGCTATCGCCAAACCTAAATATAATTGCAATATACGGAGGTGTCTCAATAGGCCCTCAGATAGATGATCTGCCAAGAGCGGATGTGGTTGTTGCCACTCCCGGCAGGATGTTAGACCATCTCGGCAGAAGGACAATTGACACTTCAAAAGTTAACATACTGGTCTTAGACGAAGCTGACAGGATGTTTGAGATGGGCTTCATAGAGGATGTGGAGCAGATCATAAGAGCATGCCCGGAAAAAAGGCAGACACTGTTCTTCTCAGCCACAATCTCTTCAAGAGTTAAAGAATTAGCCAGCCAATACATGGTTGAGCCGACAACAGTCATGGCAAAAAGGCATGTTGACCCAAGCAAGCTAAAACAGGTATACTATGATGTTCCAAGGAACATGAAGTTATCCCTATTAGTTCATCTCCTGGAAAACGAAAAGTCAGGGCTTGTGATGGTATTCTGCAACACAAGAAGAATGACCGACTTTGTTGAAAAAAACCTTAAAAAGAACAGGATCAATGCAATAGCTATCCATGGCGGGTTAACCCAAAACAAAAGAAACAAGACTATCAGCATGTTCAATGGGGCAAAAGTAGGGGTCTTAGTATGCACAGATGTTGCTGCAAGAGGCCTTGACATTGACAATGTGTCCCATGTCTACAACTATGACCTCCCAAAAGATGCAAACGATTATGTGCACAGAATAGGAAGGACTGCAAGGGCAGGCGAAGAAGGCATTGTAATAAACCTTCTCTGCGACCTTGACCATGACAACTTCTCAAGAATCTTAAGAGACTATGACTTCAACATTGAAAAACTCCAGAAGCCTTATGTAAAAATGGTAATGGCTGCCAAGGTTGAAGAAAGAAGAGATGAAAGGAGAAGCTGGGGCGGTAGAAGACAACCCCAGAGAAGAAGGTTTTCAGGTGGGCAGAGATATGGGCGCGGAAGGCGTTAAAAAAGTGAGGGCTTTGCCATTCCTGATGCGAAATGTTTATTAAGAAAACTACTATTTCTAGTATATGACTTATATAAATCGCATTTTTGGTTCTGTTGAAGCTATTGCAGAGAATGAAATAAAGGAAGGTGACATAATTCTAAAGAAGTGGGAGGATTATATAGACACTATTCCTGAGAAAAAAAAGATTATAGCAAAACTACCTTACGCTTTTGACGAAAGGAGTGCTCCTTTGAGAAGATTAAAGCAATTACTTACTTTAGAGATAGTTGATATTCAAGTGACAAAGAAAGAAGAAAATGATATGATAAAGAATATTGAGTCTCTAGAACATTCCAAAAGGATGAAACGGATTAAGAGGTTAGAGGCTTGTTTAGGATATGTTGAATCACATGATAAGTATATCTATTACCTGCTTTGCCATCTTTATGTAATCTTAAAGTCAGAATGGCATTTATTGGAAAAGCTTGAAAAGAATAAGGATATAAGAAAATATAGAAAGTTGGTTGGCCTTTTAACATCAGAATTAACTATGGAAAGGAAAGTCTTGAATCAAATGTATGATGTAGATGAATTTCATGACATATTTGTAGCGTTAGTCAAAAGAGAAAAAGTCATTAAGTCCATGGATGCTAAGGAAAAAAGGCTTCTTAGACTTATGCAAAAAAGAATGGATAAAATATCCTCAGGAGAAATCTCAACTGGAATAACACTGGCATGGGGAAAAGCTGTTTTCAATGCAGTTAAAGTTAAGGTTAAGGAGGCATATGATAAGCGTATTTTAACTCAGCATCCCCAAATAGATACCAGATTCGTGAACGGACCTGAATTTGTTGATTTAGTAAGGGAGACTATACAAAATCTAAGAAAAAGGGAAGTTTCAGAGCAAATGATTAATGTTTTTGTTCATGTATTTAGAGAATGGTTCAATTCTAAATTAGATTGACTTATAACCCAAACCTTATTCTTAATGTTCTTTCTGATGTGAAGCGATGTTTTTAAGATAATGAAGCTAATTCCTTAACTTCATCCGTACTCAAAGCCTTATCATAAACCCTAAAATCATCAAGGGTTCCCTTAAAATAAATAAACTCAGGGGAAAGCAGATAAGAGCTTCTTCCATAGCCAAGGATCAATCTTTCCTTTGCTGAAATAGAATTCAAGAATGATTTGTCATTCTTATTCCCAAAATTGTAACGCCTGTTCGTTAATTCTACACCATTCAAATATCCTGTATTGCCATCAGCCCCAACAACAACAGCATAATGATGCCATTTATCTTCTTCTAAATTCTTATTTGAATCAAAACATAAGAAAGGGTCTCTATTATTATTCATCCATGTGGAATAAATCTTTTTATTATTAGGGTCCGGAGTTGCCACAGCATCAAAGGATGATTCATCAAAATGCCCTATCTCAATAATATATATATCCTCCTGAGTTGTTTTAGCTTTATCATTTCCAAAATAGAAAATAGGCATAACTGTTTGAGTATCAAGCAAAGATTCAAACTTAAACCAGAATGCAATTGTTCCCTTACTAAGGCTTCCAAATTCATCCACTGTACTCTGTGAAAACTCAACATAATCATCAACACCATCAAAAGAAATCGCTTTTCCCTTTTTTCCGGTATCAAATATAGCATCTCCAAAGATTGTGCCATCATGATCATTAATAGAGTCTTTTGCATTTCCCTCAAATTTCCAATGAGCAATCAGATTTGGGGAAACAGGAGTTGCTTGGGTTACTGCATCATATGTTTCTGGTTCTTCAGCTTCTGGTTCAAGAGCCCCAAGAAGTGTCTCAGGCTCTTCTGGAGTGGTTTCTTCAGGAGTCTCAACAACAGGCTCTTCAAGAGTTTCAGATGTTACAGACATCTCTTCAGCCTCTTTCTGAGCGCAGCTGCTAATAAAAAGAAATATTAACAGAAATATAACCTCTTTTTTCATGTTATGCTCCTATTATTGATATTATATAAAACTTTCTCAAAAGCGCATTTAAACAATACCTTTTTATTTATTATCGGAATTCTTTTGATATATGAGGAATAGAATAAAAAGAACTGTAGCAACTGGCTTTTGTTTGCTGCTTAAATTCTTTTCAAATGCTAACCCTATGCTTGACTCTCTTATTGAAAGACCGAGAATAGAAAAGCCGGAAGAAGTTGTTGACCCCAGGCTCGAATCCCTTGTTGAAAGGCTGAAAAAGGAAAAGCCGAAAACAGTTGAAATTACTACTCGTTATGGGCATGAAGAAAGAACAGATTACAGGTTAGAAAAATACAAAGTCTATATTGGTGAAGAAAGATATGAGAGGTTCATCCTTCAATTCTCAGCAAGCGAAAAGTTTGGAGAGCGCATCTTTGTCGGCCTGTTTAATTACGGGCTGTTTGAGTCTAAATATGTCCATGCTTTCATAGACGGCTTTCATCCAAGATACCCAGGAACAATGGACGGCACAGCTGACACGGCTGTAATAGAAGAGCTGAGCATATGGGAACTAAAAGATCTTGTGCTAGCAGAAATCTTAGGAAATGTTGAGCAAAGGTTTGAGGGAATGTTTGAGGAGGGCCTAAGGCCTGCTGGCCCTGAAAGCAGGGATATCTATGACATAATGCTGGATACCTATCTGCAAATATTTCCTTTGCCTTCTGAATAAATAAAGAATTCTCTGAGATTATAGTTTTAGTGCATTGTTAAGTTAACGGGAGTTTTGATTTTAGGAACGAGT
>CEPX01415073.1_pt1 | contig 12225 bp, 14 predicted proteins | sample 361361 | NCBI WGS metagenome assembly CEPX01 (sample SAMEA2619974, study PRJEB7988) | marine metagenome | biome: marine biome (ENVO:00000447); feature: mesopelagic zone (ENVO:00000213) & marine oxygen minimum zone (ENVO:01000065); material: "saline water (ENVO:00002010), including plankton... | reverse complement strand
GCATTTTTAGGCTCAGATAATTTAAGATATTTTCCGGGAAAAATTTGTGAATATTGTGGCTGGTTCTGAAAACGGATCAGAAGCTTTTGTATTTCTGGACAATGATTACCTGAACGAGAACAACAAAGGTTTGGACACTGTTATTGGAGTAAATGAAAGTAAATCAGATATTGGAGAGTTCAAGCTATATAATATAGCTTCTGCTGAAAATTATGGTGTTCATGCCATCGACATCAATGTTGTCGGAAAAGGATTCAGGATTTTCACGTTTACGTTTGGTTAGTTAAAATATATATTAAATTTTTCATTTAATCGTTAAACATTGTTTATAAATAGCAGATACAAGTTATTCGGCAGGAGTGGTTTGAGAACATGAATAAGAACTATTTTTTGGGATTGATTTTATTTTCAATTTTGTTTGTAAGTGCATGTACTGCTCCTCAGCCAGCAGGTCAGGTTGCTGCAGGCCAGGGTGGGCAGCAAGTCAATACAGTTCAGCAAGGAGTATCTCCTGGAATCAATCGTGGCCAAGTACCTCCTGATTTTACGATCAAGACAGTTGACGGCAAAGAGTTTACATTAAGCCAGCTCAATGCGCAAGACAAGCCTGTCTTGCTTTATTTCTGGGCTTCATGGTGCCCATTCTGCAAAAGAGATTTTGCAGCAGTGGAGGGAGTTTATCCTAAATTTGCTGACCAAGTAATTTTCTTAGCGATAGATCTTGATACAACTGAGGGTGCAAATATAATCAAGCAATACCGAGATTCACGAGGTCTTCAGGCTATTAATTTTGCCCCTGGAAATGGAAAAGTTCTTTCAGATTTCCAGGTGACAAGCACAACGACAAAGTACGCTATCGGCAAAGACGGCGTAATACTCTATAAAGGCTCTGGCGCATTTAATGAGCAGCAATGGGAAACTTTATTTAATGCACTAGCTGCCAACTAATTAAAATGCTAGACACAGCTTTTCTTTATTTTGCATTTATAGCAGGACTGGTGGCATTCTTTGCTCCGTGCAGTTTTGCCATTCTTCCTGGATATATCACTTATTACATTTCATCTTATTCAAAAGAAGACAAGAAAAAGACATTAGTTGGAGATATTATTCAGGGGTTAATTTTCGGCATTATAGCAAGCCTTGGATTTTTTACAGTTTATGGGTTAGCTGGCTTTGGAGTCATAGCTCTTGGCCAGTTCATCAAGCAATTTGTTCCATGGATTGCAATTACAACAGGCATTCTTCTTATCATTATCGCAATATTAATGCTATTAGGCAAGGAATTTCTATTTTTCCAGTCACCGAATGTAAATGTAGCTCATAAAAATGAAAAAATGGGGATTTATCTTTTTGGTATTGTTTATGCAGTTGGCTCTCTAGGTTGTGTTTTCCCAATATTTCTATCTATAGTCGTCCAGGGCCTGGCTTCAAACTCAGTTCTTGACGGAGCTGCAACAATCTTTGCATATGTTCTGGCAATGAGCCTGGTCATGATCACAATCACAACACTGACTTTCGCAACAAAATACGTAATAATCAAGAAACTTGAGAAAATCTTGCCTTATATCAAGAAAATAAGCGCAATAATTTTAATAATAGCAGGAAGCTACATGATTTATTATCAGTATTTGTTGTTTATATGAAATTTTATTCTTATCGTCCAAAATGAAAAAAATACTCTCAATTTTGCTTATTTTATTATTATCTTTCCCATTTACATATTCTTATTTCCATCATGAAGATGAAATAAACTGGCAGGAATATAACCAAGATGCATTTGACCTGGCGAAAAAAGAAGACAAGCCAGTGGTTATGCTCATCACAGCTATTTGGTGCTACTGGTGCCATGTTTATAGGGATGAAACATTGCATGATCCTGAAGTTATGGATTACTTAAACAACAACTTCATTGCAGAAATGGATTTTTGGATTGGAAGATAAACTGATTGGGTTGTTTTGAATTATTTATCATATATTTTCTTCACCAACAAAGCATCTCCTTCAATATTAGGACTTTCAGAGATTGCAACGCCCTTGACATTGAAATCTTTTATTGCTTTTACTAACTCTTCAAATTTTAAATCAGATTCTTTAAGAGTTAAATGATGTTTTTCACCTTTTTCTCCATAAGCAATGCCTGTGATGTGGATGTGCATGTTCTCAAGCCCTTTTTTGCCTAGTTTTTTCTCAATTGCTTCAAAGATACTGCAAAACTCTTTGTAAGAATTATACTTTCCATTGGTTCTTGCGTGAAAATGCGCAAAATCTACACAGGGCATTACATTATCGAGCTCTTGACTTAGTTTCAGGATTTCATCAACATCTCCAAATTGTGTTGCTTTGCCGGTTGTTTCAGGCCTTACCCAGATATTATTATTTTCTTTTTTCAAAATTGTTACAATTTCCTTAAGATTTTTCTTTACAGTATCATAAACCTTTTTCGGATCTAAACCCATGTAAAACCCAGGATGAAAACAAACACTATACCCACCACATAAGTTTGTAATCCTTGCAGAATTCACTATTCTCTGGATGCTTGCCTTTATCTTAGGCTTTTCCAGAGAATTTAAATTAATATAATAGGGGGCGTGACAAGTCAGGGCAATATCGTTTTCAGAAGCAACTTTCCTTATTTCAGGAGCTTTTTCTTTTGTTATATTTATACTTCTTACAAACTCAAGCTCCATACAGCCTAAACCAAGTTTTTTTACTTGCTTGATTCCATCAAGAGTTGTCCTTGGATCCGCGCTTAGGGGAATTCCAGCTGTTCCGAATAGGAGTTGTTTCATCAGGAAAAGTTAGTTTTAGGTTATTTTTAATTATTCTTATTTCAACTCACATAACCCCTTAGCAGCATCCTTCCCAAAGTGCTTAGGTTGATCTCAATCCTTCCTTTTTTCTCGTTTGTGTCAACTAAGCCCATGTCTTTTAATCCTTCTGACTTTAGATTTCCATTGATATGGTAGGAAATCAGAGGCAGGCTCATTTTTGTCTTGTTGCTCAGCTCTTCAAGTGAAATGCAGCATTTTGGCTTGCTGAGGGTTTTCAGAATTTCCATCTTCTTGTCTGTCAACAGCTTGTAGTAAGAAAACTTCAGCACAGGAAGCAACATTGTCATTCCATTGTCAACAGAAAATGCTTTTATTCCATTCACAAAAGCAGCGCTTGTAGCAGCGCATGTTGTCATCCTGTCTCCGGTTGCTGTGTTAACAAGAATGTTTTTGTCCTTTTCAACTACCCTTATTTCAGCAACTTTCCTGAACATCTCTTCCCAAAGATTTCCTTTTATCTCAATGATCTTCGCAGGTATCTTAAACCTATCCAGATCCTGGACTGTTTTATCGGCATCCTCCATCCTTTCAGGAGGAGCTAAAAGAATTATTTTTTCTGTTGGAAATTCTCTCAAACCAATGAACAAAGCATCCATATTGTCGCCAACAGGCGCAACTATAATGTTTTTCTGCATAATAATCACCTTAATTATAGTAAGGTATATTTATATTTAAAGCTTATTGTTTAATGGTTAAAACTAATGTTTAATCAGAATTTTATCAAATATCTAAGAAATAGGGGTTTGAATTCAAACCATCTCATCAATGTCAACACACATGACTCCAGAGTTCCCAAAAATACATATCACCTTTTTCATTGTATTCTCTGCCTTGCCAAAATAAGTATATCATTATGATGTTTAACCTTTTAAACACAAATTTCTAAGAGTGTAGCATATTAAAACCCATATTTAATCATTAGACACAAAGTTGTTAACTAAAAGAAAATTTTATTAGTTTACCAATATCGATAGGTGAATCAGATGGATCAAAACAAAATTGCACGAACTGATCATAAGATTACAACTATCTTGCTATTCTCGTTCCTTGCTGTGATTTTGTTTGTTTCAGCATGCACTCCTTCTAATAAAACAAATTCTGCCCAAGACCAAAACACTCAGACTTCAGATACAGATGATTCAGAAGCAGATAAACAAGAAGAGGATCAAGAATCTCAAGATCAAACATCAGATAATGACGAAATCCAATTTTTACCTGATGGAACACCATATTTGATACATCCAAACCAAATAAGGGGAGGCGGACCGCCAAAAGATGGCATCCCATCAATTGATAATCCAAGTTTTGTAACTGTTCAAGAAGCTGATGAATGGCTTGAGGATAATGAAACAGGTATTGCAATCATCCACAAAGGAGTTAAACGCTTTTATCCATTCCAGATTTTGGTATGGCACGAAATTGTCAATGAAAAAATTGCAAACGATCCTATATTAGTAACTTATTGTCCATTATGTGGTTCTGGAATTGTATTTGAAAGAAAAATTGATGGAGAAGAAGTTGAATTTGGAACTTCTGGAAAATTATTCAATTCAAACTTAGTCATGTATGACAGAAAAACTGATACTTACTGGAACCAAATTGGTGGAAAAGCAGTTGTTGGCGAACTGACTGGCAAAGTACTTGATCTATTCCCTGCAGATGTGACAACCTGGGGTGAGTGGAAAGCTGTGCATCCAGATTCTGAAGTCTTAAGCAGGCAAACTGGATTCATAAGATCGTATGGCACAAACCCATATGGAAACTATTCTAAAATCAGACGTATAATATTCCCTGTAGATGAATCAGATGACAGTTTGCACCCAAAAGCTGTTATTTTTGGAATTGAAGTTGATGGAACTTACAAAGCTTACAGCGAATTCGATGTAAAAAACGCAGGAGTTATAGAAGATACTATAAATGGTGTGAATATAAAGGTTGAAAGAGACGAAGCAGGCCTTGTAATAATCACAAACTTAGAAACAGGCAAAAGAATTCCACATGAAAGGGATTTCTGGTTTGCATGGTTTGCATTCTTTCCGGATACTGAGCTTTATAGTCCGGAAGGTTAATTATTTAATTTAATCTCTTTTTAATTTTTTATTATTTTTGAATAGTCTTTGATTGGTTTTTATTTTATTGAGTTTTAGTATTGAAAATTATCCACAAATACATTAACTAGGGGGTTAACAAAAACATAATCAATTATTTGTGATTGTATTTCTTCATTAATGTGCTTTACTCTTAATAACAATAAAAATAATACTTTAAAAAAGAAACCCCCTCTAAAGCAAACTGCTTCCAAACTGCGTAATCGACCCGAATATTGCTTTCAATGGCATGCAAATAGTATCGACAACGGGATTGCTGCTGAACACTTCAAAAATGCAGAATAAATAATATAATGAGACAAGCAGCATAAAGATTCCAGCAACTAGATTAATGATTCTTTTGTGTTTTGTAAGCCATCCGATGATTGCAGTGCTTTTTCCTGAAGAAATCAATGAAAATGCCAACAATGGAAATCCAAGCCCAAATCCAAAACCAAGGAAGTTAGTCATTCCAGATAAAAACTGCGTTGTTGTAGCTGCTCTTGCGAAAAACGCAGCGATAAAAGCAGGATTGCAGGGCAAAACAATCGCTCCAAAGAAAAACCCAAATGAAAAAGCGCTTACCAAAGGATTCTTGGAGAGTTTTGGAGTCTTGGCTTTTGGTATGAACCTGCCAAAATCAACATCGAATATCAAAAGTAAGCTGATAACAAATAAAATCCCAAAAGCAATTGGAGAAACAATATTTATCACGTTAGTAAGCGATGCCTGGAATAAAGTTGTGAAGACTATGCCTATCAAAAGCATGAATGCAATGACCCCAAGCGTTGCAATCAACCCGAATAGGGCATAAGTCTTGCGATCTGAACTTTCTCCCCCTAATTTATTGGCAAGATAAGTCAAAAAACCAGGATACAATGGCAGGACACAAACTGCAGTCAAGGGCGTTAAAATTCCAAGAACAAAAGAAGCTCCGATGTCTGCAAATAAACCTGCCATCTTATGCTGAACACTCCTGTGCAACAGTCTGTTTCAGATTACTTGCGGATTTCACTCCAAATGGAAGCAATTTAAATGACTGGTCTTCGCATACCAATATCTTTGGAACAAGAGGTGCGTTTATCACCCTAGGCCCAAAATCGTCTATCAAAGATCTAGTCACTTCAATCGGTGAAACTGCATAATACCAGGTAAAATCATGCTTTGTTATATGATCTAGAACTCTCCCTTCATCTTCATTCTGGTCTGTGTCAAGTGATATAGTTATAATATCATCCCCAACATCAGCATGTAATTTTTTTACTTCTTCCTGCTGCTGTGTGCAGATTGGGCACCAAACAGCAAAGCTTTCCAATAAAACCGGTTTGCCCTTGAAATCAGTGACTTTGAAAGTTTCGCCAGTCCTTACATCTTTCAATTCAGCCGTCATCCATAACGGAGTCGATACCACAGCTGCAGTATCTTCAATCTTAGGAGGAGAGCTTGTCTCAGTAGTCTTATCATCAGAATTTGAATCAGTTTGAGCAGGAGCTGAAGTATCCTGGCCAGGAGAACAAGCTGAAACTATAAATATCAAAGATGTGAAAATTACAATGCCTAAAAATGAATTTGAGCTTTTCATACCGCCACCCCTTATAAAATTGTGTCCGAATTTATTTATAAAGGTTTTGTTTAACTTTAGCAATTGACTTTAATCAAATATTTCATAATATAACAAAAATATTATATACAAATTCAATATACCTAAACAAAGTAAAATGACAAAAGAACTAACAAAAAACAACAACAAGTATTACATCTGTGAAGAATGTGGTTTTGCTTACAAAGACAACCAAACAGCAGCAAAATGCGAGAATTGGTGCAGAGAAAAACATAGCTGCAATACAGAAATCACAAAAGACGCTGTAAAACTGGATTAATTACCTGGAACTATCAGACTGCCTTTCTATCTCCAGCTTTTTTGAAATTGCGTGTGATGCGCTGCTGAGCTTGTAAGCATTCAGTATCTCTTCTGAAAGCCCGTCTACCATTGATTTTTTTGTGTTGAAAGTGCGATGATAAGCCCCTTGCGTCATGTGCCTTAATACCAAATCAACTCTTCTTTGCGGAGAGCATTCAACTGCTTTTGGATATCGGGCTCCGCCATATTCTATTGTGATTATCTCCTCTCTCTGCGCTGCATTCTCTAATGCTTTTACAAAAACTTTGATTGGATTTTCTTTTGTTGTTTTTTCAATCTTCTTAAAGACATCTTCCACAATTTCAGATGCAGTATTTGCCTTGCCGGTTGTATGGTAGCTTGTCTTGAAATGCTTCTTGCTCTTATGGCCGGGTATCATCAGCTTATTTATCAGCCTCTCTACAATGAATGTCCTGCTTTTGTGAAATTTATTCCCGGCATACCTTGCTCCTGTTCTGGGAACAATCCTTGGGTTTAATGTAACATAAGGCTGCAAACCTATATCCTCAATCTTAATTCCATCCATTCCCCATCTGTTAAAAACTTTTATTTCAGCCATTATTTTCTTGCCTTCTCTAGTTTTCCTTTCAATAAAGCATCCAAGCTTTGATCATTGACTTTTATGACCTGCCACCTTACACCAGGGATATCTCCTTTGGAGCCGCCCATTGAGCCGCCTATGCATTCAATCAAGACTTCGTCATGCTCATCCACCATTTTTGTTGCTCCATCTCTTGGCAAGAATGCAGTTATCTGTCTTCCATTCTTTATGAGCTGTATCCTGACGCATTTTCTCATAGCAGAGTTTGGCTGCTTTGCCTCAAGCTGAACTTTTTCAAGCACTATTCCTTTTGCTTGTGAAGCGCCTTGCAGTGGATCTGAGCGTTCTTTCAATCGCAAGGTTTTCTTGATATATGGAGCATAGTGCCATTTACCTGCCTTTCTTCTTCGCTTTAATCTCTTTCCAGCATATAATCCACGTGCTTTATTTCCCATCTTAACTTTAGTATTTTTGGTTGCTTTTTAAAACTTACTATACAACCTTAATCTCCTTAATATCAAAAAATCTTTTTACAATGCTGCTCAGATGATTGAGATTTTGCCTTTCCCTGCCTATCAAGATGGCCCTTGTGCTTGTGTCTTTTCCCTGTATTGTTATAACGCCGTCTTCATTTTTAATATCTAAAGCTTCAGTTGGGTATATCATATTTTTTACAAACTGCAAAACATCATTGCTGAACTCAACAAGCTTTATCTTTTTCTTTAATGAATTTTCTATTCTTCTGATGTTGGCGCCATTCTTCCCTATTGCCTTCCCCATCTCATTTTCCTGAACAATAAAGATAAGCCTGTCATTTGCAATGCAGTCCTTTACCTTAGCGCCGGTCATGGATTCAAAAAGCGTTATCAGCTTTATCAGCTCAGAATCAAACTTGATCTTATTCACTTATTCGCACCCTTAATTACAGCCAATACAGATATAGAAAAAGGCTTTTTGCAGATAACCCCCAAAGTATCGTTCGGGTAATTTAATTTATGGATCTCTGTCTTATTTAAGCCTGCATAATGATTGATGTTTTTTTCAACCCTGGCTGGGCAATTTGAACTTACTAAAACTTTCTCGACTTTTCCCAGTCTCAAACTTTTAACAGACCTTTCAGTGCCCATTATAAGACTGCCTGCCTTCAACAATTTCTTGATTTGAGCTGAGCTGATCTTTTTTGTCATGTTGATTGTATTATTCTTTTCACATTAATGACACCGTTCTCTGATTTTGAGACATCAATGCTGTCTTCCCCATACTTGAACTGTATGATCTTGCTGGATGCATCTCTTACAGTATTGTCGTATTCGACTTTTAGATCCTGCATTGCGTTTGCAAGCCTTCTGTACAAATAACCGCTTTTAGGCGTCCTTAGGGCAGTGTCCATCAATGAGTCTCTGCCAGTCATCGACCCAAAGAAAAATTCTGAAGGTGTCAGCCCATTCTTGAATCCATTGCTGATAAATCCATGCGCTTCAGAAGTCAAGTCACCTTTTTTGAAATGGGACAATGTTCTTTTATCAAAACCGTTCTCTATTCTTTTTCCTCTCATTGCCTGCTGGCCTACACAAGCAGCCATCTGCGCCAGATTCAATAGGTTTCCTCTTGCGCCGCTCTCTGCCATTATCATTGTATTTGTTCTCTTGTCTGCATGAATCGCCACTGTCTTTCCTGTTTCATTTCTTGCTTTGTTCAAAACTTCCAATATCTTCAGTTCCAAAGTTTCCTGCAGGGTTTTTCCGGGGAAAGTATCCAGTTTGTTTTCCTTGAATTGATTAATCAATATATCGACTTCCTTTCTTGCTGTGTCTAAATCTTCCCTTACTTTCATTTTAGCTGACTCGGGCAAATCAGTGTCTGATAATGCAGATGTAAATCCCACCCTAAGCAGATATTCTATTCCTAATCTGAATATCTTGCCAAGCATATCTATGTTTTTATCCTTTCCATATTTTTGATGGAGGCTTCTTAACATCAATCCTGACTCCTCGCCTAATGAATTCCTGTCCATTACTCCTGAAACAATCTTTCCATCTTCTACCACTACATGCGTCTCTTTATCGCATCTGTTTTTTGTCCGGTCGCATAATCTGGAATGTCCTTCATAGTCAAAATCATCCGGCAGCAAGACGCTGAAAATTTCTTTGCCAGTAACAATAGCCTTTCTTGGAAGTTTTGAGAAATCGGTTATGCCAACTGACGATAATATATCAACACCTTCTTCTCTTTTAATTGAATTGGCTTTTGTCAAAACATAATTCCCGGATATTGCATCTTGTGTACAGCCAATGATGCTTAATCCATATCTTAATGAAATAAGCTGTGTCTGGACCTCCATCAAAACTTCAGCTTCTGCCCTTGCTTCCTCTGTTTGGGGTATGTGCAGGTTCATCTCATCTCCATCAAAGTCTGCATTATATGGTGTGCAGACAGCTGGATTCAATCTCAAAGTTTTTCCAGGCAGTATTTTGATGCGATGGCACATCATGCTCATCCTGTGCAATGATGGCTGCCTGTTGAAAATTGCTATGTCTCCGTCCATCAAATGCCTCTCCACAATATATCCTGGCTGCAGCTCTTCCAAAGATGCTTCTTTAGTTTCCTCCGTTATTTTCTTCTTTTTGCCGTCGGGTCTTATTATATAATTAGCTCCGGGGTATTTGTCAGGGCCTTTCTCAACAAAACTTTTCAAATATTGCATGTTCCACTCATTTACTCTTTCAGGCACTGAAAGTTTTGTTGCAATTATGAATGGTATTCCCACTTCAAAAAGTTCCAGCATTGGATCAGGGCTTATGACAGTTCTTGCGCTGAAATTTGTTCTTTTTCCGGCAAGATTATGCCTTATCCTTCCTTCCTTGCTCTTTATCCTCTCGGTCAATGTCTTCAAGGGCTGGCCGCTTCTGTGTCTTGCCGGTGGCAGTTGCGCAATGTTATTATCGAAAAAAGTTGTAACGTGATACTGGAGCAGATCCCATAAATCCTCTACGATGATTTCAGGCGCGCCTGCATTTATATTTTCAAACAGTCTCTGGTTTATCCTTACAATGTCCCCCATCTTGTGTGTCAGGTCATCTTCGCTTCTTTCTCCGCTTTCCAAAGTTATGCTTGGCCGCATGGTCACAGGAGGTATAGCCAATATTGTCTGCACCATCCATTCAGGCCTTACATGAGGCACTTTCAGGCCGAATATTTCTATGTCAGAGTCAGGAATTTTTTCAAGTCTTGATCTAACTTCAATAGGGCTTAATCTTTTTTCATCCTCTAAAAAAGTTGTTGGTTTTTCCAGGTTCACTTTTTTCTGTTTTGCTTTGCAGTGAGGGCATTTGCTTGTTGTCTTTAATCCTGCAATGATTTCCTTGATTTTTCGCCTTCGCTCCTCGACTCCGTTTTCTTTTTCAATCTGGTCGAGAATTTCCTTGTTCTTGCTGATTTTATTGTCCGGGATAAGAATTCTCCCGCAATCCCTGCAAGTGCACTTTAGTACTGTCAATATTATATTTACAAATTTTATGTGAATTATTGGTCTTGCCAATTCAATATAGCCAAAATGCCCAATACATTCTTTTAATTTTGAACCGCATGTCTTGCATCTTAATCCTGGATCAATGACACCCAACCTTATGTCCATCAATCCCCCATCAACAGGGTAGCCTTCCTTATCGTAAAGCTCCGGCGTGACTATTTTTGCAGAAGCCATCTTCCTGATCATTTTTGGACTTAACACAGAAAAAGCGATACTCCTGACTTGTTTGTAAATATAGCTCTCTTCCTGCTCTATTCTTTCAACTTTATCTTTCTTGCCTTCAATAGCCTGTTTTACAACTTCAAGCTCTTGTTCTGTTTTCTTGTCTTTCTTTTCTTCTTCTGCCATATTAGGTTCACTTTTTCTTCGCTTCTTTATCTGAATTTTGCCCTTTAACTGTTAAATTTGGAAGCCCGGTTCCAATCGGAACAGGCTGATTGATCATTACATTCTCAACAACCGAGTTAAGATTGTCAACTTCACCGACAAGCGCTGCATTGATGATGTGCTTTATCGGAGTTTCAAAGGAAGCCCTTGCCAAGACGCTTGATTTTTCGTTTACAACACCGTATCTTGTTATTCCTTTCAATGTCCCGCTCACGCACATTGTGTCTGCCACAAGCATTATGTGCCTTACATCAACATTAAGTCCCTGGCTTTCTATGACTTTAAAAATCTCATTCACAATTGCTTGTCGTGCTGCTTCAATACCCAGCACTTGCTCTATCTCAAAGATATTATTTGTTATTGTTCTATAAGCATCTACTTCTTCCAGCTGCAGGATATCTGCAAGATTAGAGCCTGCTGTGATTATTACAAATTCATCTTCTCTTTTTACTGGTAATACCTGGGCTATCCCTTTAATTCCTTTTACAGTTATGCCCTTTATTTTCTCTTTTGTCTTGTATGAGTCATTAAATGTATCCTCTTTGCTTCTTGACTTTAAGATAATCAACTCTTTGTTGTCTTTGATATTATAACCCTTTAGCTGTTTTGAAATAGCATCCTCAACTTTGCCTATTGTAATGCCAATCTCTTTCATTTTTTCCCTGTCAAGCTTTACTTCAATGGTGAAGTCTGCGATATTTATTGTAAACTCTGTTGAGATGTCCTGCAGTTTAGTTTCCTTAATTTGCAAAGCAAGATGCCTTAATTCCTCTATTCTCTTGCCGGTCGAATAATGCTTTTTCAGGTAAATCTCCATCATCGGGTTTTGAAGCTCTTTTCTGCCATCGAGGATTTCAATAATTCTTGGCAAACCCAAAGTAACGTTCATTTCTGCAACACCTGCAAAGTGGAATGTGTTCAATGTCATC
>CEPX01415074.1_pt1 | contig 12240 bp, 26 predicted proteins | sample 361361 | NCBI WGS metagenome assembly CEPX01 (sample SAMEA2619974, study PRJEB7988) | marine metagenome | biome: marine biome (ENVO:00000447); feature: mesopelagic zone (ENVO:00000213) & marine oxygen minimum zone (ENVO:01000065); material: "saline water (ENVO:00002010), including plankton... | reverse complement strand
TTTGTCATTATCTTCTCCTCGTTATTCGTTGGGCCAGAAGGCGTGTCCGGCAAGCAGTCCGAACAGGAATGCTATTATCGGGTACTTCTGGCTGTTGGACAAGAGAAACCTGCTGACCGTGGCGTCGTGGTGGCCGCTCACATTGGCCACTACATCCCACACAAAGATCACTGCAATGAAAGACCACATGATAAACCGGGGTACAATCAGCCATGCTGCTTCACTCATCGTCTATCTCCTCCACTGATACGACTACCTTGCCGGGCTTCCCTGACGGCATGCGCACGATCCTCAGGTCGTCTATCTGCGAGTCATTCTCATATATCTTTGCGTGTTCCAGTGCGTCCAGTACCGCCTTTAACATATTATCCAGATCACGGCGTCTCTTGTCTGGGGGAAAAGCCTCAATAAATACCTTCAGCCTGCCCTCCATTGGGTCTGCATCAATGGCCCCCCGCTCTACCATAGCAGCGTAAACTGCCTCTTCCCTGAACTCCCGCCCCTTCGCAGAAATAATTACCCGGCCCCTGCCTATAGCCCGCCAGTAGGTGTTCGTGGACGGGGGAAACGGAAGTGTTATTTCATAGGAGTTCATTGACGTGTGACATAACCTCTTGCTCTGTGACACGATGCGGCGCTTTCAGCTCAGGATCTCTGAGCCGCAGCCATCTCTCTAAATCAAATGTATCCCGATCATGGATGTATTTGTAGGCCAATTGCCTAGCATGGGGCATGGCCGCCAGAAGGTCCATGTGGCAGGTGTCGCATGTCTTGAAGTAGTTGCAGGGATCAGCCCAGCGATGGTTGAGGGCGTGGGATCTTCTCTCAATCTCATGGATCTGGAGGGCCATGACGCCACGCCCCTCGTTGCCGCATATCCAGCAGCTGGTAAAGTCCACGGACCAGTTACCCCGCTCAACCATCCTCTGGGTCTTCTCCTTGTTCGATATCTTCATGCTCTATCAACACAGCCTCGGCAAACCTGAGTGCTTCATGTTGGTTCAGTATAGCAACTGGGTCACCCTCTGAGCGGAGAAGTACCCAGACAGTTTCCCCACTGACATCAAACAGTTTTTGAATCAGCATTCTCGATCTCCTCGGCAGCATCCTTGAGCATCTGGAGGAAGTTATCGGGGGACAGCTTCGCACAGTATTCCAGCTTGCTGGCTACTTGGGCACACTTCTTGGATACCGCCCTCTGCTTGAGGGACTTGATCAGGCTGGGAAGGCAGCGGTCATCCTTGGCCACGGGGAACCCCAGTCGCTGCGATCCCTCATGCACGCCACCAATGTTCCCTTTGCTGAGAGCTATTAGCATGTTGCGAACTTCTTGGTTGCGTGCCAGTGGGCCGACCGTTTCCATCAGCTCGTCGCGGAAATCCTTGTCGGCAATCGACGCACCGAGAGCAATGAGCCAGAGGCTACCCTCCACGTGGTAACTCTTGGGCATGTTTTCATTCATGGTTACTCCAGTTCAAATTCAAATCGTCTTCCAAGTTCCTTGTTGATGGCATTCTTCAGCCATGGTGCAGTGATGAGTGGCCTTCCCCGCTTGCACCCAGCGAGATACCAAGTGGGTGCGTCCTGTACGAGCTGACCCTTGAACCTGCCAAAGGTGAACCGTGCCCCCCGCCGTTTCTTAACGACACTGCCCTCACGGGCATCGGCAAAGGGGTCTACCCGGTTTGTTGTGTATTTGATCTGGGCCTCCAGCCGTGCGTTCTCCTCCCGGATTCGCTCGGCCTCCTCCTCCCTGAGTTTCTTCTGTGCCTCCTGCATCAGCTCGTCCAGCTCCTCCTTGTCCTCCTTCTCAATGGCCAGCTCCTTGGCCCGCTGCACCACCTCCATGGTGTACGTGCCGGACATCACATCAGGTGACGTGCGTATCTTGTGGTGCAGGCTGGAGTCAACAAGGTCGATCATCCGGAAGTGTGGCTTGGCACTGGCGGCTATGGCTGCCCTCCGTTTCTCCGGTGTGCTGTCGGGTATCCCATCCACCACGTTAGGCAGCACCCGTGTGCCCCGACCAAAGATTTGCGTGTAGAGGGTGAGCGACCGGGTGGGCCGGGCCATCACGATTGCACTCAGGGCCGGGTAATCCCAGCCTAACGAGAGGATTTCCACGTTGGCTAAGTGCGTTATACCATCCGGGTCTTTGAATGAATTGATTGCCTCACGCCGGTGCTGCTCGGTGCATCTTGTTGTGTCTGAGCACACCCAGTCCGCCCGAATGCCGTGGCTGTCCTTGAGTCTCTCGGCCACCAGCCGTGCCTCCTCCACGCTGGAACAGTAGATGGCAGTCTTGACTCCCTTTGTCTCACGGGCTGTGACCTCGGCTATCTCAGCTACTGTCTCGTAGTCCTCCAGCCGGGCACTCAGCTCTGACTCCACGAAGTCCCTGCCGTATGTCCTGCCTGTGCTGCGTACATCGGACAGGTCAAGCGACTCGATCTGGATGCAGTCAGTCACAGCGTTGACCAGCCACCCGTCCTTGATGGCTTGCACGATACCGTACTGGTAGACGCAATCCTCATATAGGTTGTACATGGCCCTGTGGTCGTGTCTCCGGGCAGTGGCGGTGACCCCCAGTACCTTGGCACCCTGTTCCATATAGTAGCTTAGAACCTCATGCCACGCCTTTGTGATGGATAGGTGGCACTCGTCTACTACCACCAGTCCCACGTCTCTCAGGCGTGTGTATCTCTTGGGGTCACCGGACAGCAGCGTGTCCTTGCTGGCCACCACAAACGGGCTGCGCCCCCATGGTGTCTCGTCAGACCAGAGCGATGCCTGCTCTACACCGGGCATCTCCCCTGTCCGCACAGCAATCTTGCCAGCAGCTTGGCCGATCAACTCAATGCGTGGGGCAATGAACAGGCATCGCCCATCCTCCCACTGATCCATGAGCTGGGTCACCACCTCTGTCTTGCCCAGCCCGGTAGCCATTTCGATGATCACGCTGTCATGGCTCTCAAAGGAATCCTGTACAGCGACACGGGCATCCCTCTGGTAGGGACGCTCCGCGAACACAGGGCCGGGCGCTGGCTCCTTTCGGGGGCCGAGATCCCAGAATGTCTGCTGCTCACTCACTCTCCGCCTCCCCTTGTATGGAAACCAGTGTCGTGACACTTGGAGCATCCGTCTCCATTGCACGACGGGCATGAATCCTGTGGCTCACACTGACTGATACAGTCCATCGCATCCATGAGGCCACGGAAGATGCGAGTCTTCTTCATGCGGAGGTAGTGCCCCGTGTCGGTGTTCTCACACGCCTTGGCCACGTCATCAACGATCCGGCTGATGTCCATGATGGCTCGTCTGTATATCATGCCAGCATTGCTAACCCGGATCTGCCTCCTCTGTTTCGGAATCCTCACCTTTCGTCCCAATATCCTCCTGTCTCGCACGGTATATCTCCCTTAAAAGATCCTTCGTTTCAGGGGTGGCGTAGTCCATGTCCTTGACCAGACCGGCCACTTTCTCCAGTCCCTCTTGGCTGGTGGCATGTGACAGGCTCTCGGTGACCAAGGCTACGAGTGAGAACTGTGTTGTGCTAGGCATTCACTTCCTCCTTGGCGATGAGTTCTTTCTGTGCCTCATAGATTTCGTCAAGTGCCTCGACGGTATCATCCGAAAGGCCACGCTTGAGATAGTGTTCTTTAAGTACATCCAGCCGTTCCATGTCCTCGCATCCACGTATGGCGGTCTTGGCCCTTACATAGGTTTCCTCGTCCTGCTTCTGTCCCTTGAGGTTTTCTACGTACTTGTTGTCATCAAACTTCCCCTCGAATACATCCGAGTTGAAGCCGAGCGTGGACAGGCACTTGCTTCTCAGGTCAGTGAGCAGCTTCTTGTGGCAGTCGTCGCCCGGCCTGTACCTCATGCTGCTGGACATGGGGAACTCTCCACCCGGGTACTTGAACAGGGCAGTCAGGTTCATCTCCATGATGCCTCCATCACCGTCTCGGAGTGTATGGTACACCAGCTGGTAGAGTCCCCACTCTGTGCCGTAGGGGCCGAACACTTCTGTCGCTCGCTTGAGCTGGGCCTGTGCGTCAATGGCAGTGAAGCCACCACGCTGGGTGACACGCCGTGTTGTGTCCGGGTCTGTCGTGCAGACCTGTTCCCATAGTTTCATGTTGTCTTGGGGTTTGTTCATGTTGTCCTCCGTTGAATACCGTCCTCAATGTTTATCGGGCCTTCCCATCCGGGGGAGTGCCAACTACGAATTGCCCTGCACCATGCGATCTCGGTCAGGGCCTGCCGATTAGATCGCATCGCCATCTGTATCAGTGACTCAGGTATCTGGTACAGCATGGCTTCATACGGCTCAAAGTTCCGCACCGCCACGATGTAGAACTTCAGGCCAGTGAACAGGTCCATATAGAATGCTGCCTGCCAGTGATACCTGAACCGGTAAATGTCCTGAAGGAAATCCTCAGGGGTGTGCCTGCTGGTGGTCTTGTAGTCGATGATCGTGCGGTCATTCAGAAGGACATCCGCCATACCCTTGACATCGACATCCTCAATCGTGCCGGTTGCTACAACCTCCCGCTTGGCCTCCTGCTGGATCATCTCAGCGATCTGCTTATTGGCAAGCACGCTGTCGTACATCTTGATGATCTTCTCGGACTGCTCCCACCCGACAGCTATCGTGCCCTCGTCCTTGGCCTGCTGCTGGATCTCACCGAAGAACTCACGGTGGGCCTTCTTCCGCAGGTTAATTGGCTCCCCGTCGGTGTAGTTGTTGGGCATAACCTTCCACTTGGGTGCCCCACAGTGGGCAGCGAAGTCATGAAAGAGTGTGCCTATCTTCATCGAGGCAGAGGCCGACCTTGGTTCACCAAGCTGTGCCTCGTGCACATGGTGATAGGTCCATGGCCCATCCTGCCTGAAGCACTTGAGCATCGTGCTGGAAACAAGTGGGGGGTCGCCACGAAGGGCGAAGTATTCATCCTGAGTTATGTCCAATAGCTCCATAGCTGTCCTCCATAATCCTACAAAGCGACCCGGCCTCACCCAATGTGATGTCTAGGTCGTCGTCCAATCCATGTTTAATGCAGACTTCCATCGCCTCAAACTTCTTCCCGTGGTTGAAGGAGTAGGCATATACCTCACCGCGCCTCTTGTATATCAGCATCCTCTCACTCGTCAGGGGGAAAACCAATATCGTGCAGAACCCTTCCAGCTGGACCATCGGGCCTGTCCTTCCTCTTGCTGATCTCATCCATGAGTACCTTTCTTATTTCTGATAATGCTCCTGACCCACCACCCGACAGGGATAGCACCCAGCTCTCGCCCCTGCCCACTAGATCACCTATAAGGATCACGCCGTTTCTCTCAAGAAGGTTCAGCGTTCTCGAACTCATTGGCGTCTGGGCGAGTGGCATGCTAAACAGTGGGGCACGTGGGTGGTTTTGAATTAGAGTCTCGGCGTAGTCGATTGTCCTTCGCGCCGCCTCAAAATTACCCCGCTGTAAATGTACGGACACCCGCAGCCCGATGCGGATCGCCGTCTTTTTTTTAAGGGCAAACTCACTTTTGGACATCGCCATTTTTGAGCTTCCGAGCTATTGTCTGCGCCACTTCCTTGCGGTGCACGGCCACATTGTCAGGTGCCTTGATACCGATCTTAACTCTGTCCGGTAACATTCTGACAACCATTATCTCAATATCATCACCGATGATGATTGACTCATTCGGCTTGCGTGTTAGTACGAGCACGTCACTCTCCCCTATTCTTGCTGCCACGTGGACGACCAATGGTGCATGGGTTGTCTCGCAATCTCTCCGCTTCTTCGGAATCAATCAGCCAGCAGCGGGGTCCCACCTTAATGCCGGTTGCTCCACCCTCCCGGAGCAGACGCCGAAGGTAGCCTACGGTGACACCAATCCTCTCGGCGGCGTCAGTCACGGTGAGGAATTCTGATACGTTTTGCATGGCCACATTTTACCGACACCGATCAAAGTGTCAAGGGCTATCCGGCCAGAGGTGGGCCTTGATGTGGACGATTTCCTCGTGGTTTTCCTTGATCTGTTCGTCCAGTTGTTCGGCCTTGTCTCGGAGATAGAGGTACGCCTCCCTGTTACTGGTGGCTATCTCGTCAATCTTTTCTGAGATGTCATTGACCCGGGAGTACAGGGCACTGCACCACCACGCCGCAGACGCAATGATACCTACCACCGTGATAAGTAATCCGGCGACTGCCAGCTGTTCCCCAAGAGTCATTCCGACTAGAGCCAGTTCCACCACTTCAATACCTTCCACGAAGCGAGCGTGAACAGCAGTGCCCCGGCAATCAGGAACCACATTCCGATGACCCACATCGCTGCCACGCAACTGTTAAGACAGTTGATCTTTTTCATTTCCCTGAGCCTCCAAGAATCCTCCCTGTTTATTGCCTCATTATATTTGCAACTGTCTGCTGTGGCACCGGGAACTTGGCGTGTTCGCGCCTTTGCGTGTTCCGGTATCATAGGGTTAGAACCCTAGGGAACAGAGTAGGGGGGTTTGCAAGATGGATAGACGGGAGTTTTTGGCCACGTCCATCGTGGCCGCCACGCCACACAAGCGAAAGAAAAGCAGGGCCATCTGCCGGTGTGCGGTGGAGCCTTATCTGTTTCAGGCAGGGCAGGTCAACCGCTGGGGCAAAACCAACCTGCGTTACTGCATCGCTAACCGTGACACCGGTGAGCTGAAGCCCGCCGAGTGGAATGCCGCTGTGCATCGTGCCTTTTGTTCGTGGTCCAAGGTATCTCCCCTCCAGTTTGCCAGCACAGAAGATCCCCGTGAGGCTGACCTGCTGCTTGGCGTGTCCAAGAGCGAGAAGCATTTCTTTGACGGTCCACTTGGCGTGTTGGGATGGGCCATGCTTCCCCGTGGCAATGCCTTCGACGGTCAGCTGATCAGTATGCTGGACGCCAAGGAGTTCTGGGCAATAGGAGACAGCCGCAGGGAGAAGGCTGTCCTCTTGCAGAATGTCATGGCGCACGAGATCGGCCACCTTCTGGGTCTGTACCATTCAGGCGCAGAGACGGCGCTCATGTATCCGTATTACCGACCGGCGATAGTCGTACCGCAGGAGGTGGACGACATTCCCCGCATACAGAAGCTGTACGCTTAGGACTTGTCGGGATTGATCGGGCGGATCGAGTCGCCAAAGATCACGGCCATGACCAGCCCCACTACACCGAGTGCGGCCTCTGTCGATACGCCGTAGTCCTCTGCGTGCGTTACGAAGAACGCTGTCACCGCTGCACCAACTGCCCGCTTAGAAAAGATCAGCTTCACGAAGCCGGGCATCATACCCTTGAGCCTGTCAACTAAGGCATTCATGTCACATTCCTAACTTGCTTTTGATGATGTCAAGAAACCCACCGCCACCACCCTTGAGGGCGTAGTAGGCAGCGATGCCAATACCGATAAGAATAACTAGCCACTTACGCTTCTGGGCTTTGGCGAGAGACAGATTTGCTTTGGCGTTCAGCTTGTCCACCTTGCGATCTGTTTTGTGATCGTTCTTGTCTTCTTTGCGGCTGTTGTCCCGTGGCATTTCTTCTCTCCTAGCACGGCGTATCATTCTTTCATTCCGTTCTCTTGTCGTGTTGCCGTGTCCTCGCCTTGACCGTGAAGTCTGCCATTGTCTTTCCGTCGTATCGGGGGAAGTTTCCCTTCGCCGCCTCATAGGCCCTCTTGACGCTTCGGACACTCCATTCCCCTTTGCCTTTATACAGCCTGCCGTGCTGCGATGTCATGGCTATCTGCTCCCATGACTCGCCGTCGTCCCGCCTGCGAACGATCTCCTTGGCTGACTCCTGTTCCTTCAGGTCAGGCACGAAGCGAGAGTCCCGCTTGGTGCCCACTTTCCTGTATCCTATAGGAGACTCTTGGTTGACCGCTCTCCCCTGCTTCTTGGCCCATGCCATCCCTTCGCGTGTTCTCTCACGCATCAGCTCCCGTTCCAGTTCCGCTACGGCTGCAAGCGTCTGGTAAATGTATCTCCCGATGGGTGAGTCAGGACGGAACCCGAACTGGAGTATGTGTAATTCTATCCCACCCGAACGTAAATGTTCAAGTACCAAGCAGGCATCCGCTGCGCTGCGGAACATGCGGTCCAGCTTGGTTACGATAATGTGATCGCCCTTGGCCACACGCTCCATCAGTGTGCGCCCAGCCTCACGCTCAAACAGGTGCGTCCCACCGCTGACAGCAGGGTCAGAGTATACCCCGGCCCACTCATCATCCTCACTGAACCCGCCTGTTCTGCGCTGGTCAGCAACATACTCCTCCAGCATATCTCCTTGCGTGTCCAGTGAATCCTCCTGCATGTTCGTTGACATGCGGGCGTATCCAAAGATTCTCATGTCACCTGCACCTCCCCCTGAGTCTCGATCCAGCAGCGTGCCCCGCAGGACAGCGGGTCATGCGGGCGGTACACCACCCGTGCTGCTTCTTCTCCGTCCGGCCCCAGTATCACCACCTCAGTTGCGTAGCGGTTACTCTTGTAGTCCTTCACTGTCAGCACCGGGTTGTTCGTCCCGTTCTTCGTGTTCGCCCTCAGTGTGTGCTGGTTCACGTGGATGATTGTCTTCATTGAACTTCTCCCTTGTGAGATCCTTGGGTGGCTTGCCCACCTTGCCAAAAAAGCTGTCGATATGTTCTTGAGCAGATTTTCTCTTAGCCATCACTCATTCTCCTCTGGCGTGTCGCCATAAAGTTGATCGTAGTTCTCAAGCATGATGTTGATGTACTCCCTTGCCTTCATCAGGTCCTCCTTGCCACCCTTCATGGTGTGCCGGGAGATGTACTTCACTACGTTGCCAGCCAAGTAGTCCAGCCCAAGCAAGGCGATGGCGTGGACTGTCTCGATCTTCCCGCTGGTGTAGTGTGCTGGCTGCGTGATCGGGTCACGCTTGGGAGGCTTGCTGTTTCCGAATCCCCAGTCTTTCATCACTCATCCTCCTTGATTGAGCTTTTGTACTGAAGGGTTCTGCAAATCGTTTCACAGGTCCAGCCGTCAGCACACATGGCATTTACTACCGATGCTATGGAGTAATCATCATCCAAGAACACCTCTGTCACTGGCTTTCGCATTCCATTGTCCTCTTGAATGTCAGGGTCTGGAAGCACTTCAGCAAACTTTGAAAACTTCAGGCGAAACATCACGCTATCCATCACTCACCTCCTTTAGTTCTGGTACTGTCTCCAAGTATTCAATCATGTACTTAGCGTAGGACGTGAGCCACTCATGATCCTCGAACATGAATTCCTCTGCGCCCTCGTCAACCGCCTTCTGATAGGCAGCCCTGTAGGCAGTGAGCTTCTCTGGTGTGAACCTAATTTTTCTCGGCGGACCCTCCCACATGGCGAACGATGTGATCATTACTCAGTCTCCTCTGCATTGGAATAAATGATCGCATCACTCTCAATGTCCACAAGCTCAACATCGAACTCACTGCGCCCCGTCTTCTCGTATTGACTATGGGCTATCTTGACAGCCTTGTCCTCATTTGCAGCCTGCACATCTTTCAGCTCGATTGCCAAGATGCGTACCTCCCGCACCTCTAGTGTCACTGTGTAGTTACGCGGTGTGCCATCTCCGTTACGCATGATGTCCCTCCCAAAAAAGTAACCCCGCCCAGCCCGTGCCAATAGGAGTATTGTGTACCGCACGGACTGAGCAGGGTCAGTGGTTACTCCTCGGCAGTCTCAGGCGGTGCATGACGATTATGCAGAGCCGTGAGTTCCGGGGTCATCTCGTAGTCCGTCGTGCTTGGAACCACCTGCTTCCTTATCGTCACCGACAGGAGGTGGACTTTCTCGCTGAGGATGAACACCTCATTGATTAGGCGGTCAAGCCTACTGTTGTCGGTCTTCCGTTTCGCTCGCCCAACTGGGACATCCAAGGTGGCGAACACCTGTTTGACGGTGTAGTAGGTCGTATGCAGACCTGTATCCCGTTCAAACGCTTTCAGAATGTTCTTCATGGGGAGCTTCTCCCGCATGAGGAAATCGTTGCGCTCGATAGCCCAACGAGTCAGCTCGGCTGCTACCGAGGTCTGGGTTTTTTGGCTCATGGCCAAACTCCCTTGCTAAAAAAGAAACGAAACAAACATCTGTCCATAGGGCAGCCGGGGCCGGGCAGCGGAAAAGGAGGTAAACGCTGTTTACCCCGGCCCCGCTGCCGCTACTTGACCATACAAAAAGTACCCATCCAGTCGGGTATGTCATTGTCCGGCTCACTTCTGGTGATACATGCTACTACTGGCACGCCCTTGCTCCCCTCCGGCCACGGTGTGCCGCCATCAGTGACGACAAGCACAAGCTGTGGCTTGGGTGTAGTGGATAGTGCCTCGTCAATCAGGGGCCGCATGTCCGTACCCCCTCCTCCTGCCGTGAGCAGCCTGTCCAGCTTGCGGTTCACGACTGTACTGGTCTTGCCTTCCGTGTCACCGGTGATGACCCGGATGCCAGACCGTACCTGAAAGCGATTCAGCACACGGTTGATCAGTCCAACCGCTAGGCCGATATCAGAGTCCTCCATCGACCCGCTGGTGTCCACACATATCGTGATGCGTGGCTTGTGTGCCCGCTTGCCCGGCAGCAGTAAGCCGCCAGTCCTTCGCCGCCTGTTGGGACGGGTGTAGGTCTGGCGATTCCCTCCTGATGAGTCAGCCACCGTGCGGAGAACATACCGCATGAGTGCGGTATAGGGATCAATCTGCGGGTTGATATAACCCTCTGCCCACGCTGACACGCTGCCCGGCTCATGTCCCCAGTTGCAACTGCTGCCGCTGGCGATTGAGTTGGCAACGTCACGGACGATAGGCTGGAGGTCAAACGGCTTGAGTCCCGGGCCGCCATTCTCAGGAGCAGGAAGTTCCCAGTCCCTTGTCTGGCCGTCAGCACAAGACCCGGCTAGTCCTCGTCCGGGGTTGGCTCGTCTTCCATCGCTCCCGACAGGACCTGAGTGTGAATGTCCACCCTCCGGACAATCTCCCTCATCGCCTCCCTCACCCCGTTGATCTGGTTGTCCGTCTCTTGGAACAACTCGATCAGTTTCTTCTGGAGTTCCTCCAGCTGAGTCTCCACGTCCTGAAGCCTCATGTCCTGCCTCGCCCTCATGGTGTTGTTCACCACCTGAGAGTCCGCCAGATTGTTTAGCTTCTCCGTGAACTCCGTAGTTTCCTCCTTGGTTTCCACTTTCTGCTTGCTCATGCTTAATCCTTTGCATAATCAGGTTAAAGATTCTCTCAACGCTCCACTGCCTCTCCATCTGTCTGGTGATCAGGTCAAGGTCGTCAGCGGACCCCGTAAATTGGGCACACATCTGGTTGACATAAGCCAGATCTACCCAGTCGTCAGGGACAGGCAGTTCCTCCACCCTCAAGGCCCGGTTGACCTTGAGATCACACACGATATTCCATACATGGTGGGCTTGGGGGCTTGGTTTCTTTCCAAGCATGTTCTCCCCTCGGCCACAGTGACCCCACAACAGGTGCAGTAGCTCGTGCAGTATCACAAGCCCCGGCTCCCTGAAGTTGTCGCCGGACACGTATTCAGGATCGTAGTACAGCCTCCAGTGTTTATCAACGGCAAGCGTACCCAGCCCTTCCACTGGCACAACAGGCTGGAGGCTAGTGATAGCTCTCCGAGCCTGCGGCCAGAGGTTGTAAGCCATACGCTTTGCCGCCGTTATAGGCGACATGCTCATCATTCACCTTCTTTCATCAGGGATACAAGCAGCTCATCAATGTCCTCGTTGACACCCTTGATCGGCTCATGCCCTTCCGGCTTGAGCTTCCACAGGGGGCCACGCATCTCGATGGCGTACTCCTCGTTCTTTTCCTTGATCGCAGAGAGGAATACCCTTCCCTGCTCCCAGTCACCTGCGTTCCCGGTGTCCTTGATACGCATCAGGACAGCGGTAATGGCAGCCTCAATCAGATCACCCCGTTCAGGCCAGTGATTGCTCACAAACTCATCCGGGTTCCATAGACACCAGCTTGCGTCCGGCAGGTGGATGGATTCACGGTAGGTCAGGAACGACTCAGCCGCATCCTCACCAACCAACCCACGCAGGCCGATCCTCTCGGTGTCCCTGTTGGCACCGACAGAAGCACAGGCAGCGAGGAACTTGGCCGCGTTCTCCCACTGTCGGGGAGAGGGATACGGCTTGCCCTCGTTGTCGTTGTCCATCGGCGGGTCAGGGTCAAGGTACTGCGACCCCTCGTTGGTGC
>CEPX01164617.1_pt1 | contig 12240 bp, 9 predicted proteins | sample 361361 | NCBI WGS metagenome assembly CEPX01 (sample SAMEA2619974, study PRJEB7988) | marine metagenome | biome: marine biome (ENVO:00000447); feature: mesopelagic zone (ENVO:00000213) & marine oxygen minimum zone (ENVO:01000065); material: "saline water (ENVO:00002010), including plankton... | reverse complement strand
GAGAGACCCGGCGAACGTCGGTAGTGGCTGCTCCTGTCTTCACCACCCACAAGTGGCTCAACATCCCCAACGACAAGGTAGCTATCTACAATGCACATGACACGTATAGTACTGCAGCGATTGTTGGACCTATTATCCAAGAACTACGTGACACGGGCAACTACGACTACTTCAAGCAATGGTTCAGTACCTTCGGCCCCGTTGTCCAGTCCATCCAGCGACGTGGTTTCGGCCAGATCAATCAGAAAGCAAAACGAGAGGCTGTCGCACAGTATAAAGAGCAGCTACAACTGGTTGAGCGAGGGGTACGTTCCCGAATGGGCGACCCCTCTCAGTACACCAGCAAATTCTTCGGGTCGGTTGCCCCCAACGGAGGACAGCGAGCCCGTTTATTGTTCGATGAACTCAACCTCAAACCTGCGCCGATTGCTAAAGGAAGAGTCGCTAGATCAACCAGTCAATCGGCCCTCGGGTATGTATTGCGACACCTGCGAAAGAGAGATGAACCACATAAAGGGGTTCTGCATGATCTGTTCCACAGATCTCGACTACAGACTATCCAATCCAGATACCTCAAAGTAGAGGAGACCAATGGCCGTGTTAGACCCACCATCAAACTCGGGGGTGCGGAGAGCTTTCGCCTGGCATACGCCAACCCCGCCCTCCAGCAGTGGCCCCCAGAGATCAGGCACATCATCCAAGCCGCTCCAGGTCACGTATTCATCTCGGCAGACAGTAAGCAGCTTGAAGGACGCATTTCGGCTGTACTTAGCAACGATGCAGTTGACCTGGCAGTTTTTGCAGCAGGTGAGGACATTCATACGCAGAACGCCAGGGACCTATTCGGCTACAGTCAAGCTCAGTGGGATGCTCTCTCCGATGGTGTCCGTTCCCAAAGCAGGCAGTGGGCCAAGACATGGAGGTACGCGATAGGCTATGGGGCAGATCCAAATAGTCCTGGGGGTAAGCTCTTTTGTCCTTGTGATAGATGCAGAGACGCAGTACCAGCTACATTGGAACTTGGACGAACCGAGGTGGGTGCTGCGGCGTCACGATGGGGAAGGAGGCATCAAGCAACTACCCGGTGGCGTGACTCTCTCGTACAGCAAGTTCTTGCAGCGGGACGAAAGTATACTAGTCCCTGGGGCCACACTAGAACTTTCTTCACCCCCATGCCCGCAGTGCGAAACGAAATCTACAACTACCCCTGTCAGCACGGAGCCGCCTGTTATATCAACTCGTGTATGGTGCGGCTGTCCCGAGTGTCCGCACCAATTGTCTTGCAAATGCACGACGAAATAGTGCTCGAAGTCCCCATCCAAACTGAGGAAATGTGGGCTAGGGTGTTGAAGGAAGTGATGGAGGAGCCAGTGGAGGAACTGGGTGGGGTTGTGTTGCCTTGTAGTGTGGGGGTTAGTGATAATTGGGGCGGTCTAAAATAGGCTATGGGCTCCCCTGCGACGGCCTACATAACGAGTCCGCTGGAGCCACCTTGGTAGTAACGGGGGTAAAACGGTTCACCGATCAGCGGTTGAGTAGGGAACACCAAAGGGGAGTCTCATAGTCTATGTCTGACCTCTCCAAAAAGGACGCAGAGTACATAGACGAATTGACTGAGTTGATAGACCTAGTCCGCCGTCAATACACCCGCTCCCTACGTGAGGACTGGCTGTTCAGTCAGGAGTTCGGTAGCTACAAGTGGGTGCCGGTTAGTAGGGAGTGGATAGAGAGGGCTGAGAAGTTCTTGTGGAGGAAGACCCATTGACACAGACAGACCCCGTGGTATAGTCCCCACGCATGACAGACAATCCCCGTTCCGACATTCAAATGGTACAGGTCCCCCCGTGGATCAACACATTCATCTCCGATACAAAGGCTAAGGGCGTTTGGAAACACTGGGAGAAGGTAGTCCTAGTTGATAACCTAGGTTACTTTCTCCACTGTCGTCCCAGCCTCGGTGAACAGGCACGGGCAGCAGTCCAACAGGTACTGGGAGTAAAGCGTGACCGCTTCGAGAAGATGCTGCTACTTGAGACGCGCGAGGAAATCTCCCGTGCGCTCTACTGGCACCCGACCACGGGCCACCACCGGCTCAAAGGGGAGGAGCACTACCCCCGTACCGGATGGCTCGGCAAGTACCTCCTATGGTCGCAAGACTCGGAAGCACCTCTTGGGTGGCACTTCTGGTGCGGAGTTGCGGCGATTGGGGCAGCATCCCGCCGTAACTTCTGGTACAACTTCCGAGCGTATGTCTTCCACCTCAACCACTCTCTTCTACTCATTGGTCCGAGCGGCCAAGGGAAGAACGTTGTCATTAACCACCATATGGACCTACTACGCCGAGCGAACAAAGTTCTGGAGAAGAAGGGAATAGCAGAGGACCTGCAGATACAACTGTTTCCACAAATGGGCACCCCGGAGAAGTTTATTCAGAAGATGGCCACCAAGCCTGTGACTAACCTGGACCCGACAACAGCCTACTTGAATAACGGTATCAGGTGGACCGAGGCCGTGTGTGTACTGGCCAACGAGGAGATCAGCACACTGCTAGGCAAAGAGAGCCACAAGGGTGGCGGTCAGTGGGTGAAGATCATCACAGCCATCAGTGGTGGGGATGACTGGCACAACACTACCATCTGCCGGGGAGATGAGGTACTGAGGAAGCCCGCCCTGACTTTCATAGGGGGTAGCACTGCAGACTGGCTGAAGTTCTCCGTCACCGAGGAGCTTTTTAGTGGTGGGTTTATGTCCCGGTGTATTGTGTTGCCAAGGGACGACGTGAGGAGGAAGGCTAGCTACCCAGGTGCTAACGACCCAGTGATGGCCAACGAGTTGAGTCAGTACCTAGTAGAGCTAGCCATGCACAAGCCACGGGAGATAGAGGCCACTCCTGAGGCCGATGAGTTGTTCCAAGCTTGGTATGATGGGACAGCTAGGGATGTAGGGGGGAGTTCAGCCTTGATAGGGTGGGAGAGCCGTAGAAAGATTCACATTTGGCGGCTGGCCTGTGTGCTAGCCTTGAGTGAACAACGCTTTACTGTAGAGGCTAGGGACTTCCGCAAGGCACTGGAGTGCATTGAGTATGAGGAGAGGTACCTGCCTGACATACTTGCAGAGCTGTCCGAGACCAAAGAGAGTGAGACAGTCAACAGGGTGCTTACTTACTTGCAGAAGCAAGGCCAGTGGGTGAATAGGACTGACCTTAGCAAGGCCTGCGGTAGGTGGGTGCCTTACTCTAAGCAGATGGAGGTAGTTTTGGGGACACTATTGGAGAGAAAGCAGATAGAGAGAAAGATAAAGCGGCAAGGGAAGAAGGATACGCAGTTTTATAGGGCAGCGGTGTGAGGGACCCACTCATGGTATGTCTGTGGGTGGCGGTGCTGCTACTCTGCTGGGGTGTCTATCGGGTTGGCAATGACATGAATGAACTCACTGTCCAAGCCACCTCCATCCACCAGTGCCCTGGGGGGTGTAGCTGTATTTGTCCTACGCCGTCTAGGTTTGGGCTGAGTCCACGATGAAACGAAGAGAACTTTTGAAGTGGTTGGTGGCAACGCCTGCGGCAGTGGCTGTTGGTGTGTTGCCGAAGGGGAGTGCGGCCTCCGGTGGTAGGTGGCTGTGGAGCTGCAGCAGGTGTGCCTTTGGAAATTGGACTGGAGCCGGTGAGACACCCAACACCTACGCCACTAAATGCCGGGGGCACTACTCTGGTAGTCACCGCTGGGAGTTCGTAGGTGACTTCCAAGTGGAAAAGGACGGATGCGTGTTACCACGCAGTCACACAGACACAAGTGCTCCATCACTATCCCCTCGTCTGTGAGTACCTCATGGTCAATGCACTCTATGTCCCTGACGTACCAGCTAGCGTGGAAAGGCATCATCTCGTCGCAGGTCTTGTAGCAGACCTTGCGCTCAGCCTTCTCTAGGGGGGTCATGTGGTAACAGCCAAGGGTGAGCAGGGCTATGGCGAGCCAGCGCACTAATCTATTTTGCCGAGATTGATGTTGATAGGGCGACCCTCGTCTCGCGGCACGGCCAGCACACCAAGAACATCCATACCACCAAATAATGAACCACCTGCCGTGAGCGCTCGTATGACTTCCGCCAAGTTTAGTTCTTCCCGACTAGCCGCATTGAAATTATATGTGTCTGTCACAATCGTGTTCCCTTTCTTGTCCTTAGAGAGGTCTCCTAGCCCAATAGTCATAGCCAGAGAGGTCGCTGGATCTCTAAAGGACTCACTAGTGCGTTTGATTAGGGAAGACAGACTGCTTGGTATGCTGCTGGGAAACTCTCCGGTTAGCTTTTGCGTGGCAGGGTAATCTTGATAGCTAATGCCAATATCTGTAGCGCGTGGACTAAGCCCCACGAACTCAAAATCCTTAGCTCGGCTTTCTTTTTCCCGTTGCATTCTCTGCCTAGAGCGTTTTACAGTTTCTCTTAGAACTTCCAGCTCTTTCTTAGTGAAATTCTCTTCGGTAATTTCACCACGGCTGCCCAGCAATGTTGATCCAAGAGTCCTAACGGAAGATGGTAATGTGTGTTTTACTGCTCTGGACAACGGCTCCGTAACTGCACCTGCAGCGTGACCGAGGCCCCCAAAGATGTCCTCCAACCCAGCCACTAGACCAAGTCAATACCTTCGAGTAGAACTTGAAAGCCTTCGACCTTACCGCCCACATCCGTTCGGAACTGTTTCTCAGCAACCTGTATGGCTCCAGCGGTGCCCAAGGCTTGGAGCTTTGCCATTGAGAGTGTGTTCCCTGAGCCACAGGCGACGCCGATCAAGCCATCTAGGCCAGCGGTGCTGAGTCCCCTCTCTGTACGCTTTACATCATGAAGGAGAAGCCTTTGGCGTACCGCTGCATTAGTGCCATCAAGGTTCCGAGTCTCGGCATATACATTGGCCTCGGCGGACTTTACGTGGAGTGGCCACGGAGGAATGCTGACTGGAACGACAACAGTGTACTGCTTCTCAAGCCCAGATATGGAATGACCGAGGAGGAGCTGGCTGAAGTCTCCACTGTTGAGACTGTAGACGAAAGCGTGGCTGTGGAGCCCAGTCCAGCCAACCTCAGGCGAGCCCTTCTTCCATTCTTTAGATACCTGATCGAAGCTGGTTGGGAACCGAACGAGGCCCTTGGCACCCTCGGCAGCAAGCTGGTCAGCATCCTGCACGGTAAAGAACTGTGGCGGGACGTCATTAGCATATACGATAGTCCCACCGCCCGGGACCACAGGCCCCTGCCCTCCGACCCAAGCCCCGAGGTCAACGAGGAGCCAGTGGGGGAGACTGAACTGGGCGCCGTCGAACCAAGCACAGATGGAAACTGGTGCAAGTGTGGGTGCTACTTTGTCCCCGGCGGAGGTGCTTGTGCTAGCTGCAACAAACAGGCACGGCGACTCCTTGAATAGATGCGCCACACCGGGCACATCGGTCAACACCACCAGCTCAGGGTCAGCTAGGTACTCTGTCCAAGCCTCAGGTTTAGTAGTTCGTGGCCCGTGCATTTTGTCTAGCAGGCCACTCCACGCAGTGTCGTAGCGCTTCTTCCAGACTAAAGTGTGTACGTCCTGACCCTCCTTGGACAGCTTGAAGGCCATCCATAGTAGGTCATGACGTTGACTGACTACCAATACTTTGCCCACCTGTCGTCCTCCTCTCTATGCCAGGCCGCTTGGCCTCCGCAACCCAGCCTCTTACCGCCGGCTCCGTTGGATCAGTTCACTTAGCGTTGCAGAGTTAGCTGCCTCAGGTTCTCCTTGAACGTACTGACTAACTAGATCCAACCCACCACCAGCACCCCGAGCTATTGCTCCAAAGGCTTGGCTAACAGGCTGGGTGGTAGCTACTCGTACAGCACTCTTAGCGTCCGTTTGCAGTAGGGAGGTAGCTAGTTCGTTTAGGTCACTTACTGTAGGCCCTAGCAAGAGTTCCACAGCCCCCGCACTTCCATACTTAGCACTTAGGAAGGCCGACTGGGCAATCCCTAGGGCACCTAGCTGGGTAAAGTCATCCAAGTATTGAAGTATAGCATCTTCTTTGCTGCGTGCAGAGAACACAGACTCAAAGTCTCTACCCTTTAGCATGTGGACAGTATTCATAGCTATCTCTCCTGCAACGGGGTAGATAGACATAGCCACAGCCAGTGGGGCAAAGTTACCCAGTGCCGCCTCAGCTATAATACCGTCTCTGAAGAATATTCCCTGGTTGAGGGCGAAGTTCTTGAACTGGTAGGCCACTCTACCTGCGGGGTACTGGGCATAGATGGGTATCCTACTGAGAGTGGGGGCGAACTGGGTTAGCTGCATCCCTTTGAATAGAGCATCGTCGAAGGTGCTGTTGCCACCACGCGCCGCTAGGTTTACTGCGTGAGAGACGGCCTCAGCTACATTACCACCCTCGGCTATGGTGCCACGCGCTGCTTCAACTACCTCGTCTAGGTTCAGCCCAAGGCTACGCATCCGTCTGCGGGCTATGTTCAGAGCGCTGCCTTTGTAGGCTCCATCCACCCCGTGCAGCACTGTGTCTAGGATGGAGAACATTGCCGCATTGCCGGCGCTACGGCGATTGGCCTTCTCCACTGCTGAGAACCCTGTGCCATTCAGTACCCAGCGAGCCATCCTGTCCCATATGGTTGTATCTGCAGCTAAGGTATCAGACTGTACACGCCGCAGGGCCTCAAACTCCACGTCGGCTGTAACTCCAGCCACATGGTCCAGTGCCTTCTGTACCTCATCGGTCTTTAGCCCCTTGTAGGTCCGCCGGAAGGAGTTCTTGAAGTTGAAGGCCACCATGTTGTTGGTCTGCTGGGTGGCATTGAAGAACACAGCGAAGGGCAGCTTTAGGGTGGCCTGCACAGAGGTCAGCATTCTGGCTAGCCTCAACCCCGCACTGTCTTTGAATTTCCTACCCAGTAGCATGTCTCCCATGCTGTTTACCAGGTCGCTATCAGCACCTTCTGCTTTAGCTATGTCAACCAGTGCAGTCTTTAGCTCATCCTTGAAGCCAAACTGTTTGGCGTACTCGTGCCTGCGCGCCGCACCCTTTAGGTGACGTTCCACGTTCTCTAGCCAGTTACCTACTGGCACACCCTTGTCACGAAGTTGTTTCAGGGTAAGGGGTAGTTGGCGCTCAAAGTCTACACTGGCATGTCGTCTAGTGCCTGCTCGTCGGCTGGCTGCTACAGCCTTTTGTGCCGACAGCTTGCTGCCACCAAAGAAGTCAGTAGCTACTCGCTCGATGGCCTTTTCATACTCCTCCTGGTTGACGTTGGAGCCCTTCATGTGTGATACATAAGCCCCACCACGGAGTTCCTCAGTGGTGAGTCGCTTACCAATGAACTGTTCTAGGGGAGCGTAGGCCTCATTCTGTAGTCGCTCCACAGTAGACATGATTTCAGCGACATCGTCACCAAACTGTGCCCTTACACCAGCAACACCGTGTGCTTCAAAGACGTCTCCAACTTCCTCTATCTTCTTCAGCCGCCCTGCTGTGATGGAACTCAGACCACTGCGAGGGATCTTCTCATCTAAGGCTACACCTAACCCACGTATGATCTTCTGCATCTCAAAGTCTGTAGTCAGGTGGCGGCGTCGAGTGGCTAACTCAGCCTTCTCGGCCTTGAGGAATAGCATAACACCACCAATGCCCTGCTGCTTCAGTGCTGCTTCAGGGGTCTTCAGTCCCTGTGCTATGACCCGGTGGATCATTCTCATCTGAGAGCTGGCTGGGTTATAGGGGGTGTTGTTTGTCAGGATAGAGAAGTCTAGGTCTTTTACTGTTTGCCGGTCGGTCTTGAGTTTGTTGATTCGGTTGTTGCGTGCGAGGATAGAACTCTGTAGGTCCTCAATGCTGGTACCCTTCTTCAGGATCTTCTGCTCTGCTTTGAGTAGCTTCTGTAGCTTCGATCTGTCAGCAGGTAAAACCCTATCTAAGTGAACATTGAGCGAATCTAGGGTCTGCTGGGCACCCAGTTTGTCACCTAGTTTCTTTAGCTCTTTAGCTACAGCAACTTTGTCCTCTTGAATGTTGCGAGATATTATAGGTAGTGCAGCTCGTTGACCTTGGCGTAGTGCTTCTTTTTGGTTCACTAGCCCTAGGCCAACCCTAGCCTTGGCACTGCCCGCTAGCGAGGCACCTACTATACCTATGTCAAATGCTGCGGTGAGGGCAGTGGCTATGCCGAACTCCTTCAGCACCTCTGGGATAGGCTCACCCTCTAGTGCTGCACCGAGGCCTTCTACTGCACCAACACCTGCCGAACCACCCAGTGTCTCTACGCCACGCTCAGCTAGGCCAGCAACACTACGGCCTCGGACGGTAGTGGTAGCTGCTTTCTTTGCAGCAGCAGTGGCTACACCTTTTACTGCCAGACGGCCAGCTATGAATCCACCTGCTCCGGTGGCTATCAGAGGGGCGAACTCACCTATGATGGCTGAGGCCTCACCTGCTCTTGAATCGCCCAAGCGGTACTCTAGCTCGTCTAGGTCCTCTTGTTGGAAGTCCGGTGAGATATTCATGATGCCCTTCAGCAGGGTGCCAAGGATAGGGTCACGGCTAACACCAAGTAGCAGTCCACCACCTAAGCGCTGGCTTAGACCCATGTCTGGGTCTGGGCGTCGTCTACTCGGTAGGGCCACTTAGTACCTCGTCGATTTCAGCAATAGCTTTTTGTTGAGCACTTGTAGCTTGCTGTGAGACTATCTTGAAGTTTGCAGCTGTTATAGCCTCTATTGGGTTGACAAGTTCTTCTCTAGCCTGTTTGAACTGTTCTTCTCTTTCTCTGGTGATAAAGAGACCACTAAGAGGACCGGGCTGGCCTGACTCCTTAGCTAGCTGTGGCCTGACTGCAAACTTTAGGTTCCCTAGTGCCCGCTCCGTGTCAATGACGTGTTGGAATAGTTGTTCATTGTCATCTCGTGGTGCTTGGATATTTCCATCTCTATCAAAGACAAAGCCCTTGAATTTCAGTTGTTTCACTGCTTCCTCTGCATCTGCGATTGGTGCAGAGGGCGAGCTGATGATTTTGAACAGCTCAACAATAGTGTCTCTGGACTCTGTACTATACGTGTGGACGGCGAACTCGTTGCCTGCGGAGTCCTCTTGAGTTTGGGACTCGTCGATTATTAGCAGCCCTGTGTCGTAGGAGTCCTGCCCAACACGTAAGTGGTCACCGCGTGTCCAGTCACGCCCGTTGTTTGCATAGATGCGGTTGCGGTCTGTTTTGACTTCCTTCAGGGCAGACACTAGAGCAGGGCCGTACTTTAGTGTGCCTGTGTCTGGGTCTAATAGCACTGAGCTAGAGCGACTGTTGGCTGCAATGCTAGGCACCCCACCTGCTGAGTCGGTCTGTAGTCTAGCATAGATGAGGTCTGCTCTGGAGACAGTTACGCGAGAACTGGCCTGTGCCACCTCAGCGTCTGCCTCGGCCTTGGTTACCTGTGCTACCAGTAGACGCTTTTGTAAATCACGGTCTTCTGCACCAACTAGGCGTCTCTGTCTAGATAGTAAAGCACTCTCACGCTCAGCAGGTGTTATGTCGCGTTCACTGGTCCGTGTCTGTACGTCTGGGAAGAAGATAGACCTACCACCAAAGCCACGGCCCTGGCCTATGCCGGTGGTGGTTTGGGTGCTGCGGACAGTTTGTGGTATGCCCCCGCCTCCTTGTGGCATAGCCTCACTGCCCTGTGGAGAGCCCTGACCACTAACCATCTGGCTAAGTATCTGCTGTGCTGCTGAGCCACCAAGGGCACCACCGGGTAGAGCTGAGGGGTCTACTCTACCTGGGTCCTTGGAGCTTAGGCTGGTGGGAGGTGCCATGATATCACGGGGCTCTTGCTGTTTGCCACCAGCACCACTTTGTGCCTTAGCTTTAGCTGCAGCTTTCTCTTTGGCTTCCTTCTCATCTCTAGTCTTGATACGTTCACGTATGATCTGTTCCGCTTTCAGTTCTCCAAGATGCGTGCTTTCCTTAGCAGTTTCAAACCATGACCTAGCGTCTTGTAAGGCGGCGTCAGCCTTTTGGTTAGCTTGGCGGGCCTTACGTTGTGCCTCAATCTGTGCAATCTGTCCAGCTAGACCGTCTTCTTGTGTTGGCTCACTCACTTAGCACCTCCGATAGGACCTATCACAGCCCTTAGCCAGTCCATGAGGGGATTTGGAGCTTGACGACCAGCGCGCATCAGTTCAGAGAGCTTGCTTCCTGCTTCAGTCTGTGACAGTATTTGGCCTATGCTGCCTAACCCCGCTGTTGGTGAGATAGCACCGGAGGGAGTAGGTATAGTAGGCTGTGTGCGGCCGCTGTAGCTACCAGACGCACCAACACCGCGGAAACCACCAGCTTGTTGGGGTGTACCTGCTGCTGCCCCAGCTACCTCCTCAAATAGCCGACCAGCCTTCTTTAGGGCAGCACGTTCTTCCTTTGTCTCTTTCTCAGTTGCAGCACGAGCACCAGTTCCAAGTGGGTCACCTTCTATGTTCGTGGGGCCACTAGGATCAAAGGTTGGCTTTGGTTTAGTCTCCTCAGCTCGCCTTTTCCTTAGGGCCTGCAGCACCTGTCTAATCCCCTGCCCAGCTTGTGCCCCACGGGTCTGTGAGGGAGCCATAAGGCCCATACCAAATCTATCCATGGCGATGGGTTGGTCTGCTTGACGCTGGAGCATTTTGATGAACTGTATGAGTTGCTGAGGATTCATTTCCTGAACCCCCTTTAGGTCACCTAGTCCACCAAGTTGTCCCTGTCCGAGACGACGTAGCCTACTGGCTTCTGCTATTCTAGGATCTTGTGTTGGCATTTCTATTTTCCTTATGTTGAGCCCCATCTCTCTGTTGTCTTTTCGTCGTCATTACCAAACCCACCAAGACCACGGAACAAGTCCCCAAGGCTACTCCCACCGGGCAGGAACTTCGCTTGGTAGAATGCACCAGGATCTGACATACCACCAAGGGAGAGTAGTGTCTGTAGGGGCTGGCCTGCCATGCCAAGGTTGATGTCACGGCCTGTTTGGCCTAGACCGAACACATCTTGTAGTCCACCAAGGGGTAGTGCTGTAGTGGCCCCAACAAAACTAGGTGCTCCACTGAGGAAGTCCAGTTGCCGGCCGCGTGCTGCCTCGTTAGCAGCTATCTGGGCCTTAGCACCCTCACCTGCAAGGCGTTGGGCAATGTTACCACTCTCAGCTAGATACCCACTACTGGCCACTCCACCTGGGGCACGTTCAGCAGCCTGGGCGAAGAGTGGCTCAGCTAGGGTGCTAGCGTACTGACTGTATAGGTCCATAGTGTCCTGTGGCATCCCAGTCATACCACCCCCTTGAATAGTTGGGAACAAGCTGGAGAGTAGGTTCTGTCCACCTGCTATCTGTCCAGCTATGTCTGTCTGGTCTAGTATGTCACTGGTGAGTTGTTGCTCCAAGGCGCTGAGCTGCTGTGGGTCAAAGGCAAAGTCACGTAGGCTACTCTGGAAGGGTTCACCACCAAAGACATTGGGGATGAGGCTAGTAAGCAACTGCTCCATGCTGGTTAGTGGTTGCGGGGCTGGTGCCTCCTCTGGACCACGGATAGCGTCGATGACGCCAGCTATGCCACCGAAGAGATCACCACCACCAAGTATGCCCTGGAGAAGACTGTTCTGTCCACCAAAGAGGCCTTCAATAAGGCCGGTTTGTCTAGTGAGAATTTGCTTCAGTGGGTCAAAGATGCCTTGGAGTGCTCCTGGGAGGTCAGCCCCGGCTACATTGACGGTCTGCGTAGTGGGGCCAATCTCCGTTTGCTGGCCACCTACCTCGGTGGTTTGAGTGGGATCAACTCTCACCGGGACGTCTACGTCGGTGTCACCAGTGCGGACTGTGGTGTCAGGCAGCCGTAGGCCCCCCTCACCAAATATCTTTTCTACCGCTTTGCTCAGACCACCCGTCAGTATGCTGATTAGCTCCCCTGGGAGACCAAGGGCTTGGCCAACAGTCCGTTCGAGCCCACCGATGACATTTTCCCCAAAGTAGGCTAGCGGAGAGAGGTCAGGCGCGGCGATCTGGTTGATGATGTCACCAATACTTGCTGAGGATTCAGCAGCGGATTTACTCTCGGGCCCTCCAAACTGTAAATCCGGTAGGATTTCAGCCATACCCTCGGCGTATCGAAGCGGGTCCATTGCACCAGCACCACCGAACAGGTCAGCTAGTGGACCAAAGTCAGGGGCTGCAATCTGGTTGATGATGTCACCAACACTGCCACCGGTT
>CEPX01065052.1_pt1 | contig 12242 bp, 10 predicted proteins | sample 361361 | NCBI WGS metagenome assembly CEPX01 (sample SAMEA2619974, study PRJEB7988) | marine metagenome | biome: marine biome (ENVO:00000447); feature: mesopelagic zone (ENVO:00000213) & marine oxygen minimum zone (ENVO:01000065); material: "saline water (ENVO:00002010), including plankton... | reverse complement strand
ATTTAAATAAGAAAAATTCTTTTAGATTATTAAAAGAGGTATATCAAAACATTGTTCTAAAAAAATGAAAAATAAAGGGGAAGAAATAATTCAGCTAAAGAATGTTACTAAATACTATAAAATGGGGGAGTCAATAGTAAAAGCTCTTGACGGATTAAATCTTAAAATAAAAAAAGGAGAATTTGTCGCAATAATGGGTCCAAGTGGTTCTGGAAAATCCACTGCAATGAATCTTGTTGGTAGTTTAGATGTTCCTACTCGTGGGGCTATTTATTTAGATGGTTATGACATTTCACATCTTGAGGAATCTGATTTGGCTCAAATTCGTGGTAAAAAAGTTGGTTTTATTTTTCAACAATTTAATTTGATTCCCAATCTTACTGTCCTTGAAAATGTTATGTTACCTATGATGTTTCAAGGAACAGATAGGATGGAAAGAGAAGAGTATGCAATGGAACTTCTTAGAAAAGTTGATTTGGGAGATCGAGCAGATCATTATCCTAATCAGATTTCAGGGGGGCAAATGCAAAGAGTTGCTATTGCTCGTGCTTTGGCAAATGATCCTGAAGTTATTTTAGCTGATGAACCAACAGGAAATTTAGATACAAAGACTGGTGAGAAAGTTATGGAATTTTTAGAGAAGTTGAATAAAGAAGGGAAAACAATTATCATGGTTACTCATGAACCAGAACTTGCAGAAGCTTATGCTCAAGTTGTTTATTGGTTGCGTGATGGAAAGATTGAAAAGGTTACTCGTAAGAAAAATGGTTTTAGTATTGTAAAGGCTGAAAAAGAATTGCATAGAAAGAAAAAAATAGTTAAGAAAAAATTAGTGCGGAGGAAGTAATGATGGATTATTTTTTGATTGCATATAGGAATTTAAAAAAAAGAGGGATTAGAAGTTGGTTAACTTTGTTAGGGGTTTTTATTGGAATTGTTGCTGTGATTTCTTTGATAACTTTGGGGGCTGGATTACAAAGTGCTGTTAATGCTCAATTTGGAATAAGTTCAACAGAAGTGATAACTGTTCAGGCTGGAGGTCTTAATTCTTATGGTGCTCCTGGTTCTGGAGTTGTTAATTTTTTAACTGTTGAAGATGTAGAAGAGATAGCAAAATTAAGTGTTGTTAATCGGGCTATTAGAAGAAATATGCCTACTGGAAAATTAGAGTTTAATGATATTGTTGGTTTTGGTATGGCTATGAGTGTTCCTAGTGGGGATGATAGAAAATTTGCTTATGATATGTTGGAATTAGAACCAGAATTAGGAAGGTTATTGAAGGATGGAGATACTAATAAAGTTCTTCTTGGATATAATTTTTATGGGGATGATGATATGTTTGGCAAGCCAATTGTTCCTGGGAATAAAATTTTGTTGCAGGAAGAGTCTTTTGAAATTGTAGGGGTTTTAGAAAAAAAGGGTCTTTTGTTTGATAATATGGTATTGGTTAATGAAGGTACTTTAGAAGATCTTATGGGTTATGGAGATAATGTTGATTTGATTGCTGTTCATATTAAAGATAAGGATTTAATGGATAAGGCAAAAGAAGATATTGAAAAAGTTTTAAGAAAAACTCGTGATGTTAAAAAAGGTGAAGAGGATTTTGAAGTTACAACTCCTGATGCAATGATGGAATCTGTAAATAGTATTCTTGGAGCTATTCAAGCTTTTATTATAATTATTGCTTCTATATCTATTCTTGTAGGAGTTATTGGAATTGTTAATACTATGACTACTTCTGTTTTAGAAAGAAGAAAAGAGATTGGAATTATGAAGGCAATTGGTGCAAAGAATAGTCAGGTGTTTATGCAATTTTTTGTTGAGTCTGGATTAATGGGTTTGGTTGGAGGTGCTCTTGGAGTTATTGTTGGAATGATTATTGGTTATGCTGGAACACTTGGGATAAATAATTTTTTAGGTGCTGAAGCTGTTCCACAAATTAATTTCTTTTTAATTTTCTTTACTTTGTTAGGTAGTTTTTTGATTGGTTCTATTGCAGGGATTATTCCTGCTATGAGTGCAGCTAGGCAAAATCCTGTGGAGGCTTTGAGAGGATGATATCCGAAGAAAGTGTAAAATATTCATTAAGGAATTTAAGTCAACGTAAAGCTAGAAGTTTCTTAACTATTCTTTCTATATTCATTGGAATTACAACAATATTTATTTTCATAAGTTTTGGTTTAGGTTTGTATAATTATATGGAAGATATGACTTCAAGTTCTTCTGCAGATAAAATATTAATTCAGCCTAAAGGGGGAATTGGAATTCCTGGGATGGATAATGCTTTTCCATTAACAGATGATGATGTTGAAGCGGTTAGAAAAACTCATGGAGTTTATGATGCAACAGGAGTATATATGAAAGTTGTAGAGATACAACAAGGAAAAGTAAAGAAATATACTTTTTTAATAGGAATTGATCCTGCTAAGCCTTTTGTCATGGAAATGTCTGATGTGGAGGTTGAGGTTGGGAGAGATTTAAAACCAGGAGAAACAGGAAAAATAGTTGCAGGTTATAATTATCAACTTAAAGATGTAATTTTTCCTAAAACTACTGGAATTAATCAAAATATTGAAATTGATGGAAAAAATCTGAAGGTTGTTGGTTTTTATGAATCTATTGGAAGCCCTCCTGATGATGCTCAACTTTATACTACACTTGATTATCTTGAAGATTTATATCCTGATGATAATCTTTCTTATGGGATGATTATAGCTAAAGTAGATACAACAAATTTAGACAAGGTTTCAGAAAATATTGAAAAGAGTTTGAGAAAGGAGAGAGATTTAGATAAGGGTAAAGAAGATTTTTCTGTTCAGTCTTTTACAGATTTGCTTGAGAGTTTTTCAGTTGCATTGAATATGGTTATTGGATTTATTATTTTGATTGCTTTAATTTCTGTTTTAGTTTCTGCAGTTAATACTGCCAATACCATGATAACTTCTGTTTTAGAAAGAGTAAAGGAGATTGGAATTATCAAATCTATTGGGGCTAGAAATTCTACTGTGTTTGGAATATTTTTATTTGAATCTGGATTTTTAGGATTAATTGCTGGGGTAGTTGGAGTTGGTCTTGGTTGGGGAGCAAGTGCTCTTGGGGAGAGTATTTTGGATAGTTTAGGATGGGGATTTTTGGCACCTGCATTTCCAATTGAATTATTTGTAGGATTAATTTTATTTGCAACAATAACTGGCGCAATCTCAGGAGTATTTCCAGCATACAGAGCAAGTAAAACAAATATTGTTGATGCTCTAAGATATGAGTAAAATTAATAACTTTTACCTATGTCTCTTATGATTATGTTGATTTTTCTTTTTTCTTCTTTTATAGAAATAATATATTACAAATAACACTAAAGCAAACAAGAAAATATAAAGCCACTTAGATGTTGTTTTTTCATCAGCTTTTCTTTCCTGAAAATAAGAAGAATCAAAGGAAACAGTTTTTGTTAATGTTCTTCTTGCTCCTGTTTTATCAGTATAATGAATTGTTGTCTGAATATCACCTTCTTGAGATATTGCTTCAAAATCAGCAGTAGTATATTCATTTGAATCTAAATCTCCAAGAATATTTTTACTTGCACCTTTTATAATAATTCCTTCTTGTTTTGGTATTTCAAATGTAAGAGCTTCAATATCTGAATCTGCAATATTTAAAATTTCAAGTGTTAAAATATTTGTTGAATAATCATAATTTTTTACAAATATTTCAAAATCAGCTTTCACATCTTCTACATTTAAATCAAATTGTTTAGTTAAATATGAATCTTCTCCAACCGCGTTTGAATATGAAACTTCAATAGGATTATCTCCATCAAGCGCATTTTCATCAACTCTTACTTTATAAGGCACCATTAAAAATGACTGAAAATCTTTTGTAGATGTTCCTGAAGAAACTTGTATTGTTGATTCTGTATCAGGATCAAAGGAAATAGGATATTTCTCTAAAAGAGAAAATGTAACTTTCCCACATTCAACATTTTCCACTCCTTTTACTTGGAAAACTATTTTTACATAATCTCCTGGAACAGCAGGATAAGGATCTTGATTAAGCATTGAAATTTCTAAATTGCAAGCAGCACTAGTAAATGAAATAAACATAATGCCTAAAAAAATTCCAAATATTAATTGAAAACCTCTTTTCATAAAAAGAATGAAATTTTAATCATTTATAAATTTATTTGGAAGATTATTTTATAGAAACCAACAACTTTAAAAAGTAATTACAACATATAAAATTGGAAAAAGATCTATTAGATATCATCACTATTATTATTCACATTTCATTTTAGCTTTATGCTATTTTTTAGAAATATAGTAATTCAGTAATTGGTACTCAAAGAGATTTTTCTATACAATTCCATATATGGAATTTTAATTAAATTATAAATAAAAAACAATGGCAAAAATAAGTCCAGTATCAATAAAATATATGATATATGCAAATTTCATTGCAGAAGGTGCTTTGGAAAAACCAGATGTAATTGGAGCAATTTTCGGGCAAACAGAAGGTTTGCTTGGAACAGATTTAGAAATGAGAGAGCTTCAAAAAGAAGGAAAAATTGGAAGAATTGAAGTTGATTTGGAAAGAGAAAATAAGAAAACCACAGGAGTTATAAAAATTCCAACAGCATTAGACAAATCAGAAACAACATTAATTGCTGCAGCAGTAGAAACAATCGAAAGAATTGGGCCAAGTGACGCACAAATAGAAATTGAAAAAATTGAAGATGTTCGTGGAAGCAAAAGAGATTATATTATTGAACGTGCTAAAAAACTAATGGGAGAAGTTCATGGTTCAATAGAATCAAGAGAAATTTCTAATGAGATTAAAGATCACTCAAGAGTTGAAATTAATGAACATGGTAAAGAAAAATTACCTTGTGGAGATATTTCGGGAAAAGAATTAATTGTTGTTGAAGGAAGAGCAGATGTTATTAATTTAATGAAAAATGGGGTAAAAAATGTAATAGCAATGAATGGAACAAATCTTCCAGAAGCAATAAGAGAATTGAGTGAAGAAAAAGATTTAACCTTATTTGTTGATGGCGATCGTGGTGGTAAATTAATTGCAAGAAATGTTGTTGATAATGCAAATGTAAAATATATTACAGTTGCTCCTGATGGAAAAGAAGTCGAAGAATTAACTGGAAAAGAAATTTTAACAAATTTAAGAAAAAAAGTTTCTGTTAATGAATTTTTTAGAAAAAAAGGATTTTCTAAAAGCGATTCTGAAGAAAAGATCTTAGAAACCAACAAAGAACTCAGTGATGAAGAAAAAGAAAAGCTAAAAGAAATTTCTGATAAAAATAAAGGAACAGGGAAAGCTGTTCTTTTAGACAAAGACTTAAATGAAATCAAAAAAGTTTCGGCAAAAAGCTTGAATGTTTCATTAAAAAAAACAGAAAACATCTATGCAATTGTAATTGATGGCGCTGTGACACAAACAGTGATAAAATCTGCAGAAGAAGTAGACGTTCAATTAATTACTGCAAATAATTTCTCGGCAACAAGTTCAAAGATAAGATTATTAAGTTTATAGAAGTCTTTAGGCTTCTTTTTTATTTTCTAAGAATAAGATTTTACTAATTGTTAGTAACAGTTAGTACTATAAAGTTACTTTTTAGTGTTATCACCATAAAGTTTATAAGGGATTCAAATGTAAAAAAAATACAGAAAACCTTGTTTTCTATGAAACTAAAATGGAAAAATTACAAACAATGGATGCCAAAAAATTTTTGGTTTCTTTTTTGACAATTGTAAATGTATTGTTCTTAGTTGTTAGTGTTAGCGCCGCAACAAGTCAGTTAATAACAATAGAGTCAGTTAAAGTTGACGGAATATCTGAATCATGGAATGAAGATATTAGTGTTATTGCTGGAGAAAAAGCTTCTATCGAAGTTATTTTCGAAGCACTTGAAAATGCTTCTGATGTAAGAATAAAAGCAGAACTTCAAGGAACTAAAGTTGATTCTGAAGTAGAAGTATTTGTTGGAGATGTTGAAGAAGGTAAAAGATACAAGAAAACATTGAGTCTTAGAGTTCCTTATGAACTTAAAGATGAAATAAGTGATGACTTGTCTTTAGATGTAAAAATCTGGAATGGTGACTTCAAAACAGAATTTGCTGAAATAGTACTAAGAATTCAAAGACCTTCATACAATGTAGGTGTAATGTCAATAGGTACAAGTAATACAGTTGATGCTGGAGAAACATTCCCAGTAGATATTGTTTTGAAAAATGTTGGTTACAACAAACTTGATGACTTATATGTGACTGTAACACTTTCTGAATTGAATGTTGAAGCAAGAGCTTATTTCGGTGACTTAGTTGCAATAGAAGATTTTGACAGTAACAATAAGAAAGATGACACAGTAAGAGGAAGGCTTTTCTTAGAAGTGCCTTTTGAAGCAAATGCAGGAGTTTATGCACTTGAAGTAGAAGTTTCAAACGATGACTTAACTATCAATGAAGTTAAGCAAATTGTTGTAAAAAACGAACTTCCTACATCAGTAATTAGATCTGGTAATGAGTTGATTCTTGTAAACCCAACAAATAAGTTGAAAGTTTACAAAGTTCTTCCAGAATCACCAGCAAGTGTAAGTGAAAATACTGTGGTTGTTCCAGCTAGTTCAAGCAGAACAGTAACAGTGAATCCTAATTCAGCAGAAAGCTTTAGTGTTAGCGTATTCTCAGGAGAAAATCTTGTAGGATCAGTTGAATTTACAAATGTTGAAAGTCAAGTAACAAGTTCAGTAGTTGTATTAACAGTAATATTAGCAATAGTTTTTGTTGTATTGCTTGTTGTATTAATTGTCTTGTTAACAAAGAAACCTGAAAAAGAAGAAGAATTCAGCGAAAGTTATTACTAAATTTTTATTTTATTTTTATTTATTTTATATTTTTATAGTTGGAAAAAGAGGAATTTCATAAAAGAGAGAATAATGAGCTATTTTTAGAATTTTCTTAATGATTATCAAACATATCCTTCTAATCTTTTTAAAGAAGGTGAAATTGCCTTAACATCATTAAATAATGTTTTTGCTACTCTCCTAACAGCTGGTGTTGCCCCTGTTTTAATCATCTTTGGTGTGAAAGCTTTCAATGGTCTCCACCCTTTAATACCTTCAGCTCCTTCTTCAAATGATTTATCAGTTCTAGTTAATTTTCTAAGATCATCTTTAAGTAAATCTCCCCATGACATAGTTTCTTCTATAGGATTATATCCTTTATACAACCAATCAACCATCTTTTGTGAATAACTTCTCAAATATTGTTTTTCCATAATATCTAAAAAAGTTTAAACTTTATAAATGTTTCTATTTGTTACCACTAAATAGTTAAATCTTTAGACTAACAATTTTACTAACCCCTTCATGCATACTTACACCATAAAGATTTGTTGCATTTGAAATTATATCATCATTATGAGTTATTATGATATATTGTCCTTTTTGTACATATTTCTTGAATAAGTTAGCAAGTCTTTCAGCATTTCTTTTATCTAAAGATGCATCAACTTCATCAAGAATATAAAAAGAATAAGGATTTAATTCCTGAATTGCAAAAATCAAAGATAAAGCAACAAGAACTCTTTCTCCTCCAGAAAGAGATGCAACATCTAAATATTTTCCATGTCCTGTCTTAATTAAAATATTTACTCCACCTTCAAATGGATTTTTTCTGTTCTCAAGTTCAAGAGAAACCTTACCTTTTGTACTTAAATTAGAGAAATTTCTAGTAAAAGTTTCATTTAAAATATCTAAAGTTTTAAGAAAAGTTTTTTTCTTTTTTACATCAATTTCATGAATTACTTTAAAAATTCCATCTTTTTCTTTTTCAATAATCTCTGCTTTTCCTTTTATTTCATCGTATTGCTCTTTTACAGAATCATAAACTTTCAAAGAAAGTAAATTCACAGAACCAATTTTTGATAACATTTCTTTAGTCTTACTTAATTTTTCAATTAAAGATTCTTTACTTGCCCTTATTATCAAAATGTTTTTAAATTCAAGCATTTCTCTATCAAAGTTTTCGATTTCTGCATTAAACCTCGCTATTTCAATATTAAAAGTATTTATTTCATGTTCAATACTTCTAATAGAATTTTGTTTTTCCAAATTATTTGATTCTTCTTCCCTAATCTTTTTATAAAACTCATCCCTTTCTAAGATAAGTTTTTTGAATTTCTTACTTAATTCTTCTTCTTGGTTTTTCTTATCTTCTAAAATTTCTTGCTTCTCATCAAAATTCTTTTTGTTAAATGAAAGTTCTTCATTCAAATCTTCTTCTTCTCTTAAAAATTGTTTTAAAGAAATTTTAGCTCTTTCTAATTCTCTTTGTTTAAAAGATATCTCAGAATCAACATTTTCTTTACTTCTAAAAGAAATTTCTTCAACTTCAATTCTAAGTATCTCATATTTTTGTTCAATATTTGAATTTTCATTAAACTTTTTTTCTAAATTATTTTTTATTTTCTCAAAATTAATAATTTCTTCTTTAAGTTTACTAGTTTTCTCATGAAGAATTTTTATCTGATTGTTTTTTTCATTTATATTTGAAAATTTTAACAAATCTGATTCCCTTTTAGAAATCTCTAAACTAATTTTTTCAACTTCTTTCCCTATAATTTCTTTGTTCTTTTTTATTTCATTAATTTTCTCATTTGAATTTTTTATTTCTTTTTTTAGAGAATTTATTTCTTTTATAGTATTATCATTAATATTATGTATATGATTTTCAGTAATTTTTGATTTGCAAACAGGGCAAATTTCAATTTTAGAAATCTTTTTAGCTAATTCTTCTTGTTTTTTAATTTCATGTTCATTTGTATAGAAAATTTTTTCTAGTTTCTGTCTTTCTTCTTCTATATTAATTAAAATTTTATTTTTTTCCTCTAAATAAATTTTCAAAACATCTAATTTTTTTTCATTGGTTTTTTTATCAAATAATTCCTCTGAAATTTGTTCAATTTGTTCAAGTAAAAAATCTGATTCATTAGAATAAGTTTGAAAAAGATTTTTTTTATCTTCTATTTTATCTTTAACTGATTTTAATTCTGACTTAATTATATAAAATTTCTTTCTTTGTTCTTCTAATTTTTCCAATTCTTGTTTCTTAATATCAATTTCTTCCTGTTTTTTTGTTAAAGGCTCATTTCGCAATTCTTTAACTGAATTTTCATTTTCATTTATTGATTTTTTAAATTCTAATTTTTTATTTGAAATTTCAAATATTTTACTTTCATAATTTTCCATCTTAACAGATAAACCTACAAGTTCAGCCCTTAAATCTGCTATTTCTTGATTTATTTTTTCTTGTTCCAAACCAGTAGATTTTTGAATCGTTAATTTTATAGAATCAACTTTTAACTGAAAATTCCCTATATTTTCTATATTTTTTGCAATTATTTTTTTTATCTTATCAATTTCTTTATTCTTTTTAGAAATTTCTAGATTAATATTTTCTGCTTCTTTTTTCTTTTTTGTCAAATCAAAATAAATTACACTTGCTTGATATTTTTTAACATCACTTTCAAGTTTCTTAAATCTTAATGCTTGTTGCCTTTCTCTTTCTAAATTTTTCAGATGAGAAGTTCTTTCTCTTAAAATTGTATACACTTCTTTTAATCTTTCTTCAGTTTTTTCAAGTTCCTTAATAGATTTCTCTTTTCTTGACTCATAAATTGAAATTCCTGATACCTCTTCAATTATTTTTCTTCTATCAACTGGATGCATTCTAACAAAATTTTGAATTTCCCATTGAAGAATTATATTAAATCCATTGGGATCTATTCCTGCTTGTGCTAATAAAAACAAAACTTCTTGTCTTGTTTTTGTTTTATCATTAATTTTATAGATACTTTGGCCATTTTTCCTTATAATTCTCTTTATTGAAATTTCATTTTCTTCTATTGAAAAAATTTCATCTGAATTATCAAATACAATCTCTACAAAAGCTTCTTTTGAAGGAGCCACTAATTTTGATCCAAGAAAAATTAAATTTCTTGTTTTTGCTGCACGCATTGATTTAACACCAAGTCTCCCTAAAACAAAACATAATGCATCTGAAATATTGCTTTTTCCACTTCCATTAGGGCCAAGAATTACATTTATGTTTGGAGTAAAAGGCAACTCTGTTTTTCTTGGAAAACTTTTGAAGCCATGTATCACCAATTTTTTTATAAAAGTCATATTAAAGAAAAGATAAAGAGATTTTTAAATATTAAGATGAAATATTTAATCTTAAATTTTCCTAGAATTTAAAATATTTTAAAATTCACTCAACCTTTTTTGTTCTTGTTTCCCAACAGCATTTTTCCATGTGCTCCAAGTTTTTCTGAAAATTCCATTGTTATTCAATTTTCTGACATTTTTTTTAAGAAAAACTTTTGTCTTAGGATCTGAAGTATAACCGGAACCTATTTCAGGCCCATACTTTTCTTTGAGTTTAAACATTTCTTTTTCCCTTACATTTTTTGCAAGAATTGAGGCGGCTGAAACAGAAACATGATTTTTATCTGCTTTATGTTCACATGAAATTTCTACAGTTGATAAATCCTTTATTTTCGATTTTAAAAAATCTTGCCATTTAACTATACTTGTAGAAGGACAATCAATAACCACCTTTAATTTTTTATAGCCTTTGTTTATTTTGTTTATTATTTTTGCACATGCAAATGCTTCAACTTCATTTAGTTTTATTCCTTTTTTATTTGAATTGTCAATTTCCTCTGGAGAAATAATTACTATTTCAAAAGTTTCTGCTTTTTCTTTTATTATATTTGCTAGAAATTCTCTTCTTTTTTCTGATAATTCCTTACTATCTTTTACTCCAAGTTTTTTGAATTCTCTTTCTGTTTTTTCATCCAATAAACAACCTGCAAGAATCATAGGTCCAATCACAGGACCACGACCAGCATCATCAATTCCTAATTTCAACATCTTGATTGAAAAAAGATATTGTTTTTAAGGATTTCTATTTATCATTCTTAGAAATCCCAACCAGGAATAAATTCTCTAGTATCATCTTCAAGAACACCTTCAACATCTTCAGCTTCAACTTCTCCATTAAAAAGAGGACTATATCCTGGATGATCATCAGTAATTCTTCTATTTCTTTCTTCAACTCTTTTTTTTAAATTAAACAATTGAGTATAAGGGTCTTTTTCTTCAACTAATAATATGGGGAAAGGAGAGATAACATGACCATTTATTTTTACATCGTTTGGAAATTTTCTAAATGTAAATTTAAAATCTTCAGGATCTAAACCCAATTTCTCAAACGTATCTCCTGGGGAAGCTAAAAGACTATTTATTCCAGGAGGTCTAAATTGAGTACACCAAGTATAAGCTTCCCCTTCATATCTAGAAGTGAAAGGCCATTTCTTTTCCTCAAAAGTATTAGGAACTGAAGCATTATCATAAATTGTATAAGCTGCACTAAAAGGAAGAGAAATCATAAACCCCACATTTTGTGAAAGATCTAAAATTAAAGAATCTAAATCAGATGTTTTATAATTTTTAATAAGTTTTATTAAACCATGTCTAAAAAGTTCAAATCTTATTGTTGGAGGAATTTCAAAATCATGAAGTTGGAGTTGTGCATATTTTTCCATTTGCCCATCAAAAAGTTTAAGAGCATTTTCTCGAGAAAATGCTTTAACTTCTCTAAAAATATTTTCATTTAAATGAATAATATCTGGTTCACTTATTAATTTTAATAAATCTTTACTACCATTTTCAATCTCAATTTCTTGTTGTTCTTTAGAATCACCTCCATAAATCCCTCCAGAAAGAATCTCAAAAAATAATCCGAGTCTTGACCTCATACCATAAGAATAATCAAAATCAAATCCTGGAAATGTGCCTTGTATAGGATAAGTAAGGCTTCTATTTTTAACCATTAAGGGTTTAGATTTAAGATAATGATCGAGCTTATCAAAAACACCCCCTTTAACAAATGGAAATTTTTTACTCATTAAAAAAATCATATGCAAGTCTTAAAAAAGATTTATGCTCTAAAACATATATTAAAAGAAATAGCGCGGGTGGGATTTGAACCACACGACCTCCGGGTTATGGGCCCGACGAGCACTCCAGACTGCTCCACCGCGCTTTGTAATCTTACATAAAAGATTTTACTTTTAAAGGTTTCTGATAAAAAAACTTATAAGTTGAAGATTATCTGTTTAATAATGCCCAGATCGCATAATGGTATTGCACCGGATTGCTAATCCGGACC
>CEPX01162518.1_pt1 | contig 12245 bp, 6 predicted proteins | sample 361361 | NCBI WGS metagenome assembly CEPX01 (sample SAMEA2619974, study PRJEB7988) | marine metagenome | biome: marine biome (ENVO:00000447); feature: mesopelagic zone (ENVO:00000213) & marine oxygen minimum zone (ENVO:01000065); material: "saline water (ENVO:00002010), including plankton... | reverse complement strand
ATTGGAAAGCACTCTCGTTCCCACTAATCAAATCCTTTATCTCACCAAGGTATTGCTTAGAGAGCTGTTGCGTCTTTTTTTCAGCCTGTGGTTGCTCTTTAATAGTCCTTGCCGTCTCCTTATACCCAACGTGTGCATCAATAGCGCCACCCACCCTGTTTTCTGCCTGCTCTTTCTGCCACGGACCGATAGGCACTTTATTGCCGTTATCCATAAAATAACGCCCGTCATCTTCAAAGTTAGGTGCATTATTACTTAATGGGGTGCGAGTCATCATAATCGTATACTTGTCTGCCTCCCTCTCTTTATATTTCCCGTCTCCAAGCTCCATCTCATATCCCCCAATTTCATCAACCAATATGCTTCCAGTCTGAACTGGCGCGCCTGTCAACGAATTAATGATTTGTTTTTTATATTCCTCATAATTCTCCATTGCGTCTTTGCCTTCTGTTGTTGCTATGTCGCCACTTGCGATGACCTTCTTAAAGACAGCTAGGTCTTTTGTCCTGGCGGCTACTGCTTTTTCAACATTGACCCTGTCAACAAAAAGATTACCTGCTTGGTTAAAGCTGGATACAGGGATCACATCGTCCTCGTCTATTATCCAGCCATCCTCATCTAGCTTTGTCAGATACAGCTTACCATCTTGCCATATCCCACCCATCTGGTCTACTTCTGCTATTGTCGCCTGTTGTTCTGCGTTCCATAATTCTATACCAGAGGATGTTGGCGCGCCTGTCGAAGGGTTTATTTGCGCTCTCTGGTACACTTTATCCATCCTCTCATTATATGTCTTTACCGATGTCGCAAACTGCCCCCATTGATTCATCAGGCTTTGCTGTATGCGTTTGTATTCAGATGGAGATATATCCCTTTGCGTCATTTTGTTGTAGGTATCGTATATCATGTCACGACCCCCATCAACCAATCGCATTATGAAGTCATTGAAGGTGTCGTTCTGTCCTTGCTCTAGGGAAGATATTATCTTGTCATTATCCGCAACGATCTTGTCAAGCTCCTGGCGCTCCTCTTCCCTTCCTGCCTCTATCTCGTAGGTCTGCTCAACAATACCCCCAGCGACCTTGCTCCAGTCTATTGGTGTTACTTCTCTTTTTGCGTATCCGTAGTATGATGCCATAATTATATTGTGTTAACGTCGCCTTTTCTTTAGCTGGTCCATCTCGCCTTCCTTGCAGCCTTCCTTGCAGCCCTTTCTTCTGGATACAACCCTTCCGCCTCCTGTGCCACTCCTGCCAGTAGCCCAAGGCTACCAACGGCGCCTGCAATCCCTGCCTGTTGTGCGGCAGAAGCGTCTGCTGCTGCCTGCCCTGCGCCTGTTGCCTCCCCACTTAAGATGTCTGCCTGTAAGCCTACATTCAGCCTTTCTGTTTCCTGCTCGGATTTTTCTCGTTCCAGCTCCAGGGCAGCCTCTTTATCTTCCAGGCGTGCTGCTGTTTGTAGGGCGGCTAGATGGCGTTGTCTCTCTAGCTTAGTTGCTATGCCATGCACCCCACTAGGACCTGCTTCTGCAGCTGCCGTTAGACCCGTCTTAAGGGCTAGTTGCTGTTGCTCAAACTCCAGTTCGGCACCAAGGGTAGGCACCTGCACATCGGCAAAGGTATCTGTGTATTTTAGTTTTTTTAAATCAGCGATGGCTCTCTGCGCTGCTTTGTCTGCTTTGTTCTTGGCATCCTCGGCTTTGATTGCTTGCCTGATGCTTAAGCCCGCACCCATTAATGCTGAGCCTCCTGCTATTATTGTTGTTAATGCTGGCATATCATATAAGTTTAGTTAGGTCAGTGCTATTTTCATCTCCCACCAGAAATCCGCACTGTTCATATTTTTTTTTAAGGTTGTCATTTTTGACAATAGTGAACACAAACTTCATACCCTTGGCACGGCACGTCTCTGTCAGGGCATTGATTAAAAATACTAATGCCTCGTCCCTGTCCTCCTCCCGATAAAAAAAGTCTGAAATAATCCATTCGCTCCACGCTGTTTTTGAGTTGGTGAAGTAGATAAAGCCAGCACATATGTCTTTGCCGCCCTTAGTGACCATCAGGCCACCTGTCCCGTCCTCAGGCAGCATCTCCCGTGGTGGTGCTACCCATCGCCAGTCCTTCCACCATTTTACCAAGATGTTGTCATAGTCCCTGTACTCCAACATTCTTAGCTTAAACTCCATTTTGACAAAGATACAAATTTACGGGAAACTTTTAAATATCTCACTCCCGATGGAGAACAGCTCTGCCTCAGTAGTATCACTGTTGGTCAGCTGGACCTCCATAAAATACCCTCTCGCCCCATAAGACTCGGCAATGGAGTTCTTGATGATTAGTATGAAATCTCCATTAGATGGTGCAGACCCTGCAATCGTTCCACAAGAGCCATCACTTGTCAAACTTATAGTTATAGTGTTAGATGCTATAGCTGTTATGGTACCCCCTAAAGTTGGAGTAGGTCCATAAAATATAGCATCACCTACACTCAGTATACTGTCTAACGTGAAAGCAAAAGTTAATATCGTAGAATTTATAGTATAACCCTGACTACCTACAGACATAATATTACAATCTAAGGATAGCTGCGTATCACTATCTACGGCACTTACGATAGCTGAAGTGTCGGGGCTTGCTGTAGTATTAACCACTGTATCGCCCACGCTTACGGTAGATGTAAAGTTCTGTCCCGCTTGTATAAGTTTGTCGGCTACAGGTCCAGCATCAGTAGTACCTGAATCTTTTACCGAGGTAGTTACTGTAGTTACATCGCCAACCCCCTGTGCAGATAAAAGGTCCAGGTCTTCCATCCCCTCATACCTGCGGATATATGCGTAATACTCTCCCTCTTTTTTCTCAAACCACGAGGCGTCAATCTCTCCACGATCCATGTCTGTAAACACATTTACGCTCCAGGCACTGTTGCTCTCCAGCTCCAGGGTCTTGAACATCTTTGCCTCCATAGGGGCTTCATTGAACACGGTCCTGATGGTTGAGTTGTAGGTGGTGCCATAATAATTATTGCGCGTCGCATCTTCATCGTAATGCTTGTAAAGCTGTCCTTCTTTAAAGGTATAAAAGAAGTTGTTCATGCCGACCATCCATTCAGGGTGATAAGAGTGGAAGGAGGTCCATCCGTTTGCGCGGGGTGAATAGGTCAATGTATAATTTGCCATAACGCAAAGTTAATGTTTTTTAAGACACGTTTTGTTTTCTACTCTTTTTATCCAGTCGTAGTAATAATAGGAGCACCTCCCCTTGTCTACCTCCAGACCCTGACCATAAGGCAGCTTGGTACGGTAGGACCCCTTGTGGAACATTGTCTTCTCCCCTCCCGGCACGCCTGCATTGTGAAAGAAATTAACAGTCTCCCACCGTGAGGAGGGGCAGGTAGCCCACGCAAAGTCAAACTCTGGCGGCACGACCACGTTATGCCCTCTTTTCCAGGCGTTCCACAGCTCTGACCACATACTCGCACACCATATCTGTACGCCATAAGGGTCGCCATTATTGCGTTTGTTCTTTAACTCCCCAAGCCCCAAGTAAATGTTATTGGCGTCAACCTCTACCTGGTGCCAGTATTGATGGGTAGCATTTTTTATCAGCTTCTGCGCTCCCCCAGAATGACGCTGATTGCTTTCCACCAACAACGGATCGATATCTGCGAGGCTACACATTTTTAAAAACACCTCCTCACCCTTGCTCTTGATGTATTCAGCGCCAATATATGCTACTGTATCAGAGAAATACCAGTTGTCATCACTAAGGAAGGGGGTGAAATCAAAGGGACGGGTAAAAATGAAATCACAGTCGTGGTAGAATATGGGTTCGGTCTCCAGGTATTTATTAACAGCGAAGTGTTTCTTTAGGATATGGGGTTGTATGGAGGGGATATATCCCTTCTCGGTGCGCGTATCTTTATAAAAGAAAAACCCTACCTGCGGGAACGCCTCCTCAAGGCTTTTCCACGAATGAGGTATCACATCATCATACGCTCCAAGAACGTGAATATCCTGTGGTAACACATTGATACTCAGGAAGTTATGGATATAAACCTCCACCTGCCATGCGTAGTAATCAATAGCGGGCTGGGCGGATATGAACTTCATTATTCTGCCAGGATACCTGCTTGCTTTAAGGCTTTTACGACGTCATTTATCCTGTATGCTGTAGAGCCTATGTTTCCTGTAAAGGTGGACGTATCGGTTACTCCAACCCCTCCTCCTGCCACAAACCCTGTTGCTTCTCCTGTGCCGGCTGGCTGTATTACAGGTGTGGCGTTCCAGAATCCGAGCTTCTGTGCTGCCGCTGTTCCTATCTTTGTCCCTGTCCCGGTGGCTAATTTAATATCTCCTGCCACGATATCCATCGCATACCCTGCTCCTGCTCCTGCATTGGACACATCCACATAAATACCAGTGTTGTTCTGTGAGTTGGATGGGGTTACGTCCAGGTGAACGCCATAGTTCAGCCTTGTAGTTCCTCCCATCTCTGCAGCGAACCCGACATTAGAGGACGCGGGGATGGTGTTAATATATGCAGCTTTCTCTACTGTAACAGCATATCCTAATGCCTTGTTTGTAGAACCGTCTATCCTAAAAGTTGACCCGTATTTAGCCTGTGCAGCCACCCCATCAAGATTCATCTCTACACCAATAGAGTCAATTGCCGTGGTGGTGTGTTCTATGTGAACCATCCTCGTGCATACTCCTGAGTCTCCGTCTACGCGCACCAGGTGAGCACTCTGCTCGGTGTTGCCGATACCTACGGTTGTGCCATCTGTGACCAGCGGAGAGGCGCCTGTAAGCACCCCCGCATTATTCCATTGGTAATCGCCTGTGCTTCCAGCAGCTACGTTTTCCCACGTAGCCAGCCCATTGGCGTCAGAGGTAAGCACCTTGCTTGCTCCTGGGACGCCGCCTGTGATCTTGACCTGCCCCACTACATGCAGGTTGATGCCAGGGGAGGCAGTCCCTATGCCTACATACCCCGTGGAGGTGTCAATAAACAGTTTGTTTGTATTGAGGGCAATTGATGTGGTGGCGCTAAAAGACAACTCTCCAATATTACTAAAAGAGAGGTTGAAGTTTGACACGCTTCCACTAAGAGCCCTGTTGCCTACCAGCGTACCGTCAGCTGAATATAATGTATCAGAGAAGGTCAGGTCTGATGATAAGTTTGTCTTTAGTTGAAGGTAGGAAACAGACCTGCTGTTATAGGCTCCCGCTCCCGCATCTTCAGAGAGATCAAACAAGTCTCCGTTAGCAAGGTCTCCTGTGAGTGCTGTGTAATCGCTAATTTTCGTCATAATGCAAAGTTAATTAATTTTATTCAATAGTTTTTTCGCCGTCATCCTCCATTGTTTTTGTAACTCCTGCCTCAGTTGTCTTAAAAGACGATAACCCAGGACACGCCTCTACGCCCCGCGTCCATTGGCTTCCATCCCACTCATAACTGTAGCTTGTAAGCTCTTCCCTGTACCACCCTGCCGGTGCCAGAATCAGGCTAGGGCTCGTGGATGAATATAGTCTGGATGTCGATAACCCAAATGCCCCGGTACTTTTATAGGTAACATAGGATGTGGTATCACAAGCCTCGTCAGAACCTAGCCCAAAGCCTACGCTTATAGCTGTATAGGTGGGCGCAGCAGTAGTTGATGTGGTGCTTGTAGATGTGCTGGTCGTCGTCGTCGTTGTTGTTGTTGTGCTCGTGGTGGTGGTGGTGAGGCTGCAGTCATAGGCGTCTGTCACCTGACCTGTATTGCCTACCTCTACTGAGAAGTTCTGCACATTAACCAAATACCATTTCCCTGATCCTGAGAAGGGAGTGGTGCCCGCAAGGTCGGTGTAGATGAAATCACCTGTTGTTGGATATGTGCCACTCCCGTTATGGTAGTGAGTAGAAGACGCGCCCACATCAGCACAGGAATCATATTGGTTAGTAAACCCTCCTGTGGCTGTATGTAGTGCAAATGACTTTAATGGTGGCGCTGTTGTTGTCGTTGTTGTTGTTGTCGTTGTAGTGGTGGTTCCTATACACGTACTGCTGTCCACATATACCACAGGTGGGTTCTCAATGAGCCTGTATGGATATACCGCGCTGGTGGTGCTGTCAATCTCCCAGCAATTACCATCTGTTGTCTTAACGATATTTGTTGCCACGAGCCCTCCTGTCGTAGTATCTACAATCGCCTCCTGGTAGGTGCTTCCGCATAATGTAGCCAAGAACCAATCTCCTGCGGGGAGGGTGGTTGTCGTCGTTGTGGTCGTCGTTGTCGTTGTCGTTGTTGTAGTTCCCCCACAATCAAACACCTCTAGCACCTGACCCAGCTCGTTGACATATAGCGCCTGATTGTTGTTTATCAGATACCATTTATTAGCTCCATCAAATAGAGTGGTCCCTTCAAAATCAACATAAATATAATCATTCGCCACAGGGAAAGGAGCGCCACCAGAATGGAAATGGTTATTATAAGCCGGGCCACTCAGAGCACAGGCATCTACCTGGGTATCATTTTCAGTGGTACACAACCCAAATCTTCGCAGTGGATTAGAGGGCACCACATTGGCAGCAATGGTATGGGACGCCCCCGTTCCAAAACAATTGGTTGCCGTAACCACGAAAGAGTAGTTTCCCGTCTCATCACACGACCCGCTCAAGGCTCCTGTTGTGGTATCAAACCTTAACCCCGTGGGCAAGAAGTTGCCTCCACAGGTGCCAACAGAACTAAATGATGCGTTATTCCCACTCAATACGCTAACGGTTGCAGACTTAAAGCATCTGTTTACCGTTGAATTGCTGCTTATAGAGAACTCAATTACCTCGTTTGTCTCACAATCTATGCCTTGGAATATACCTCCCCCACGACCTCCTACAAACTCAAACTCTTCGCACGACGATACTAATGTCCATGAGGTTGGGTTCCCTGTAGCCTCTAAGGACAACTCAACATTTGAGCCCATAACAAGACGAATGGTGCGCTGGGTGATTACTGGGGCTGCCAGCTCCCCACAATAACACACCCCTTCAGATGTCACTGTTCCGCTACTGCTTACTACTACCCATTGGTTAGAGGTGCCTGCGTCACGCAGGGCGTGATGTGCGTCGTTGCCATCATAAACAGTCACACCTTCCGAATCAAGATAGATAATATCACCAAGGGTAGGGTAAACACCAGAGCCTGAATGATAATAAACTGTCCCGGCTGTGCTTGCACATACTGTGTCTAGGGTGTCATCGGTGGTATTTATGTTAAACTCTGCCAGAATAATATCTCTTACCGTAACTGTCCACCCATCACCGTCAATAGGGCTATCCACCAATAATGTCGCTGTAGTGGGAGAGGCAGCGTTTTTAAAGAATGTAAGTACGCCCGATCCGTTATTAACCAATCCGTCAAGAGGTTCAGTCAGGTTGATGTCTGCTACAGCCACCCCCGCGGCAATGAGGGCATCATAGTTGGCTGTGGTGTTAAGACCAATATATCCTGTGTCTGCCACTATAGCCCCATTCCATTTTATCTGGAACCTCTTAGGGTTTGTCAGGGCATCGTATTCAATACTTACATTGCCCCTGTCAGAGCCAAGGGTCATAACAGTGCTTGAATCAAGTATTCCGCCATCATAAGATACTGAGCCAGAAGGGATTACACCGCTACGGTAGTCCCATATCAAATACAAATACCCTTCATTATTGTTGCGCGTAAAAGTGAAGGTGCCATCATACGTGGTGGTATTGTACACAGCTGTTATCTCTGTTGACGCTGCTATAATGTCGGGTATCTGGTTAGCAGTATATTCGGTATTGGTGAGCAGGTAATACAGCTTGTTAGCCAGTGTTGGAGAGAACGGTTGTCTTGCCCCTGAGTCGGTATTGAGATAACCTTTCATTGTAACCGTGTCACCTACCTGTGGGATAGGATACTGCCCTGGATATCCTTGCAGAACCCTGAACGAAGATACCCCGCTCGCCCGTAAGCGTGTATTAGAGATGTCATAATCAGAACTGCTCGTTGATTCAAATGTTTGTTCGGTTGTAGGAGGGTTCGTTATTTTACCCTCTTCTTCATAGGGGTCGTTTATTATTATAATCGGAACCTCTAATTTCCCCCCTGTTGCCTGTGTAATATCAATATATGTATTCCTTCCACACGCACTAATAACAAGCTGCACAGACCTGTCTGCGCCTGTATTGTTAGCAGTGATGTTAAATGTAATTATTTGATTACCTTGCCCTGATGCAGGATATCCCGTCAACCACGCCGCCCCCGAAGGATCATAAATCTCCCACGTTGAATTGCTATAGATAGTGAATCCTGGGACGTTGGTTCCTGCGAGACCTTGGAAGGTAATGGTGCTACCCTCAAACGCTTCTTTTCCATTAATAAAAATATAACACGGCTCCCAATCTTCGGTATTTGAAGCCAGTACGTATCTTTCGTGGTAGGGGTCTATCACCCCCAGCTTTCGCTTATTGGGGTATTCCTGATACAGGTCCTTGAACCATGTGCGTAATCCCTGTGATGATATCTCCTCTATCTGTCTTGATGCGCCAACCCTTAAGACCGCGCCTCTGCGTTGATCAGTGAAATACAGGTCGCTGCCCCATACCGCGAAGCTCTCAGGGTTCTTGCTTATGCCGTACTCACCGATATAGGGTATCTGTGTTCCCAGAACTTCAGGAACAGAAGCTATTGCCCCTCCCCCTACAGCATCACTGAGTAAGTTTTTTCCATACAGCACGTCAGAGATTTTATTCTCCTGCATCACCACCAGGTTGGTGTCTCTGGCGTAGAGCTTCTGTATGCTCCCAAAATCTTCATCAAGATATTTAAAGTTGGCGTTGGAGAGGTTGAACTCATTGAGCCTGTTAACTGTTGAGTTTTGGCGATACACTCCACTATACGTTAACCCTTCAGGCAGCAGTTGCCTCTCGTAGTTATCTATGACAATACTTACCCTGGGACTGTATTGCATCGTAGCTCCATTCCAGTCATCCCTTATGCGATTACTCTCTACCCCATTTCCAAAACAAAAAGCATTACCTCCATCAGGGAACCCTTCTGCCACCTGCCCCTGAGGCTGCTCTGAGGGATCGGTGTATATGAGCTGGATGATGGCTGATTGCGACGCAGTTTGGGTCTGACCATAGGGGAAGTTAGCTATCCCCTCGTGATACCCTAAAGAAGTTACTCCTAGCGTCTGCCCTATCTCATGGAATACCTCATCTGCGGTATCAAGGGGGACTGTTTCAAATACAGAGGGGGTGCCTTGTTGGCGTATCGTAAACTCCACCTCAATCATATTAGGGTTAAAACTAGGATTCCCCGCTATAGTTAGAAAAGGCTGTCCTTTTATTATCATACGGACCGGTTCAGCAGCGCACCCTTGAGTGATTACATTGACGTAATTTCCGCTTGCACCAGAGGTCGACTCAAGCACATTAACCGTTGATGATCTCCTAAAAAATACATTTTTCGCCCCTATGTCTCCGTTGGGGGTAAAATGCTTAAAAGTCTTTATATGCCCCTCCTCAATAAACCACTCTTCAAGGTTAACATATCTTTTGCTAGAGGGAGGAAATGACTGTGTAGGAGAAGACTGTCCACCATTCTCGGTTTCGCTGATCCTAATGGTTATCAAAGAGCCCCCCTCAATAGGTCTGTCGTAGGTAGTCCCCTGACCTGGGGTTACAAGCCCCCACCCCGCGCTAGGGAAAATTGCCCAACCACCACTACGCACGTATCGCGAACCATAATTATTTGTATAACTACCTGTTACTGACTGAATCGCCGCACCCCCCATCAAAGTCCCTCCCCCATTACCGCCAGCGACTCTACAGTTTATAATATAGCGGTCATTTATAGCAAACCCCACTTCTGTGGCAAAGGTAATTTCTAAAACTGCTCCTCCATTACCACTAGGAGGGACATCGTTTTTATCAGGTCTAAGATAGTAGGTGGTTCCAATAGATATATCAAGGTCTTCTTCAATATAATCGGTTCCATTGGAAAACTCCGAATAGCTGAACTGTGGGGATGGACTGGCTTTTGTTATCTTTATAACAAACCTCCTGTCTTTGTAAGCGGGATTGGTAGCGGTGGACGCCATATAGCCATTGGCAGTAAATGTTATTACGTTATCTTTAACCTCAGATGCCCCATCAAGATAGTTGTAATGAATAGGGGGTTCAGCACAATCTTGCCTTCCAATTATAAAGTCAGGGAAATTCGGACCTGGCGCATCGCAACAGGGCTCTACAAAATCTATCCCATCCAAAGGAATATCTTCTTTATAGACTTGCGACCCCCCTGTTCCCCTGACACCGTTGAAACTAAAGGTAGTGGCTTCGGTAAATAATGCCCCATCAGTCTTCACCTTCATATAAAGTCCTTTGGGTTGTGAGCCTGCATTCAAAAAATCCTTTCCTTTGGACTCAAACTCTAACGCCTTATATTGGGTGTTGCTGTAAGTGGGCCCTGTTGGCGTGGCTTTAGCAATAAGGTATTTACCCACCTCTATTTTATTCCTATCACCTTCAGTAATCAAAAACCACCGATACGCGCCATCTTCGTAAAAGGTGATAGGGATGATGGTGTAGTAATCACTTTTAGGTTGTTTGATTAAAAACCTATAATATTTGGCAAATGCAGGGGCAATGTGGTTTATAGTGACTTCTATAACATTCTGTTTATCTGAGACGGCAGCCGGGATATAGACAGTGCCGCCTGTATTGCCAGCAGTGGTAGGGCATGTGAGCACTGTGGTTGCCCGGCCATAGTCATCCAGGTATTCTATCCCTATCTCATAATCTCTATCGCTCCTGAAGGTTAGTTTGGGATAGCCAGACACCACATTAGAAATATAATTTACCTCATAATTAAGGACAACCTCTGCGCCATAGTTGGTTACAAGATTGTGGTATTGGGTATAATTTCCATACACTATGCGACCACCAATTATCTCCTGTGTCTTAGCTAAAAGAGGCACGTTATCAAATAACCTGGGGAGCTGGTCTGCCCCTAAAATCGAGTATATTTTATTGTTCTCAAAAACAAAACTATGCGTTGCAGGTATAGAAGTAAAGGGAGGTATTGCCAAATCTTTTCTTTTAAAAGTCTCGATGACCTTTATAGTGGTAGAGCGTGAATCCCAAAACAATAGCTGTATTGCCTCCACCTGCTCTTCTCCTGTACTGAAAATTATCTTTACCTGGTTGTCAAAGTTCAACATAGACTTATTCTCCCCGGTGCCGTAGTCAACTTGAAATATGGAAGGAAAAAATGCTACTGGGCTAAATGGGGACATCGCACTATATTGGTCATCCACATACTTATAGCGATAAGAGAAATATACAAAACGGTCCTCCAGGTTATTGGTAATATTGGGATCAACAATGCCCGCCACGTCTTCTGCTTGAGACAACACGAAGGCGGGGGGCAAAAGGGGAGGCTTGACGATGACGGAAATATCGTCTTCACTAAAACCATTAACAACCCACGACTTGGCTCTTTTAATGTTTATCTTTCTTGGGGGATTGAGGTTGTCTGTCCAAAACAGAAACCCATCCATATAATTGGCGCCGGTGATAATATAGTCGCCACGGAAATTTAGCAGGCTGGGGGTGAGGGGGGTTGCCTTATTAGCCTGTAGCACCTGTACGGTGGTGCCTGTAAGCTCATCGTATTCAAAGATATAGTCTGCGTTGGAAGAGGTTACAAACCAATATATCTTAAACCCAGCTGGGTCCGTAGCGCTTCCAATACATTGGGCATTGGTGTTTACCAGTTCAGGGATATTGCTTACATTGGTGTTGCCATAGGAGTTTTGAACCGCGCCAATGTCAGACTTCTCGGAGGTGCCTATCTCTACATTATGTCCTTCTCGATACTGGTCTCGTGGAAGTAGACGCTCGTCTATATCCATGTTCATTATGCCAGCAATGAAGCTCCTTTTTAATTTCATTCTACTTTACCCATTTATCCCTTCCCCTGAGTGGCATAAGAAGCCTTCCTGGGTGGATGTTGCTTAACCTTATCTTAGCATTTCTGAGTAAGCTGGACTTTTCTTTTTGCGCCCGTCTAACAATATATTCCTGTACCCCTATTCGGTTGTTTAAAATAGCCCACTTTATGTAGCTATACAGGTAGTCTTCAGCAAACTTGTGAACGCTGACCGAGGAGTCCGTTCCACTCTCCATGCCATCTGAAACATATTCAAGCACAACCTTCTCATTTTTTACCCCTGA
>CEPX01170611.1_pt1 | contig 12251 bp, 10 predicted proteins | sample 361361 | NCBI WGS metagenome assembly CEPX01 (sample SAMEA2619974, study PRJEB7988) | marine metagenome | biome: marine biome (ENVO:00000447); feature: mesopelagic zone (ENVO:00000213) & marine oxygen minimum zone (ENVO:01000065); material: "saline water (ENVO:00002010), including plankton... | reverse complement strand
GCAAACATGGCGGGTCAGCCAGTAACAGGGATTGGCGAGTCGTACTTGAACGCCCTTGGAAAGTTAGACTCGCAGGCACAAAGGGCGAGGCTGGAGAACCTGCCTTCGTATGTAGGCCCCACGGCTCTCTATGGTGCCCTACAGCAGAGATACCCCAGCTTCATCGCCCAGGGGCTAATGCAGCAGGGATACGGGGAACCATCGCAACGGGCCTTTGAAATAAGCCCCGAAGCGGTAAGTGGTACCACCTTCCTGGACTACCTGCGTAGCAAGTATAACCTCTGATAAGGGGAATTAGAGATGCCTGAAAATAGCTTCCTGTCCGCCTTTCTTGAAGATAACCCCAATATGCTCTACCAGGCCATGAGGCCGCAGCAGCAAGGGGCTGGCATGGGACGGAGTTTCATGGACTACTGGCGGGGACAGCAGGGGAATGTCTGGGAAGACTACCTTGGCTCCCTCGGCAGGACAGCCCTTGGAGGCGAGATACCCACACAGAGTTACCAATCGTACCTAACCGGATTACCTTGGATGCAGCGGTGGCAACAGATGAGTCCTGGGCAGCGGAAAGAGAGGCCGAGCCTGTTTTCGCCAAGGTTGAGGTGGAATCTCTGATGCCGTCCCCATGGTTCGCCAAGAAAGTGGCCGAACTATTCAGCGAAGCCAAAGAGGAGTTGATGGACCTACCCTTCTTTCGGGCGCAGACACCCGCACCCCCGAAAGAGGAGTATCCTTTCTTGAAGGACCGGATGGAGCAGCAGAGCTTGGCGTTTCCCGATGATGGGCCTCCAAGGCCACAGCCAGCGGGGGATATAGGGGCAGTTGCGGGTGTTCCAAGGCCGGAGGGACGGGAGCGGTACAGGGGTCCAGTGATAGAGAAAGAGGGTGAGGGTGAGATACGGGTGCCTGTTGAGCAGGAGCCACCGAGTATGTTGCGCCAGATAGCTGGTAATCCGTTCTTGAGAGGCCCGAAGGACTTGGTTGTTACGACACCTCTTGAGATATTCGGCATGGGCACTGAAGTTATGGAGCCTATAGTGGACTCCCTGAAAGCGGGTAGGTACTTTCTTGATGTAATTACCGGAAAGTCCCCTCGTCCTGGCACCTATGAATTTCACAAGTGGTGGGAGGACAAAGGGCCTGGGTTATTCACCATCCACGACAAGAAGTTCATGAAACAGATAGCACCATTCCTACCCGCACCTTTTGGCGTCCAGATTAGCAGACTCGCAGACAAGGTGCCGGAGGATTGGACGCTCTCAGAGAAGGACTTGACTGGCGAGCTTATAATTGGGTTTTTAACAGCCCCAGGGGGGGGGACGGGAAGCCCTGCCCGTGGTGTGGGAAAAGCTGCCCGTGCCGTGCTAGGGAAGGTGCCGGAAGGCAAACTTCCAGTGAGGCCGCCTGTCCAGGCCACGGTTGCTGCGACTACGCGCCCCCTCCTGCCCCGTAAGGTAGCCCCTCAACAGGCACCACCGGTCCGCCCGGTAGAGGTGAGACTGCCCGGGGAGGCCCCGGTCGCTGCTGCACCGCCGCCACCGCCCGTACCACCCACTCCGCCAGTAACACCTGCTGGCCTACCAGCCCCTGCTAGAGGCCCTGGCATTATGGGAAACCTCTCGGACTTCTCTGAGGTGGTAGAGATTGCGTCCCGTCCCGATGTATGGCGCACCGTCGCTAATCTGCCAGGGGTTCGGTCAGTAATAAAACGCTTTAACCCATCTGCCGTTACGGTGAGGCCGGTTGACCATGCGATAGTGGGCCGGGCCGTGCTCCGTGACCAGGGTCAGCAATTGAGCCGGGTCGCCCTTGCCCGTCTGAACGCTATGGGCACTCAGAAAAGGGTGTTCGGAGTTCTGACCGAGGATGGTAGATTGGCAACAGGCCCACTGAAAGGGCTTACGGTCAATACCGTGCGGACTTATCCGCAGAAATACGCTGAGAAATTGACGCAAGCCCAGAAGCAGTGGGTGGAGCAGGCGAATAAGATTGAGCGGGCAAAGCTGGCCTTCCTGAAAGAGAACGGTATACCGGTAAGGGAACTCAGCTTTGAGGAGGGAGGGGAATATGCAGGCCGCCGGGTATGGGCCAAGCTGACCAATAACGGCGAGTTTCTTGACGCAGCCTATATTGGACCAGGCCCGGGCCGCCTTGGGGCAAAGTTAGCAGCGGAGAAGCAGAGGGTATTCAAGACGGCTGAGGAGGCCGTTGCTGAGGGGTATCGTTACCTGTCCGAAGACGAGGCCCTGTATCTGAATGTGACTGGTGCCTACAACCGGGTAGCGGACAAGCGCATGACTGACTGGCTTCTAACCAAGGTGAACTGGCGGGGGACTGGTGCTCCAGAAGGTTTAGTCATGGCTGCGGAGTCAGCGAAGTTGAGGTGGAATCAGAGCCGCCAACTGGTAGCCGCCCTCAACAGGGCAGTGCGTGGGGAGCGGGTTCCCGATAACACCATCAGCTCCATCGGTGGCGCATACCCTCACGAGGCCAAGGCACTGAAGAGACTTATTCCCCGGTTGCAGGCCAACGAGCCAACCGCAGATGCGGTACAGAGATTAACCAAAGAAGCAAAGGCACTGATGACCCGTGCGGAACTGGACTGGCGCAAGGCTGCGAGGGCCAGAGACAAGGCAAAGTTAGCAGCGGAGAGAACTTCGTATGAGGAGGCCACCGTCCCTGCGCCCGCCTTTGCGGGGAAGATACTAACTGGGACGGAAGCTAGAGAGACGGCCCGCATACTGAAGGCGAGTCTTGAACCTAACTTCAGCAGGGCACTTGATGCGGTAAACCAGGTCAATGCGGTGTCCCGCTACTTCATGCTGGCAGGTGATGCAAGCCCGATGATGATTCAACTGCTCTTTCTGGCGGGAAGTAACCCGAAGTTGTACGGCAAGGCAGGAGCAGGCTTTGCGAAGGCGATGTTTAACCCCCTTTTCCATGACGCATACCTGGCAAAGCCGGCGAATGTGGCAATAGCTCATAAATACCCCAACCTTATCCTAACCCGTGGTGGGACAACCGAGTTCACTGAGGCGATGGCCAGGGGTGGTCTGCTGCGGAAAGGGCCGCTAAAGATAGCGGGCAAGGTCTTAGAGCCGTTCCAGAGGGGTTTTGAGAGTTCCATGGATGTTGCAGGAATTGAGTTGGCAAAGGCATTAGACCACCTGGGCACTACACCAGCACGGATAGCAGATGTAACGCAGTTCGTTAACGAGTTTCGGGGCGTGACTTCAAGCAGCCGTCTTGGTGTTAGCACTTTGCACCGGCAGGCAGAAGCTGCTGCGATACTGGCCCCCAGATACAACAGGGCCATCGCGTCACTACTCTTTGATGTTTCCCGTGGCAACTTGCGGGGAGACCTAGCGAGAAAAGCCTTAGCGAGAGGCGTTGCTGCAATATCCGCCATGGCGGTTGCCATCTCCTACGCACGGGGAGAGTCCTTTGATGAGATAGTAGACCACTTCATCCCTGGTTCAGGCAAATTTTTCACATGGGAAGTGGCCGGGCAGAACGTCGGGCCGGGCACAAAGATACGGAGCGTCCTTAACCTCTTTGCGGCCACAGCCAGAGACCCTGGCAATCTATGGAACATCAGTCAATACACCTTCATGCGAAGCCCAGGGTGGCGGTTCCTTCGGGGCAATCTCTCGCCGGTGTTCAGCACGGGCCTTGACCTACTTACTGGCCGTGATTACATTGGTGACCCTTCAAGGGATGGTCTGCTCTCATTTTCTAAGACGGTTGGGAAGAACTTCATCCTGATATGGGCGCAAACGGTAGCACTTGAAGGGGGGACTCTTGCGGACAGGGCCGTCAGGGGTGGTTTTGAGTTTTTTGGAGGTCGGGCTTACCCGGTCAATATCGTATGGAAACTGGGGGATGAATGGCGGGAGGCCACTAACGATTACTACGAGATAGCCACGAGTGCTGAGGAACGCAAAGAGAAGGGGCAGCGGCAAAGCAGGCTTCAGTACAGGGATACGCATCCCGAAGTTGACGCCAAGCTATTTGTTCTGGGCCGGGTTACATCCTTGCGGTCTCCTGCGGCGAGGCTCATTGCCTTGAGACTGATACGGGAAAACGATGTCTTATCCTACTCCCTTGATGACAGTGTTAAGGAATCTTATGAGAAGGTCTTTCCTGGATTGATTGCGAGAACACGCAAGGAAGCAAAGACACCCACACCTACCCCACCAGCCCCCTGGAGGCAAGGCGTTTCTGACATTGACGCAGGCATAATGGAGGCCGTGCGGCGGCAGGAGTGGCTGCCGGTGAGGTCACAGCTAGACCTCTTTGACCTCCGAGCACTGGCCAAGGTCTGGTACGAGGGCGGAAAGCTGACCGAGATTGAGGAGAGAAAGCTGCGGAATACTCATCGGATTATCACAGGTAGTCGGGAGAACTTCAATGTATGGCTGAAACAGACGCTAAGGAACACCTTTGAGCAGTCTGTCATTGAGAGTGGGAGCAGGAAACGCCAAAGCCCTGAACCTGGCCCATCACCTGAAAGTGGTATATTGAACCGAGTATCAAATATAGGCGAAAGAGCCTTGGAAAGGATCAGGAGGTAACAATGGCAGACGAAGCACTGAATCAACCTCCCGTTGAGCAGCCCGTTGCGGTTGAGGAGCAGGATGGGGCCGAAAGTTCTCTTCCTGCCGAGCAACCTACAGCTGAACAACCTGGGGCGGAGACAGGGAAAGAGGCATCGACTGAGAGGACATACACTCAGGCTGAGGTGTCGGCGATGGAGTCCGCAAAGGACCGAGAGAATGCCGACCTTCGGAGGGCGTATGCTCAACAGGCTATGCAGCAGGAGATTGCCCGTGCGCAGGCCATAGAAGCCCGGCAACAGGCACAAGATAGGCAGGCGGTAGAGGATGGGGACATAACCTCGTCTGAGGCGTCCTCGAGGCAGCAACAGAGGCAGCAGGCGGAATACCAAAAACGAGTGGGCCAGCAGCAACTGGTCGCTGCCAATCAGATTACGGCAGAGGCGGAGCAATACGGAAGAATCCTGGCCGCACGAGACTACGGGGAAAAGTATGGGGTGAACCCAACCGAACTCCTGAACGACAAGGGGCTGACCTCGCCGCCGTTGATGGAGGCCAAGGCCGCTAAGATAGCCCTTGAAAAGACACAGGGCCAACTAAAGGCGGCCAAGCAAGGGTCTGAGACCTTTGATGCCGGTGTGATGGGAAATGTGGGTGCGAGCATAGAGAACATGAGTCCAGAGGAGAAAATATCACATGCTCTTGCTCACCCACCAAGGAAACAAAAATAGGAGGAACATAAACCATGGCGTTAACTTTAGTAGAAGCAGCTAAATACTCTAACGATGTCCTTCAGCGTGGAGTTATTGAACTACTGGTCAAGGATGACCCCATCCTAACCAAACTACAGTTCAAAGACATTAAGGGTAATGGCCTAACCTATGATAGGGAGAGTACCCTGTCGGGGGCACAGTTTTACAATGTAGGTGATACATGGGTTGAGTCCACTTCCGTGGTGTCCCAAAGTACAGCCTACACCAAGATTCTGGGTGGCGATGCGGATGTAGATAACTTCCTAAAGGCTACTCGGAGTAACATTCAGGACCTAATGCAGGAGCAGATAGCAGCCAAGACCAAGGCTATCAAACGCACCTTCCTAGATATGGCTATCTATGGTGACGTGGATACGGATATCAAAGGCTTCGATGGGCTGCATTCACTGATGACATCACTCACTTACAATACAGTGACAATGTCAAGTTCTTCAGGAACGCCAGCGGCTTTGAGTCTTGCGAGTGCTGAACAGGCCATGGACTTGATAAAGGACGGCAAGGCCGATGTGGTCATGATGACCAAAATGATGCGCCGCTACATCAATAAGTACCTTAACGGTGTAGGGGGGATTACCAAGGCTGATATCCAGGGCAAGACTGTCCAGACACTCTTTGATGTGCCTATAGTGGTATCCGACCATGTGAGTGATGACGAGTCCTGTGATAAGGATTATGGCTCCAGCCAGTATGGACACAACGATGCTGATGGTGTGGGCCTGGGGGATGATGATAATGCAACCAGCATATTCTTCCTACAGTTTGCACCCAAGGCTTTCTGTGGTGTCCAGTCCATGCCTCTGACCGTCGATAGGTTGGGTAACCTGGAAACTAAGGATGCCCAAAGGGTACGGATAAAGTGGTATCCCTCGGTTATGTTGCAGAGTCTCATCTCATGCGCTAAGTTGACGGGTGTAGACCCGGATGGCACAGTGACGGCGTAACTAAAACGGCTTGCCCTGCTGTGCCGACTAAAACAGCGGGGAAGAAGGCTTAGTTATTGAGCCGATAAAATCAATAGGAGGGAAATAACATGGCTTACACAGACTATAGTGGCAAGACTATCTTACACAGTTGGGGCCGGTTCCGCATAACACTTGGCGCAAATGCTATAACTGGCGACCTGATAGCTAGGGATGGCACTTTGGCAGATGCCAATGGTAATAGGCCAGCCTTTGCAGTAGTGTGTCAGGATGGTGATAGTGGGGATGATGTTTGGGCTGCCAAGAAGGCAGAGGTTAAAAAGGCTTCCTCTATTGGCACAGGAGGAGCTGTGACTCGTGGTAACCATAGCGGGACCGCTGATGATGTGTTGTGGCTATCAGCTACGGGTGGTAAGGCTAGTGCCACACCTGTGGCAACTATCGGACAGGTAGTAGGCACAGTGTTATCACAGGATACCTTTCTGTTGGAGCCTGCGGAGCAGTATGACGGTAACATTGAGCTTGTCGCATCTAATAAGACTGTAGATGAGCAAGACTGCGGCAAGCAGATGTATGTGACTGCTGATGCGGTAGTGGTCACGCTGCCTGCTACATCAGGTGGGCTAAACTTCGTAGTGGTTAACAGCATGAATAATGGGGGTGCCCTTATATCTGTTAGCCCTAATGCTTCCGACCTTATCACAGGCCCTGACTATGCGGGTACTGATGACAAGGATTGGCAGAACACCAAGGCCACTGCACGGTGCGGCGACAGAATAGAAGTCGTAGCAAAAACAACTCATGGCTACTGTGTTTCCAAACTGGTAGGCACATGGGCGCAAGAGTCCTAGTAGAGGACAAGGCTTCGGGGGTGTGCCTTAAACACCCCCAATGGAGATAGTATGGGCACAGAATATGCTACTATGGATACGGTTCTACCAGAAACTGACCTGCATATAAGTGGGACAGTGAAGGGAGCTAAGGGTATGACCTTTTGGTTAACGCAACCACGGCCTAAAGGAATAAGTCCTGATAAGTGGGAAAATATATTACAGAAGAATTGGGACCGTATCTTTGGTAAAAAGGGGCGTACGGCATGAAGGAAATAACATGGTCTGCGGTTAAGCAAAGAAACTTGACTGACATCGTAGTGGGAGAGTGTCTAAGGGTCACTGGAGATGGGCAGACTGTCTTCTATGTAGTGGTACGGCCCGAAGGAGCTATGGTGCCTACTGTAGAGGGCGTGTGTTCTATGATAGATGCCAGTAGGGGGTTTTAATGCCTATACCTATACCTACGAGTCCTGATGACCTTGGTGAATGTATAAGGGCACTTAGAAAAGAGGGAAACACCGATAGCGAACAACGGGTTGCGATATGCCTCAAAAAATATCAGGAGAGCAAGGAAGGGATGAAGGAAGCTACTAAGGCAGAGATGAACACAATGGAGGATAATGAGCCATGACCACTACAATAACCGCAGCGACACTAACGGTGACATTGACAGAGGCAGTATCCTTGAATGGATATGACCAGGGGTCTAGCAATACTCTTACTATAGCTAGTATTACTGAGGTTTCTAAACGCATCGTTAATGTGCCAACCTCTGAAAGGATTTTGCTTACATTTGCAGCTGCTCAGCCAGCAGCTGGCGAATTCGTTGAGGCAGACGTGCGTTACATCAGGATAACCAACAAGGATGATACTAATCATGTGACATTAGTATTTCGGGATGAAGACGGTGCTGAGTTCGCAGTGAAACTGGATAAAGGACAGTCCTTCATCTATAATGCTGACTTGTCTGGTGGTATAGTGGATACGATGGATGCAAACTCATCTGCGCTTACAGTAGCACTAGCAGACTTGGTTGATGTAACAGCCACGGCTGACACCGCAGCTTGTGACTTGGAATTATTTGTGGCTGGAGTATAGGCGATGGCTTCTGCACTCACCCGTTATGCTCTGAGGCAACTCCTTGCACGGTTATTGGGTGAGAGTATAACCGGCACCCCTAGTGGCAATGTATTAACTGTAGGATCGTTTGATGTAGCTGCGCTTAGTGCCTACCCAGATGATTATTTTAATGACTGGTGGGGTAGGTTTTATACTGGCACCCATAAAGATACCACTTTCGTAGTCACGGACTTTCAGAATCCTAACAGTAATGGGGAAAAGGCTGTAATCTACTTTGAGCCAGACCTTAGTTCTGCGGTAGAAGCTGGGGACCTGTTTGAGTTGTATCAGGACTATAGCCCGGCAGAGATGAATGATGCAATCAATTTGGCTATTGCCATGGTAGAGGAAGAGGCTCTCCAAGACAAAGTGGATGCTAGTATACAAATAGCAGCCAACACATACGAATATAATGTGCCTTCGGGTTATACCTATATAGATGAAGTGTTCCAAGAGAGTGGGACTGCCGACAGGTATAGCCCCAGTAGTAACCTAATTGATGTGAGACATTGGCGTATATTACACGGAGCCAGTCCTAAGATATGGTTTGACAACGAGTATGTGAATCTTACTGTAGGTCGCAACCTTCGTATCGTGGGTCAAGCTATACAAGAACAGTTGACAGTGGATACTGATACCTGTGCCATAAACCAAGCCTATATACTATACCAAGCTAAAGCCAACCTGCACTTTGCACGGGTTGATGAGGAGGGGGATGCTCACTGGAACAAGATGAAAGCAGCTACTAGTATGGCATTGGACGAGAGGAGACGAGTGCGGGTGGTGGCACGCGGGAAGAAGGTCAGTTACTGATGGCTACCGTCTTTCGGCCAAGGGAAGTCTCGCTGTTTGATACCTTTTATCCGATAGTAGGTCCTGTGCAGCCCTTGTTGGCCTCCCAGTGGGCAGACAAACAAGTTACCGGCGATTATACAAAGGACTCGGAACTAACTACTTCATCGTATATAGTGGCTGACCAGCGTGGTGGTATTGGGATAAAGGATATGGTAGAGGCTGATGATGCTACCCGTTGTTGGTGGTCTACTTGTGAAATAGGGTATAAGGGCCATATCCTACTGCCCACATTGGTCACAGATTGTGGCAATGACACCGATGCTGACCCCACCATCTTTGTGGAATATGTTAACGAACTCTATGTCGCCTTTGGAGTTAGCATACGGAAGTGGGTAGATGGTACATCCGCATGGGGTAATAGCTTAGTCACCTTATCGGAAATACCCACAGATGGTAAGGTGCATAAGTCTAACCTCTATTATGCTTGTGGGGCCGACTTTGAGAGATATGACGGCTCTACTTGGACTGATGGTACTACTCTAAGTGGGTCAGCACAACCAGCCAAGTTCTTAGTGGAGTGGGATGGCAAGCTATTCAAATTGGACAATGACGGACAGTTAGCCTATTCCTCTAACGAGGGTGTGTCATGGACAAATAGTGCTCTATCAACGTTGCCAACGGGGTATTTCACTGCGTTATTCCTATACAGGGATGTTTCTGGCGATGTAATCATATATCTGGGGACTAAGCAGGGCGTATACGCTTTAGATTACACTAATGCTAAATGGATAGAAACCGAACTGACTCTGCCCTTCCATGATTATGCGTGTCAAGGGGCTACTTGGTGGAGGGATGCCAGTTATATACCCTCTGGCATGGCTATATATCGGTATGTCACCTCTAACCCAGCTACTGTGTCCTTAATGGGGCTGGACCAGGACTATGGTATGCCCGCCAGTTATACGGGTAGCATCCGGGTTTTGTTGCCAGGGCATAATGCTCTCTATGCGTTGGTTGATGCTACATCTGCACTCACGCAGGAACTATACCCGGCCTCTCCATTAGCTGGTAATTATGGTGATGTTCAGATATATGATAATGAGGGTCATTCCGCTGTTATGAAGTGGGACTCCAATGGTTGGGGGGTTGTCTACCTGTCAGAAGCCGCTGCTACACCTATAACCAGCGGTGTAATATGCACCGCTGATGATTACTACCGTCTATGGTTCGCGATGGACGGTAAGGTCTTCTATGTGCCACTACAGACCACAATCCAAAACCCCTTAGAAGTTACCAGTTTTGATTTCGGGGCTAGTGGCGTACATATCACCCCGTGGTTTGATGCTGACAATGCTGTGATTGATAAACTGGCAACTCGCATTATAGCCTATGCAACCGATACATCATCTACGGAGCATGTCACCATCTATTATGGGTTGGATTATGATGATGATACCTGGACTCTATTAACTAATACGGCATTTACAAATGGGCAGATAAACAGTGATGGGGAGACCGGATTCGCCTTAGCCTCTGGAGCCGGTCTTAACTTTAAGGCCATCAGGTTTAAGGCAGAATTAGCTCGAGGTAGCACCACAACCGCCAGTCCTGACCTACGGTGGCTTCGTCTCTCATACATCAAGCTATTGGATGTGCGTTGGGGCTTCACGGTAAAACTGGACTGTTCCCATAACTATCGGTTTCAGACCTCACAGACTCTACTGACAGCTCTAAAGACGGCCCTAGAGGCACAAACACTAGGTGTGTTCTCGTTTAAGGACGGGAATAGTACAGAGAGCCATAGGGTGCGGATTACACAGATAAATGGGGTAGAGGTCGGAGGGAAGAAAAACAAAGGCCAATACGAAATCATGTTGGTAGCTCCTTGAGGAGGATAATATGCCTGTGGATTTAGCAGGAAAAGTAATTAACCAGGCCGGTTCCCCAAAGGTTGGCCTAACGGTTGAACTATGGGAGGCGGCTAATTGGGAAACGCCCGGCTCCCGAACTGATGTTGATACTACTGACTCAGATGGTCTATGGGCGTTTGCGAGTCAAGATATCACCAAGACATGGATGGTGGTGGTAATAGAAGGAACAAAAAAATACCTTATTGATAGCCGTAATAGTATCCAACTCACAAAGTTAGACCTCATCACTGATATGAATGTAAATACCATCAATGAACACACCGCTGCGAATGGTGTTGTTATAGATGGTGTGACTCTAAAGGATGGCGGTATATCTACAACTGCTACCTTGGGATTAGCTGATGCTCAAGATCTCAAGCTCGGAACCGGCGATGATACAGTGATGAGGTGGTCTACAGCAGATGCGGATAACCATGCGTTTGTTATCGGTTTGGGAGACACTAACCAATCCATACATATAACGGACAAGGCGGCGGTTGCAACCGATTGGGCTATAGCTACTACGAGTCACCCCAACGTCTATATTCATAGTAATACTACGCCAGCTACAGATTATCTCCGTATAGGAGGACACGATGGCACTAATGCTGAGGTAGATGTAGTAGGTGGAACTACACTCAAGCTAATGATAGGTGGCACATCTGAGGTTAGCATCACGGCGACTGCTACAGCACCCTCTACTAGTGATGGCAATGCTTTGGGCACATCTGGGTTAATGTGGTCCGACCTGTTCCTGGCTTCTGGCGGGGTTGTGAATTTTAACAATGGTAATATCACGCTCACTCATACTGCGGGCGACCTAGCATTGGCTGGTGGCACCTTAACGCTACCAAATACAGGGTTGCACCTGTTGGATACAAATGCCTCCCATGACCTCATTATAGCCCCAGGCAGCGATTTGACGGCAGACCGTACGCTAACCCTTACGACTGGCGATGCTGCCCGCACAATTACCCTAAGTGGCAACCCCACACTGGTAGCTGGGACAATGGCCATTACCGGAGACACGCTTGCTCAGTTTGCGGCCACAACATCGGCTCAACTTGCGGGCGTGATTAGCAACGAAACAGGTTCCGGTGTGCTCGTCTTTGGCACATCCCCGACGATAGCCACTCCTGACATTAACGCAGGCACAGTAGATAGTCTGACCAGTCTCTCGATTAGGTCTACTGGGGCTGCGTTTGACTTGACTTTCGCTACAGCGACAGTCTTTACTGCTGGCCGGACGCTGACTTTTGACCCTGGTGATGCAGCCCGTACGATAACACTGTCTGGCAATCCCACACTAGCAGACTGGTTTGACCAAGCTGTAAAACAAGCTTCT
>CEPX01197810.1_pt1 | contig 12252 bp, 12 predicted proteins | sample 361361 | NCBI WGS metagenome assembly CEPX01 (sample SAMEA2619974, study PRJEB7988) | marine metagenome | biome: marine biome (ENVO:00000447); feature: mesopelagic zone (ENVO:00000213) & marine oxygen minimum zone (ENVO:01000065); material: "saline water (ENVO:00002010), including plankton... | reverse complement strand
GTTGAGCAGATTGGTGAGGGAAAGGAAATAGATGTTGAAAATATTAAGATAGAGAAAGTTAAAGGAGATTCAATAAATGAAAGTGAAATTGTTCAAGGCTTTGTTTTGAATAAAGATAGGGCAAATAGTGAGATGCCTTCTTCTATTAGTGGAGCTAGAATTTTGTTGATAGATATTCCTTTAGAAATTAGATCTCCTGATGGTGAAGCAAAAATTTCAGTTAGCACGCCAGAACAGCTTGAAGGATTTATTCAGGCTGAAGAACGTTACCTTAAAACCTTAACAGGAAAGATTAAAGATGCAGGAGCTAGTGTTATATTTTGTCAGAAGGGAATAGATGATGTTGCTCAATATTACCTTGCTAAGAGCGGTATATTGGCTTTTAGGAGGGTGACGAGAGATGATATGGAGAAATTAGCTCGTGCGACTGGTGCTAAGATAATTTCTCAGATTGATGATATTTCAGAAGAAGTATTTGGGCGTGCTGAGGTTGTAGAGGAAGTGAAGCATGGTGATGAAGCTTTGACATATGTGCGTGGCTGTGTTAATCCAAGGAGCGTTACCCTATTATTGCGTGGAGGAACAGGGCATGTTGTTGATGAAATAGAGCGTGCTATCAAGGATGGACTTGGGGATGTGGTTTCTGCTTTAAGATCTGGAAAGGTTGTGCCAGGGGGTGGAGCTACTGAAATAGAGTTAGCACGCAGGTTAAGAACTTATGCAAAGAGCCTAGGAGGTAGGGAACAATTGGCTGTGGATGAGTTTGCGGCTTCTTTGGAGAGCATTCCAGAGGCTTTGGCAGATAATGCTGGCCTTGATCCTATTGACGTGCTGACAGAGCTTAAGAAGAGACATGAATCTGGCCAGGCGCGTGATGGGCTTAACTTGTTTACAGGAAAGATTGAAGACACTCTGGCAGCTGGCATTGTAGAGCCTGTTAAGGTTAAGAGTCAGGCAATACAGAGCGCTAGTGAAGTTGCCACACTTATTTTAAGAATAGATGATGTTCTTGTTTCTGAGGGAAGTGGTATGGCACAAGGTGGAATGCCTCCTGGATTACAAGGAATGGATTAGTAGAAAGTAAATGATATCACAGTAAAAATTAAAAAGAACAGATTAATTGTTTTTCCTATGAGACATAGTGATTTGATAATAACTTCTAAGAATAATAGATATATCAGGACTACTTCTGAAAGTGAAGATTCACATAGGGAGCTTGTACTAGGAAATAGATGGGATTTAAGTGGTGGTAGGGTTGGTGTAATAAGCGGAGATCTTTATTCAAGATTATTAAAAAATTCTAGATTGTACCGAGATTCTGATATAAAAAAAAGAAGAAATATTTGGAGAGAGAATATGCTTGCAATTAGAAAAGAAAAAAGATTAGAGCTAGAAGAAATTATTGAGAAGTCGTTTCAAGGAGATCAATTTAAATATAATGATCTGCATTTTATTGGAGATATTGAAACAGCTCAGACAATATATATTGTTACTTTGGATCCAATTTCTGAGAGAAAATTAAAAGATAGGCGTGTTTTGGTTGGTCAAAAAGTGGAGGAGGAAATAAATTATAATGCTATGTGTATGGGTGGTGGAGCAGATCCCCCGCCGACTATCACTACTACAGATATATATAAATTAAGAGAGAGTAAAGAGTTCAGGTTCAATCTTATTTTTAGGAGAGACTAAACTATAAAACTAGGGAGATTATTAGGCAAAGCGATGGATTTTTAAGGCATTAAATCTAGAGGTTTGTATGAAAGGAAAGAAAACAAAATTTAGCGGTAGGAGACCAAATGAAAGAAAGCCTACCCTTGTGAAAAAAAGAGTTTCCAAGACAATTAGTGAGATAGATGGTAGTGAGCGAGATTTAGTAGCCTTATCTGGCGTGGTTTCACGTATTAATCAAACAGGTGGACCTACAGTATTCTTTGTTAGTGATGGAACAGGTAGCTTAGCACTTAAGGGATTTATTGGTCCTGGACAAAGAGCTCACCCAGAAATAGAAGAAGATGATGCTGTGAAAGCAGTTGTTGAAATTGGAGAATTCCAAGGAGATTTAGAAGGTGAGATTAAAAGCATATCAAAACTAAGTGATTCTGAAGTTAAAGATTTCAAGAAGAAGATATTAGATATTCAAAAAGAAAGGGCCAAGATAGAGGCTCCAGAGTTTATAGTTAAGAGTAAGATTTTGGATAAGCTTAAAGATAGATTTGTAGATGCTGCTCAAGAAATTAGGCTTGCCATATTTCAAGATAGACCTATTGTTGTTAGGCATCATAATGATGCTGATGGTTATTCATCAGGATATGCCTTAGAAAGAGCCATACTACCATTAATAGTTGAGCAGCATGGTAATGAGAAAGCTGCTTGGGAATATTTTATGAGAGCTCCTTGTGCAGCACCATTTTATGAGATAGATGATTCTATTAGGGATACTGCCAATTCTTTAAGAAATCAGGCAAAGTTTTCTAATAAAATGCCACTTATAGTTATAGCAGATAATGGGAGCAGCCCAGAAGATTTGATGGCAATCAAACAAGGAAAGACCCATGGTTCTGACTTTATTGTTATTGATCATCACGGATTTGATGAAGATGTGATAAGTAAGGAGACCTTAGTGCACATCAATCCATTTTTAGTTGATGAGGATGGATCTCATTTTTCAGCAGGAATGTTGTGTTGCGAGGTAGCTAGGTTTATCAATAAAGATGTGAAGAATATATTGCAAATTCCAGCGATGGCTGGTTATGCTGATAGAATTGACCTTGGCAACCCAAAAGTAATGGACGCATATTTAGAAATTGCAAAGAAAGAAGGATACACTAAATCCTTATTGAGCGACATATCACTTGTTATTGATTATGTTTCTGCAAAAGTAAGATTTATGGAAGTTAGAGAATATATCGAAGTTTTGTTTGGAGAGCCAAGAAATAAACAGAAAGAACTCGTTTCTTTAATGGCGCCATATATTAGAAAGCTTGACGCAAAGGGCCTAGCAATTGGAAAGTCTAATGCAGAGCAAGAGAAAATAGGCAAGGTAACACTGCAGAGCATTCCAATAGAAAGTACATTCCCTGGATTTGGATTCTTTCCTAAGCCTGGGCGTGCCGTTGGTTTAGTTCACGATAACTTACAAACAGAAAAGAAAGTTACTAGTTTAGTTACAGCTGGTATAATGAATACTGCTATTACCTTGCGAGCAACGGATGAAGCTAACTTTAGCGTTCATGATTTGATAAAGCACTTGAATAAGAAGATACCTGATGGTTTTGTTGATGGTGGTGGGCATAAGAATGCTGGTTCTATTAGCTTCTTGCCTTACAAGAAAGAAGAAGTTGTTGCTGGTTTGAAAGAATTTATTAAATCTAGGAAGTGAATGAGGCATAGGGAATAACTCCGCACTAGAGCATCTACTTATTGTAGATTCCTTTTCTATGCTCAAATTTTAGAAATACAATTTCATTCACATTTTTTAAGTAGGAATAAACTATTCTAAATGGCTTAACATAGACAGTTCTTTCTCCTCTAAGATATTTAAGAGGTTTGCCAACTTCCGGGTTTTCCACAATTTTTTTAACTTGTTTCTTTAACTTTTCTCTTAGAGTGTTGTCCAATCTCTTTGTATCTTTAATAAATTTGGAAGAAAGTGTTATTTTTTGCGCCATTTGACCTCACCACTTTTCTAGCTCATCAAAGAATTCTTCTTTAGTGTAACTTTCACCTTTGCCAGAATCAATATCTTTCCAGATTTTCTGCAATTCTTCTAGTTCTCTCACCTCACTATCAGATAGGTTGTCTACTTTCTTGAGGACAATAAGGTCGTCTTTTTTTGCAACAGCGAAGGCTGTTCCCACTTCTAGATTTTTCCTATATTCTTCAGGAATTACTACTTGCCCTTTGGTGCTTAATTTTGTTATCTCCATGGACTAGTAAGAATATCTTACTATTTAAACTTTCTCATTTAGATGCTAAATATTAGGGTTTAGAAGTGAATGCGGCATAGGGGAATCGAACCCCTGTCTGCTGATTGGCAACCAGCCGTTCTACCACTAAACTAATGCCGCTTGATTATATGAGGGGAGAAGGGGTTTAAAAGTTTATTCGTGGATTGAGTATCTATGCCTTGGTCTTTGTATTGGAATGTTTTCCCAGGTTCTTGAGTCTTTTTTTTCTTTTTTGTGTAAGACTACTTCTCTTTTTGGGTCTGGATCTGTATTAATTGCGATTAGCCTTAATCCTTGTGGAGCCTCTTCTTCCAATAAAGAAATTCCGTCTTTTCCTGCCTCATATGTAAAGAAGGCCCTGTGATCTCCTAGGTCTGTGCAAAAAGCATACCCATACAGTATTTTAGGATTTGAGTAATCTCTAATTTCAAAGGCTGTTGTGTCTTTGATAAATGGCGGCCTTCTTACTTGAAGATCTTCTATTACTTGGCCTAAACTTAGATCTGACCCATTAGCTTTTCTTTTTATAGATTCAATCAACCTTCTTGGAAACTCTCTGCTATCTTCTTCTGCTGACATCTCTAATCTATTTATTTATGGTTTTTTAAGTCTATGGTTAGATTTAAAAACTGTTTTCTGTAGATAAAGTAAAGGGCCCCATAGGCTAGTGGTTATGAATAAATAGAAGAATATAAGTATAAGAGAGCAGTCTAGTATGTATGAATAAAACTAGTGATGGGAGGTATATAGAAAAGAGAGTTGTTATTGATAGTGTACTTCTTAGAAAGATTTTAGTTGATATTAAGACTTCGAAAAAATATACTTGGAAAGAGTTAAGTTCTAAATTGGGTTTTTCTGAACAAACTGTAAGAAATGATTGGATTAGAAAAAGGCAAACAGTTCCATTATCTGTCTTTAAGCAGATACTCTCCTTATCTAATAATTATTCTTGGGTTAAAGTTTCTAAGAAAATAAAATTGAAGATTCCTTTTTGGGGACAGAGTCAAGAGAATAAAACTAAAAAAGTTACAATTCCAGATATAAATTCTGAGGATTTTGCAGAATTTTATGGAGTGATGTTGGGAGATGGTTGCGTTTTTTCAAATTTAAGGGGATTTTCAATTACTGGAGATAAGACCTTAGAGAAGAAGTATTTTGAAGGATATTTGACAGATCTTGTGAAGAGATTATTTGGGCATAAGCCAAAAATTTATCATGACAAAGGTACAAGAACACTCAGATTGGTTTTTTATTCTAAAGATGCATGTGAGTTTTTAGTTAAATCTGGTTTCCCTAAGGGTCTGAAATCTGCTGGAAATATGTCCTTTCCAAAATTTATAGTTAGGAACAAAAAGAACCTGTCTCTTTGTTTAAGGGGCTTAATAGATACTGATGGTAGTTTGTCGTCACATCCACATTCTAAGGTAATGATCCATTTATCAATTACAAATCCTGATTTGATGAAGTCTGCATTTGAAGGTTTTAGGACTTTAGGTATTAAAGCAGGGGCTTTTAGCAAGGGATTAATGATTTATACTCCTGCTAAAATCAAGAAGATTGTTGAAGAAATTGGATTCTCAAACCCAAAAAATTTGCTTAAGTATGAAACTTTTCTAAAAAAGGGAAAAGTTCCTTCATCAAGGGAAATAGAAACTTTTTTAAGAGCATGATATTTGACTGATTAATGGCCCTGTAGTCTAGTGGTTTAAAACGATTCGTTTACACCGAGTAGTCCCCAGTTCGATTCTGGGCGGGGCCATATTTAAATAAAATGAAACAAAGAAGGGTGGCTTTGATTGTCCCTTGGAATAGCGATTTTGAAGTTATTTTGCAAAGAAGAAAGCGATATCTATGTCTGGCAGAACTCCACCAAGACCTGCTATCAGTATGTAGTGGCTGGAAAACTTTTTGCCACGCTTGACAAAGAGGTCTCTAAGTAAGGAAACTAAAAGAATTGGAATTAATATGTGCGTAACGGCTTGTGGCATCTTATCACCTCACTCTGATTAGATAAAAGAGCTATTTAAACTTTCTAGCGGTGTATTCATGGTGCTTATCATTTTCTGTTCCTTTTTGGAAGATCAGGGCTTGTCTTAACATTTTAGGCGCGAATTCATAAGAATTAATATTCTTATGTTTCTGTTTATCTCCGTAAACTAGTTCGTTTCTTAACCAGTCTACTAATCCTGGTGCAGATATTTCTAAAAAGTTATGTCCGTCTAGTTCAAAACCAGCCTTACAATTACTTGGACCGTGTTGATTTCCCATTGCTATCCCTGGTTTTTTTATGTCATTGGAAACTGCCCCTGCTAATCTGTTTGCATCTCTAGTATATTCTTTTAATCGGCCCAGGCCTGGAACCTTGGCCACCCAATTGTGAATACAATATTGAGCATCATGAGTAACTATGGCGTCTAATTTCTCTGCTTGTGCGCGAATGGCTCTAGCTTGTATGGAATTATATCCCTTGCCACAAGGATTTTCCGCCACCATTAGATATCCTTTTTCTGAAGCTTCATCCAATGTATCGCTAACTGAAAGGCCGTTTGTTACATCGTTGCCTCCAACTACTAGAATTTTTACTGTTTGATCATCTTCCAGAGCCTGGACTGCCTGTGTATTGACTACTACTAATTGCTCCTGCCTTTTCTGATTAGTTACTACTGCTAAATTTGTGCCTTCTCCATTTTTTATGGTCCAGCCCTTTTCTTTAAAATCGCTAGCATAATTTTTAAATAAATAATTAAATCTGTCATCTACGCTGCCTTTAACTATTGGTTTTGATTCTTCGCTCGTAATGCCTACAACACTATTTCCTTGCCTTATGCTGTCTGTAATTAATAATTCTAGAAGATTTTTGTTAGAAAGACCTTGCATGTCTTGCCATTGTTCGTGAAATCCCCATGCTAAATGGTTTGATAGGTTTACTTTCATTATGGTATTGTTTGTTGTAAGCAAGTATATAAGTTTAATTATAATATTGATTTAACAAAGGCCCCTACACCAAAGGCGATGATTGCGGCTAGACCTCCTATGGCTAGGGTTTCTGTTGCGCCATGGAGCTTTGATTCTTCTGAAACCTGGGCCTTGTATGTTCCTATTATTAAAAAAGCAAGAGCTGTTAAGAAGATTGATAAATTAAATTGGATTGGTTGCAGGGGTTTGATAAATAGGGCTAGTACGAATGGTAGTAAGGGTATAAACCCAATTAATGAGAAAGCGAAAAAGGTTGCTAAGGCAGTTTTTTTGGGGTTCTTTTTATGTGGATGTGGATGTGAGTGTTTTGATTTAATATGATTATCAGATTTTGTTGAGAGATAGTTAGAAACCGCCATAGAGAAACCATCTGCAAATAGGTTTGCGAAACCTAAAATTAAAATTATAGTGCTCGAAAGTGAAGCTCCTATTGAGCCTGCTACTACTGCGAACGTTGTTACAGTTCCATCTATTGAGCCATAGACAAATTCAGGCAGATATTTTCTAGAAACGTGGTTCACCATCTTGTTATATAGAAAAGGAGTTTATAAAGATTAGTTAGCCAGACTCTGATATGCTGCGTCTAAGTTGAATGATTCAAAAAAGAGATATCCAATAGCTGGTATCTTTGCTGGCTCAAAAGTTATGCTGTCTACTACAGAGTCAAGATAAGATTTTGTGGCATCGTATTGTGGGCCTACTTCTTCTGAAGTTAATTTTATTCTCATCTGTTTCCCTAGCAAGGAATAGAAGTCTCCTTTTTGTTTTAAAAGAGCTCTGGCTTCTGGCCTGGTTTTTTCCCAATCTACTCCGCTGAAGAACACTGTCAAATAATTAATAAATCTATTTTCCTTTTCGTCTAGGGAATCTTGAGACATTGCTATTGTTTCTAGTTTTTGTAAAGTTGATCTTATGGTTTTCTTAGATGCAATTTCCTCTGGGATTGTAGTTATAGCTAGATAATTTTCTATGTACTTATTTATTACTTCATTCTTTATCTGTTCATGGATGTTTTCTGAGGTTAGTTCAACTTTCTCTACCTTTGGTGGGGCTGGAGGCAAAGTCGCGCAAGAGTTCAAATTTCCTGATGAGGCAATTATTGCTGTAGATAAAAGTAGTTTGGCTAAAGTTCTCTTCATTCTGTTAAAAATAGGAAGAAGAGATATAAATATATTTAGTTCTGATTTTTCATCTTGAATAGTGGTGAAAATAATAAAGTTCTTAAAGCCTTAAGGCCTGTATAGGTAGATTTAAAAGGCAAGATCGGGAGAAAACAAGATGACAGATAAGAAACCAACTGGACTGGGCGGCTCATTGGCCGGCGGAAAAGACTATATTAGCAAGAAAGATATTCCTGCTGCTAATAATGGGGCTCAGGCTGAAGGGAATGCAGAAAAGGCTGCTGAATTTGATAAGTTGAAGAAAAAGCTTACTGATTTCCAAAAAAAGGTTTTGAAGAAATATCCTTTTACAAATGCTCTAGGTATATTGCCAGCTAATTCTTTTGCTATGTTTGAAGAAGAAGAAGGCCTCCCTAAGGAAATTATTGAGAGCAAACCGCTACATTTGATAATGCTTATTCCTGAAGAACAGTATAAGAATATTAATAAGATTAAAGATGGAGTTGTCGATCTTGTTAAAGAGAGTAAGGAAAATATCTGGATCCACATAAAGACTGAGGTAGATTTAAGAGAATATGGTATGGACTCCAGGTCTGACAGCTTTGACGCTATTGCTGCTTCTTATCCCTTGTATGATAAAGGCCTATTGGGAGCATTTAGAGTTGCTAGTATACACAAGACTCTTGTTTTGCGGAAGTTTGACAAGTATGTAACTAGCTATGTTATTGGTGGTAGCTTAGTGCGCGGAACAGCAGACAAAGATAGTGATGTTGATACTTTTGTTATAATTGATGATACTGATGTTAAGAGAATGAACAAGGTTGAACTTGTTGAGCGTTTGCGTGGATGGATTCATGATTATGTACGTGAGGCTACTGCCCTAGCTGGCGTGAAGAATATTTTGAATGTGCAAGTCTGGCTACTTACTGATTTTTGGCAGAGAATGAAAGATGCTGAGCCAGTTGCCTTTACTTTTATTAGAGATGGATTTCCATTATATGATCGAGGAACATTCATTCCTTGGAAGCGTTTGTTGCAGATGGGAAAGATTAGACCAAGCCCAGAGGCTATAGATCTTTATATGAAAGAGGGTGAGCGTACAAGTGAGCTTGTAAAGCGTAGATTATTAGATTGTATGGTTGATACATATTGGGGTGTAGTTACACCGACACAGGCTATGTTCATGTTGGCTGATGAAATGCCTCCTGTGCCTAAAACTTTGGCGCAAGATACAAAGAAATTGTTTGTAGAGAAAGAGAAACTTATGAGCTTGAAAGATTGGAAAGTTTTAGATAAAGCGGTAAAATTATTCAAAGATTATGAGTATGGTAAGTTGAAAGAGTTTTCAGGAAAGGAAGTTGACCTGTTCTTGTCTGAGGGAAGAGAGTTTGCTAAAGGTATTAAGGAGCTTAGGAAGAAGTTAGAGAAGAGAATGGGTGAGAAGGCTGCTACTGAAATATATGAGGATGTGTTTAACGTGTTAAAAAGCATATTTGGAAAGAAGAAACAAGAAGATCTAGTTAAGGAGTTTGACTTGAAACTTGTGAAGAAGAGCAAGATTAAGCCACAGTATAGTAGGATCTTACATGAACTTGTTAAAGTTAAGAGTAAGATTAAATCTGGAAAGCTAAGCCAAAAGGAAGTTGATGTTGTGAAGAGAAACTCTGGAGCTTTAATTGATGCACTTGTGGAGTATGCACAAAGGGCTGATGTTATAAAGTCTGAGAAGGGTGTTATGCAAGTCTTGTATAAGGGAAGAAAAGCTGAGCTTGTTTTACTTGGAAAAGATAACTATTTTGTTGAGAATAGAGATATAAAGAAGATTGTTGATGGTAAATTTACAGCTAGCAATAAGGAAGAGTTTGAAGCTTCTTTGAAGGAAAGTAAAGGCAAGTTGAGCACTCAAGTTCCAAGTGGTGTGTTTGCTGCTTTAAAGGCTGAGTTAGGTGAGTTTGAGCTTGTTTTCTAAATAATGCAACCATATTTTATGATGGCTTTGTCGCGTCCTGAGTTGTCTATTAAATAACCCCTATGGTTTGGTTGGAGATTGTTGAAAAATGGACTGGACAATATAATATGTTTATCTTTATTTAACTGAACAGAGTTAGGATCAACAAGATTAGATAATTGAGCTGATTCCTTAAGTTCCTTAGAAAGTTCTTTAATACTAGGGCTCAATCTATATTCTTGTAAGACAAAAGCAGATAAACTTCTTGTGTCCTCTCCAAGTGTCGATCTGATATTAAGATCAGCATTTATTGATCCAGAACCCCAAATTTTGAGAGGAAGTGCCTTTAACTTATTTGTAAGAGCCATATATAGATTTGATGGGTGTGGTCCAACATAATTTGAATGTTCTAAAGTTGAATCAAACAAATCCCAAAGATTATCGGTTTTCATTTTCTTCTGCTGTTAGCAGAGTATGCTCCAGTCTGTATTTTACGATCAAATCTGGACTGTTGATACTGTTCATTGCCCTCAGAGCCCTTTAGCTTTGGCCTTCCATCCCATTGGGATCCAGATTCAGCTAAGAGCTTTGATGCTAGGTCGATCAGTTGCTTATTTGACATGTTTTCTGTGTCGTAATTTTTGTTCATGGTGAGTAGTGAAAATAAGCCTATTTAAGCCTTTGGGTTGTTGTCACTTTACAGTTACTGTTTTTAGAAAGGTTTAAATAGGATTTTTCTGTGCCTTTTTATAGATTAATATGGCTGATGACAAAAAAGTAATAAGGCTTGTTGTAAAGGTTCCTTCTAAGGACACTAGACCCTTTAAAGCTAGAGGCGCAGATATTAGAAGAAATAGGGTCAAAGAAGATATTGGAAGAGGTATACCTAATGTTACTCAAAAGTATGGTATTACTCCAACAATGAAGAGTAATGGGAATGATACAATCCATGTTGACTTTCCTGCTCCTTCTAAGGATATTTCCTTCGAAGATGTGCAAAGAGTTTTGCTTGCTAATTGCCATGATGGCCTAGTATATGAAACTAGTTTGACTTTTGTTGGTGTAGGAAAGGATGAAAAGAAAAGCGAGAGAGGCAATGGTTCAAGGTTTGATAGTTCTGAAGTGGTAAATATTCTCTCAAAATATCAAGCCATACGCAAGACTCCTGAAGAACTTAAGAGAGATATGGCTGAAATGGAAGGCGATCTAGCAAAGAAACTGGAAGCAATAGATCAACTGGAAAATGAAGGTATTGAATTGTTAGATAAAATTAGCCAACTAGAGAATGTTCCTAGCCTGGATAATACAGATCTTGGTAATTGGCTTGTGGGATATGTAAGAAGATTGCCCTCATCAGAGAATTATGCAGAGAGTGCAAGGTTGTATGATGGTGAATTTCCAAAGGGTTTAGATGATGGTGAACTTAGATCTGCTCTAGAGGGAGATGAATTAAGTTTTGTAGTTACTGATCAATTAAGAGCCTTGTGTGTAGGTGAAAAAGCTGCCATTGATTTATCTCCTGGGAGAGAGCTTGAACAAATAGTAGGAGATATTGAAGAAAGATGCCTTCCATTCAAAGAATCTGCTTACTTTACAGAGCCTGATGAATTTTTGAGGCAGTTAGCTGCTCAAAGTTTAACAGAGAAAGTTGAAAAGATGAGTGATGAAGAGATTGAGGAAGGCCTACCTGAAAGGATCCAGGAATTGATTCCTTATGCAAAAGAAGTTGCGGGGGAAGAAGCAAACTGGGAATCTGCTAGGAAAAACGCTATCGATGTTAACAAATATGTCACGGAAAGGAAAGAACTTTATGCCATTGCAAGGTCCATTGCATCAGACAACCCATTATCCATGCAAATACCTATGGCTGCCTTCTATACTGCTGATGAAAAAGGAACAAGAGTCTATCTTTCAATACCAGGAGCTAGGACTGAGGATAAAAATTACTTTACTGCAGCACTTTGGTGGGATGTATTTCACTCTGCGAATGATGCTATAGGTTCTAAAGTTATAGAAGATATTGGTGATGAATCTAGAATGGATACCTATGTTAGTACGTTTGTTATTCCCAAGTCAGGCGAGGAAGATCAAAGATCTGAAAAAGAAAGATTTACAGAGTTTATTGGTGGGTTTAGCGAAGCCTTCAAGACACATTCCTTGTATAAACTTGGCACAAGACTTGAGATTAATGTTCCAGTGGAGATAGTTCAATGAGCAAGAAGCCTAAAGGTGATGATGGTAGTGTTAGGCATGATGGCCT
>CEPX01034991.1_pt1 | contig 12252 bp, 18 predicted proteins | sample 361361 | NCBI WGS metagenome assembly CEPX01 (sample SAMEA2619974, study PRJEB7988) | marine metagenome | biome: marine biome (ENVO:00000447); feature: mesopelagic zone (ENVO:00000213) & marine oxygen minimum zone (ENVO:01000065); material: "saline water (ENVO:00002010), including plankton... | reverse complement strand
GTGGAGAAGCTCACTGGGCTACCTTATATGGGCTTTGCTAGGACTTATAAGGCAGAGCAAGAGGAAGAGAAGCGTGGACCTCGAGGACTTTTGAACTATTTGTAGTTCGATTGAAAAGTGTTTGAAAAGTTGTGAACCAGGGAAAAAGTTTTGTAAAAACCGATTTCAATTTTTGAGCAAATTTTTGAAAAAATGAGTCACGATAATAAGTTATTAACTCCAGCTAATACAGCAGCAGGATTGTTAGGGATGATAGGTCTTGCAGCTGGTGGGAAGACTGCTGCTAATGTTCTTTCTGATCCACATTTCAGACAGAAAGTATTAGATAGTAATCAGAATTTTCTTAAATCTTTTTACAAGAGAGGTTTATTGCCTGCACCATTATTCCAAGCAAAGCAATATGCTTTAGCTGTTAATGAAGGCGTGAAAGGTGTTGCAAGTTTTGCTATGGATGCAATGAATTTTGGGAGTCAGCAAGCATATAACGAAACAGGATTAACTAATAGAACATATAATTCTTTTAAAAAACATTTAAATGCATTTGATAATGAAGTAGCTAGAACATTAGAAGAGCTGAAGGGATTAACTCCGGGCAGTAATGAATATAAAAAAGTATTATCTCGTTCTCGTAGGAATACTAATACTCTTGGTAAAAAAATGCATGCCAAGCTAACTAGTGACTATGCTAATCAAAAAATGATGGGAAAAGGCGTTAGATCACCTAGAGGTAGATCATATTACGCAATAAAAGGAGCATGGTGGCAAGGCAAAGAACATTATGGTAAGAGAGGACATGCTCCTTATGTCGATATATTTGCTAGTGCAAAAGAAGCTGCACAAGATGTGGGGAAAAAAGAATTGAAATATATAAAGGATATTTGGGGAGTAGGTAAAAAAACAGATGCTACAGGGAGGAAAATCCCTATTAAATGGGTCAAATATGCTAATGTACCGGGATTACAAGATGCATATCATGGAGTAAAATTTCATAGACCATTTTATCAGGCAGTTTTAGGGTCTTTAGCAAAAGATAGGATAGTAGGAAAACCTTCATTTGATAAGTTTAAGAATGCAGCTATTGAGAGTGGATTGATTTTACCAGATGAAAGAAATATAAGAATGTTAAATAATAAAGTAGGATATCGGAGGATAGCAATAAACTTTTCTCCTTCTATGAAGCCTGTATATGATTGGGGTGGTTATAATGCAATAGGTATATATGATGAGGCAACAAATAAAATTAAAATAATCCCTTCTGATAAAAGAGATTTATTTTCTATGAAGGCAGGTAAGGATACAATGAATTATATGACTCCAGATGAGTTAGACCCTAATTCTTATGTGAAACAAGCTGAGAAATATTATGCAGAAGAAAAAGTCCCGAAATTAAACACGAAAACTACTAAGACTAATCCAGATTTTGTAGGAGACACAAGGAATAGAGGTAATAGGGGTATCAAGCCAACAGTAGTGACTACAACACAGACAGGAAAAAAGAAAGGTAAACCTAGAAATGTAACAATATATTCAAACCCACAGAATATTAATTATTATAGAAAGCTTGTGGATAGACATGAAGAGATATCAACATCTGAGTCACTTAAAAAATCGTCAGCTGCTTATAAAAAGAAATTTTTTCCAAAAAGAGCAATGATAGGTAAAGGATTATTGGCAGGATTGGGTGGAGCTGTATCACTAGCATTTCTTGCTAAAGAAATATATGATGAGTTTAATGAATAATTCTTTCCTTCCTATTATTAGTTTTAAAGTAAAAAAAAAGAGAGATAACAGAGGTTGTTACACCCCTGTTATCCCTTGAACTACTACATCTTCAAAGAAATCACATCCTTCTTCTACAGTACAAGGTTTGTCTGCAAAATCAGGATCAATGAATGTTACTAGTGCACTTATTTCTTTATTGAAGTGAAACATAAAGCCTGCACACGTATCATCTCTGGTATAGTTTGAGCAAGACTTCTTGGCAACTTTGGTTGTACGCGGGATTTCTTTTTTAATCACAGTCTCCTCCTCGACAACCTGCTTGTCCCATTCTACTGCTTGTTTCTCTCTCTATTGCTTTTTGCATTTCTTTGTCTGTAGGTAGGTCAGGTGCGTCTTTACGAATTGCATTGTTTATAGGGTCACCTTCTAAGTCATCGAATGATGCTGGTTTAGGAATATTTTCTTTTGATATTTTCTGTAAAATACTTTTAGCTAATTTTATTTCTTTCTCTATAAAATCCAATCCATCAGGACCAATATCAAGCTCTTTTTGTTGTTCTTTTAATGATAAAATTTCTTCAATTATTATTTCTACCATCAGTCTATGCTCTTCTTCAGTAATTCTTACCTTTTTAATTTCTTCGTCTAATGCTAATCTGTGCATGGCTATATCTCCAATTTGTACTTGTCCCCATATTCCTGAGACATTCTAGCGACATATGTAGGGGTAACATAGTCTTTACGTATTATAACAGCTTTGATTATATGTTCTGCATCTTTAAGTCTCGCTTGTAATCGTTGTATTAATGGGAGATCGAGTTTATTTATATCGGATTCTGCCATATGACCTCCTCTGCTACTATGAAGGGTCCATCCTCATCTACATCTACATCCCAATCGAGTAGAGTATAAAGATATTGCCCCTCTTCAATTAAATTGTCTACAAATCCACATTCTTCTTCACACATTACAGCAGGTAAAGAATTGTCGGTGCCATTTTTAATTTCTGCTTCTATAAGATTTTTACCACATTTAGGACAAGGTTCCTTTATTTCTCTCATTAATATTTGCCTCCTTTGGCTAATTTTTTCAATACATAAGCTTGGATTTCCTTTGTCTGTTCTTTTACCCAATCCAATATAAGGCAAAAGTCTTTCTCTTTTAATGGTCCCTTACGTGTATTACACTGTTTACATATGATCTGTAAATTCTTTGGTGTTGATTCTCCATTCTTAGATAATGGAATTATATGGTCGCATACCATTGTAGAAACACTTAATATTCTATCACAGTACTTACATTTTTCACCGTAGACTTCGTAAAACATCTTCTTTATATCGACAAGCTCTATTTCAAAAAGTACTTGATGCATTTCCGACCTTTTTTTCAGAGCTTGTTTCAAAGAAGATGCTTTACGTGACAATCTAAGCCATGCTTTATGCCAGTGCCTACCGTGAACATTAACTAGCTTTTCTCTAAAGTCTCCTTGATTATATTGCATTGTAGACATAGGGGAACAACATCAAAAAACCTATATCCTCCTTTTAATAATCTGCTTTAAGCCAGCTAGCTAAATGCCAAGTATGATTTAACTTACCGTATTTACCTAATTTTTGTTTACTACTTTTTTCTAGTTTATGTTCTTTAGTAAGATTAGACATTGCTCTTCTAACACTAGTAATAGGGCACATAAGATTAAGTTTAAATTGTACTTCAAATGGTGTAAACTCTTTATCAGGAAATTTATTAAATAGGTCAAATATAACCTCTTCTTGGTTTCGTGCTTTTCTTCTACTTCTATCTAGCACATTCCCCTGCTCATGATTTGTATTGTAATAGGTCATTCTACCTCCGATCTAGCATGATTTGAAATGCAAAGTATAATTTCCATATACCAAAATTAAAAAGTATAGTGTCATACTTGCTAGGATAAACACCTTGACTTATTTCTATTCCGAATTTTATAAATGATAATAGTACAATATCTATACCACTTTTTGGTTCGGTTTCCATATTGAATAGATGGATATCTAGCAGGTACTGATGATTCATATTCTTTTCAATCTGAATGAATCATTAAAGTTCAGTTTTACATCCCATAGTTCGCCATCTGTACTCTTAACCATTTTCAGCCTCCTTTCTCTTGTTTTTGATTCACCTTCTAATACCATTAGTTTCCGTGAGGCATTTTCTATTGCTCCACTTCCTTTACCGGCATAGAGGTCTAATTCGCCACTTCTGGAGTATTGTCTTGAAGTTTGACTTAGCTGGATAATGATTAGATCATAATTCACTGCTAAATTACTTAAAGCATGAGATATATTTCTGATTGATTCGTATTCACCTCTTGCATGACTTGGTGGTTCCACTAAATCAATATAGTCTATCACTATGCAAGCAGGTGACATTTTTTGAACCTTTTTTCTTATTTGCTCTACAGTTGGACTAAGAGTTTGAATCTTTATATGAGCTACTTGATTTTTAAATTGATCATATATCTTTTTATTCTCTTTTGATATAGTATTTGTATCTACGTCAGCAACAATTTGAAGATTTCTTCTATGCATAAGCCATGGTGCTAATTCTAATGATAAGTACAATGTTGGTATTTGTAATTCTTCTTCTATTTTATCTTCAGCTGCATTATATGCTAAAGATATATTCTGAGCAAGAGTTGTTTTATTTACACCGGTTGGTCCTACTATTGTTACTAGTTCTCCCGGATATATAACAGATTCTATTCCTATTAAGCCAAAAAGTTTTGATAAATCTATACTTACACCTGAGAAATCTCTTTCCAATCTAGTATCTAACATTGCTTGTAGATCGCTGACATTCAATATATCCATAAGATAATCCTTTCTTTTAAAATATACACAATGAGGTTGACAATAGGTCATCATCATACTATCCATGCACCCATATTGATAACCTTTTGTGTATACATCGTTAATAGATACAAGAAGTTCAGAATCTTTGATTCTGTCCCCACCCTTATTCCATTCTTCCATAGCTGCTATTGTTGCATTAATAGGAATCCCATTTCTTCTGAAGTGAGAAACGATCCTCATTAAAGTATTGTGCCGGTTTCCTTCAGCTGGTGGGTTGTTATACATATCTTGAATACATGGTACAACATTTGTGTGATTACTTTTATTAAAAAATGATTTTACACTGGGTGAATCAAATGTTACATACTTCTCAAACTTATGTGATTGCTCTTCTGATGGGAATGTATGGAAATCATTGATGTCCCATTTCCTACTCTTCTCTGCAATCTTAGCATAGGTTAGAGTGTCTAATTCTTCACTTGTGATATATGTTTTATAAAGTTGTGTTTTATAGTTCTTAGTAGCTGCACATCTATATAAAGCAGACCTTGAATAAATTGACATATCTGCCTCAGGTAAGAGCTTTGACATTGTTCTCTTTACAATGTATGGTAACCCTGCTCCCTGATGATTTTCGAATCCGAATAGTGAGCCAGGCATGATAAAATGAAATCCTGTTCCACTAAAAAATATACAATATGAAGTATCATCTAGACCTAACTCTAATAATTTTTTATTTACCTCTCTTGCCTTTGCAACAGTTTTCTTACCTGATACAATAGGACTAGAGTTATGAACTTTATCTATATCTATAGGAAGATAATCAATCCCTCTCCAACCTGTATACCCTTTGACACTTTTATGTAATTCCACATAATCGTAACCTGTCCTATCATATAAATATACAGAACGATACACAGGAATATTCTTCCCATGTACCGTTACTGCTTGTTCTAGATCATCGAGATTCACTAAGGAGCCTCTTGATGCAGGACTCCTAAGTGCTAACTCGACAAACATTAACCTACCTTATAACTGTTAACAGTCTTTACAGAAGGTGCCGATGCCTTATCCCAAGGTTCCGGTGTTGTATTTTCCTCTGGAACATGTTCTTTAATAACATCATTATCTTTAGCCCATTTAACATAGCTCTCTAGACTCTTCATCTGTTTTTGATTGTCAGATTTAGCCATTCGTTCAACTACTCTTGTCCATACCTTTTCTTCGTTGGACTGCTTATCCATTACCTTTGTTTTATAAACATAGATAGTATATGGATATATTTCTGAACCAGAATTGTCAGTATAATTGTTGTTCAGAAATTTAGCTATGTCTTCTATTCCTTCATCTGATTTAGTTACCCAGTCTCCAGCCTTATCAAATCCACCACCAAATCCTACAGCATCAGCGATACTATAAAACTTTTTTAGCAGTGAATTGTTCATGATAAAACCTTCTTCATCACGTTCAAATGATCCATTGATACGCATTCTAACAGGAAATTCACTTCCCGCTGTTTGCATTTCTATAACTAGATATACATCTGCCCAATCATACTTATCAGACTCATCTTTAAATGATAAGATTTTAGTATTTTGGTAACCTAGCCAAGGTGGAGTATCACCATTCTTAAAGGACTGTTTTTGTTCTGGTCTATAAGGCATTATTTAGATTCCTCTTTTATGGAAGACAGATGTTTACTCTGACTTCCTTGTTGATGTATTGCATTTTGTACTTCCTCGGCTGATGCAATACTAGATTCACTACCTAGTCCAAGCAATCCTAGTGCTCTACCAGTTGCCGAAGTTTCACAGTTTTCTATAGCACTTGTTCTATTGATTTGACTTTTAGATTCATCCTCATGTGCAAAACCAGTGAAATATCTATCAGGGTTTTCCACATCAGGAGTAACTGTAGTTTTCATTATATAATGGCCACCTTCTCCATGTATAAGTTCTGTTTCTATTCTACCATTATGATATAAATTATGAAATGCTCGTAAGCGTTCAGGAACTGTGACATATGGTTTACCATGTATATCTATAGTTTTGATAGGTCCTACGAATTTAGCGAAGTCTGTGATTGTATTGTTAGTCATGCTGTTCTCCCAGCCAGTTCCTTGAGAGCTTCAAGTCTCTCAATCTCACTGGCTTCTGTTGTTTTCTTTGCGAGGTAGGGGCTATTTTGCATTGTTGCTTCAAGTTTTATCAACATTTCGGCAAAACCTTGCATAGTATTACTTAATTCTACTAAACTAGTGGACATTTGTCCTAAATAGCCCATTATAGAACTAAGGGTCTCTCTTTCATCTACCATTGTTATTTCTCCTCAGTTATGGTAGGGTTAATATAAGTATGATCTAGATATTTTCCTATGGAATTTATTCTAAAACCTTCCTTACGAAGATTATTTGTCAATAAATCCATCCATATATACTTATGATAACCTCTATTACCTGATAAACAAAACACCTGATTAACCATCATACCAGCCACAAGATTTGCAGTAAATATGGTATGTTTCATGGTACAAGGTGCGTCCTCTATATTAGCACTGGAAGTCCAGTGTTCATAATAGTCAATAGGTGCATCTCTTTTAGTCATTGTTACTACTTCGAATGCTAATGCATCCATTCTACCATCTATAAAATATCCTTTAGAATCTTTATTCTCCATTCTCCAACGATCATAAATTGCTAGTCTGTCTTCCATATTATCTATACATACTATTATTTTTGGGGTCATTTCTTGATTTGAATCAAACTTATAACGTGATGCAACAGTTGTTATAGCAGGATTATACTGTCTTGCCAATGCTGAGGCTGCCAAAACTTTTGGTGAACCTACTTGAGATGCTGGATATAATGTTGTAGATAAATTATGATGGTCCATATTATCGGGATCATAAATATGAATACGTTTAAATCCCATTACAGCTAATAATTGTATTACTGCTGACCCTATCCCCCCTGCACCAACGACAGTTATTAAATTTAACTGTCGCTGGTCAATAAGGTCTTTGTTTCTTAGGAATCTAGTATTACTCATGATCCTAGTGGTGGAATTTCATAAAACTCATGAATACCCATATTCCATCTTGTTTTAAATAGCTGGTTAGCTTCACCATAGAACATACTTCCTTCCTCAAGTGCTTCTATAATAGCTTCCATTTCCATATATTCTTTTACAGTAATATCAGCATAATCATCTTTAGGTTGTACCTTAGCTTTTCTCCATTCACCATTATATCTCCAATCAAAAGTAGTTTGATTAGGATAATATGAAGTCATTGCAGTACCATTTGTTTTCTTTTGCCATGATGGTGTTGCTGCATCAGCCTTTGTTTTAATATGATTAGCTTCTGCTATAAACTCCTTAGGTACGTTTGGTTTAATATATTTTATATCATCATCATCTATTGTATGAATTAATATATTTTTAAATTGGTCTTTATAACTGAATGCAAATGCAGCAGCCTCACCAACTTTAGATGATACTACAAGACTACCGTAGAATCCCTGGTCTGGACACATGTCTACCAACGTAGCTTCATCTGTACCGCTATGATATGCACTCATACTGTGATGACTATGTATCATTCCTATGTAAGTATCTTTTAACCACTTTTTATTTGCTGAGTATATTTTGAAAATAGTTTTACTAACATCTTCACCTTTATATTCTGTAGCTGCACCATGACCAAGATCAATAGCTAAGAAGTATATCAGCTCCCAATAAATAGGAAAACCATCTTTATTATTTGTACATCTATACCATGCTGGTCCCGACCATTCGCGAGATTTAAACCGAGATAGCAGGTACTGTACTTTCTGATGCATCTTCTGCGATATTATTAGTCCTTTCTTTTCCTTCTTTGGTTTCGAACTTTTTGAAACCTTTTTGGACTTTGCGTCTTGCTTCGATGGCATAGTTTGCCTCCTTTGCTTTTACGTTAAAGGTATGGGATGTCCATTCATATAGCATATTCATCACTACATATTCCATGTAATCCTGAAGTTTAGCTATATCACTCTCTTCATATACTTGATAATGCATTACCATTTCATTAAACTCTTTAAATATATCTTCTATTTCACAAGAATATTTTAACTCAGCTATCTTATTTGCTCTAAGTTTTTCAATATTTGTTTCACCCCAAAGTGTTCGTTGACTTTCTAACCTATAACCTAATCTTGGTTCTATGTCCCAATATTCATTAATTAGTACATCTTCATATTCACTATAAGAATAAATAGCAGGAATTACTTCTTCTCTCATTTTTTTTAAGAAACGTGTTTTCCCCGCAGGTTTATATCCCATAAGTCTTTTATAAAAATCATTTATTTCACTTAAACTAAACCAATGTTTGATTTTGAATAGGTCTTGCATATGTAATACTTTTGTAAGATAATAATCATCTTTCATATTCTTTATATACATAGCTGCAAGATAATAATGTGTATACACATTCATCTCTTCAGTAAATTGACTGTTAATATTTTTATATCTGAACCAACCATATTCCATTATTTTATTAAAAGTATCATAAAATTTATATGAATTATTTCTTAGAGCATTTCTTGCTTCCATAACAAATGTTCTTACTACATCACCAAGCTCATCTACAGAGCCTTTTAAATGATCAAACATTTTACTATTTGGCTCTACATTTTTATTTAATGTACTTTGAAATGCTGTCGCAAAATTTGAACGATTAAGTGGGAAATAATCTCTATGAAAATTATCTATATTTGTTCTCAGTTCTTGTTTATGTTCTACAGAATCAATTAAATAGTTTCTAATAAGTGCATACAATATGCTATATGCTCTTGTTCTATCTAATACTTCTTCTTCATTATATTTAAATCTCTGTGGATTTCGGTTATATTTATTAACATAGTATCTTCCTAATTCTCTGAAAGAATTAGTAGCTATACGTGTACGACCTATGCCCTCTCTTATGTGATTATAATAATTATTACCTTCAAATGGATATTGCCAAGCATCTTTCATTTGCAATAATACTTTTATAGGTAATATGTAACTTATTTTCCTATACATATATGGTTCTTCTGGATTATGACGTTTCTTTTTAATAGCCATTGTTCTACCAGATACATCTCGAATTAATCCCGGAAGATTCCAGAATGCATCTCTAGAATTACTAGTATTAGCCCATTGTCTTAGAGTACTAAAATATCCTACGATACTACCTTGTACAGCATAATCATTTAATCTAATCATATATGCTCCAAAACAAGGTTGTCCACTAGTATTTATATGAGGATGATAACCATATTGATATCTATAAATTGATTCTTCTTGAGTAGGTTTAATATTGATAAAACGTTCATTTAGTTTTGTAGGTGTTTCATCTGCTGCTTTTAATTCCTTCCAACTCACAGTAGATAAATAAAGAGTTTCTAACTCTACTTTAGTACTACTTTTTAATATTGGAGTAACTATACGAACAATCCAGTTGTTTGCTTGAGCATTAATCTTCTGGTCCCTATAAAATTCTACACCTTGTTTAATTAACATATTTATCTGTCTGGATAAACTAGTAAAATGTTCGATTCTTTCTGCAAGATTTCTACTAATTACTAGTGATCCATGTCTATCATGCTTATAAGGATTAAATACTGAGAAATTATTTCTTATAAATGTCTCTATTCTATTAAAGTCAACACTGTCATTAGGATCAATATATCTATATAGTGCATTAATTACATTATTATTAGATGCTTTTATCGTAAACTCCGTTCCTAGAGAGGGAACCCTAGTTGATTCCCTCTCTTTCCCGCGAGTCACTTTACAATCCTGACTTAACGGATTGTTTTTGAAACTGGACTACAGCTCCAGCAGTAAGCTGAGTGCCGGCAGTAGCGGAAGTGTCATTAACACTTATTACTACATTCTCCATTGACAGTTCTAGCTTCTGTGCTACATCTGCCACGGTCTCGACATCTTTTACATCAAGAACCTGTCCACCATTGTGAAAGCTGATGACTTGTACGTTTGCCATATTTACTTTCTCCTCTTTTGTGGGTTAACTGATTGCAGCACCATTGCTGCTTTTGAGTTCTATTACAAACTTCTTATATTTTTTACTTATTACACGTTTTTGAAGAAACTGCATCCGTTTGAAAGCTGTTCCATCTGGTTGTACTTTCCCATTATCTATCATTGATTGATAAAAATCAATTAATGCATTATCTGATATTTCGTCTTGACTGCCACTCATAAGTTGCCTCCTTGTTACTAAATAAGTCACTTGCCTACATTTCTTCTTGTATTGTATTTCTGGGTGAGATGCTTTGAAGTTTATTACGAGCAATACTAGATGATACCATGCATATACACTACGTGATGTATATTTAATATTCTTATGTCTTGTCCAATTAGCTTTATCCTCTGCAGATTCAGCAAAAAGTCTAACTGGTAGTTTATATTTGAGAAATCTCCATTCATTATCACCAAGTATCATAATATTGTCTCCTTAAATATATGAGAAAGACCACGCTTATAAGGTATGGTGGTTTTAGCCCTAACTTTCTCAATTGTTAGGTGAACTATGTGTTGCGGGACACCCCACGTTCCTAATCAGGGGATTCCAAGCGATAAATAAACTTGGACCTCCTTTACGTTAAGTTCGTGAATATAGTCCACCTAAGTTAATACTATTCCTTTGACCTTTAATTTCTTTGATACTACCCAATAATGTGGGATATTACAAGCATCTACTCGATACTTGACTCCCCACCCGTGCCCATTAGCTCTAAATAATATTTCTCTCTCTTTAGCTGATGCAGCATCATTGGGGAAATTCTTTGGTACATTAAAACCTTTAACATATCTATACTTATTACCCATACCACCACGTGATTTGGGTCCTGTTTTCTTTTTTTTAGACATATCTACCTCTAAGTTATAGCGTGACAGGCTTTACAACCCTAACTCACTTAATTTTGTCACGCTTGCTCGTTGTTAATAAAAATGGGATATCACTACCTTTTCTGTGAAAGGACAGGTGTGTAAACCTGCAAGGAGAGAGTGGATAGGTGATATCCCGTAAATAAAAATGGGCGAAGCAAGCAGTTCCCGAAGGAGTTCTACAGCGTGTAAATGACAAGCGTAAACAGCTGCCATACTTTGTCATTGCAGAAATATGCATCTGCTCCACGTGACTAATGGAAAAAACCATTATCAACTTCGCCCCTTATATTTAATGAGTCTGTCACGGTTTGGTTCATAGTACCGCAAAATTATCCCGAAGTCATCAACTTCGACAGACTCACCCGATTACAATTCTATCAAATGATAATCATGATTTACTAATAAATAATAAATTATATGAGCACTAAGATAGACTACCGCAAACATCAAAAAGATGTAAAATAACCTTGTTCCTAATGTATCATCATCACCATTTGCCTTTATTAACCGGTACAGCAGACTCCTCATTGTAACAATAATGAAAGAGCATAAGCACCTGCAAAGATGACAGTGCAATAGATTGCTACAGCCCTTACACCTCTACGTGTCTTGCGGGAATACAATAAAGATCGTATAAGACTAAAATAACTACGTCTTCTACGTCTTGGTTGCTTTTTACTAGAGCCTACCATTTCAAATAGGTGCTCTATGTCTTCAGAGAGTTTTCTCTGCATATTACCATGCCGGTCAATTCGATCAAAATT
>CEPX01067528.1_pt1 | contig 12257 bp, 14 predicted proteins | sample 361361 | NCBI WGS metagenome assembly CEPX01 (sample SAMEA2619974, study PRJEB7988) | marine metagenome | biome: marine biome (ENVO:00000447); feature: mesopelagic zone (ENVO:00000213) & marine oxygen minimum zone (ENVO:01000065); material: "saline water (ENVO:00002010), including plankton... | reverse complement strand
ACTCTACTAAGCTTAGAACTCATACATCAAATCATTTTTATTTCTAAAATTATCTTTTTTGTATTAGAAAAATAATTCTTTTTGGTTTTCCGTCCCACTCAGTGGTTTTTTGATTTTTAATCTTAAGAATTTTAAACTTTAATTTGGATAACATCTTTCCAACTTCTTCTTTTGAATATGATTTTTCAGAAATATTACTTTTCTTTTTCTTCTTTTTTAACCATTCAAAAGATTCTGGAGACATCATATCAAAAATAAAGATTCCATTAACATTTAATGTATCATAAACATTATTGAATACTTTCTGAAGATCTTTCTTTTTTAGAATATGATTTAGAACATCAAAATGACAAGTGATAACATCTGCTTTCTCCTTAATCTTTAAATTGATTATATCTTGATTAATCCATTTTACTTTAGAAGATTTTTTTATTGCTTCTTTGAGCATTGGTTTTGATATTTCGACACCAATTACTTTCTTAAATTTATTAATCCATGGAATTGTAGTTATCCCTGTACCACAACCTAAATCAACTAATAAATCACGATTAACTTTATACTTTTTTAATGCAAATTCTAATTCATCTCTCCATTCTTTATACATTCCTCTTGTTAATCTGTCTTTAAGTTGTTCATCATATGACCCTACAAGTTTTTTATATTCATCTTTCATTTTTTTTGACATAGATAGAATCTTCTCCAAGATTTATGGATATTAAATTTTCCACCTCTTCTTGAACCAAAAACATCTATAATCTCAAATCCTGCTTTTTTTAGATATTTTTCTAATTCTTTAGGTGAATAAATCAATTCTTCATAATGTTCTTTGAATTTTTTAGAATTTGAACCTTCCTTAAAAACTCCATTCCAAACAGAGATCCATTTATTTCCTTTCTTATAATCATTAAAAACAATTTCTAAAGAACCTTTTGATATTTTATATTTCTTTTTAGTTTGAGAATTGTTATTTTCTTTAATTTCTTTAATATGGTTAGGTAGATCTATTAGAAATAATCCTTTTTTAGATAAATGATTGTAAACATTTTTAATTGTTTTTTCTATTAATTTCATATTTGGTAGCAATATTAATGAAGAGTTTAAACATAAGATTGAATCATATTTCTTATTAATTTTGAAAGAAGACATATCTTTTTCATATAATTTAATTTTTATTTTATTTTTTTTAACTACTTTTAACATTTCTTTACTTATATCTAATCCTTCTATGTTAAATCCTGCTTTTTTTAGAGGGAATAAATACAATCCAGTACCACAACCAAGTTCTAAGATATTTTTTTTATTATATTTTTTGAGTAATTTTTCTATAAACTTTGAATTGAGTTCAAACTCTTTTTTTCCTAGAATAATATCATAATACTCTGCTGAACCTGAAAAATCATTTTTATAATTCATTTTTTACAAACAAAAAATACCATGTCAGCATTATGGGCTCCTTTAGAAATATTTCTAGCATTATCACATAGTATTAATTCAAATTTTGCTTTTTTAATTTGCTCTTTAACTTCTTTTATGGAAGGGATATGTATGTATTGTTTATTTTCATATTTAGTTTTTGTAGTACTTTCTCTTCTAAAGAATCTATCACCAAAATCTATTTCTTCAACTTTAAATCCAATATTTTTTAAAATATAAAATTTAAACCACATCCACATCAAAAAAAAGAAATATTTACCTAACCAATTTCTTTTATGAATGGAAAACATAAAAATTCCTTGTTTTTTTAATACTCTTCTTACTTCTTTTAATGATTCTAATCTTTCTTTACTATCTGGAATTTGAGTCCAACCTTGATTCGAGAATAAAGAATATTCAAATGTATTATCTTTAAATTTTAAATTAGTAATGTCTCCTACCCTATAATCTATCTTTAATTTTTTACGTTTAGATATATTTTTAGCGCTTTTAATCATAGTTGGGGTTAAGTCTATTCCTACTACTTTATAACCCAATTTGTATAATGGAATTGTTGTTCTTCCAGTTCCACACCCAATATCTAAAACTCTTCCCTTTTTCTTAAAAAATTTCTTTATTATTATTTCTTCACTTAACCAAAACCCAGTTTCAGCCATTCTTTTATAGACTTCTTGGGCATGTTCTCCTGAAAATTCTTTGATTACTGAATTTTTTAGATTAGATTTTTTCATTTTTCCTTAATGTAAAATAATAGAATAGTTGAGATTAGAGAGAATGCTGCAACTATATAGAATATAATCTCTATCCCTAATTGACCTACTACATAACCTCCACCCATCATTGCAATTGCAGCTGCAACTCCTATAATTGCATGATATTTTCCTATATTGGCTCCTCTTGAAACTTTTTCAGTTACATCTCCAAGCATGGTTGTTTCCATTGTCTGTTGGATAGCACTAGAAATTCCAAGTATTATTTGTAGAATATACAGCTGAATTAAACTTGTAATCAAAGTATATAGTATAATTAAGATTGTAATTAAAAATCCTGGAACTATTAAAAATATTTTTCTTCCAAATTTATCAGAATATTTTCCAGCAAAATAAGAAGTTGATGATTGAGCTAGAATCATTAATCCAAAAGCAAATCCAAATGATTCAATACTCCCACCAAAATCTTGTATAAATACTACATAAAATGGCATAAATAAACCCATGGAAAATGCCACTATTGAATTTGAATATAATAAAATTCTATAATTAAGATAGTTTAATGTATTATCTTTCATATAAATCCCTCTGGAACATGATTATGTTCTACTGTTTCAAAGATTATCATTGTATTAAATTTATCTAAAATATCTGAAAATTTATTTCTTATATCTTGAATGATTTCATTAAATTCTTTTGTTTCTTTTGCAAATACAACAGCTATCACACTATACTCTCCAATTGTTCTATTTGCAAATGTTATGTTGTTATGTAATCTAAAATAAGCATCTAACTTTCTTTCATTATTAGAATCTAATTTAGAAAAATTAAACATTAAAAAATAAAATTGAGATAATTTATTAACATTGATTATAGTTCTATAACTCATTATTATATTTTTTTTCTCTAGATTTTTGATTCTGTATCTAATAGCTTCTTCTGTTAGTTTTAGTTTTTTAGATATTTCTCTATTGGTTGTTTTTGCTTTTTTACCAAGAATTCTAATTATTTCTTTATCAATATTATCTATTTTTGGTTTTTCAATAGGAAATTCTCTTATAATGCTCTTTTTAGATTCACTTTCTTTAGTAAATAATGGAGCAAATGTATCTTTAAACTCTTTAACTATTGTTAATATTGAATAATGTTTTATGTTTTCTCCAAAAGAATCAAATATTCTATTTAGATTAGTTGATAAATCTGAAATTTTTTTAATACTAAATGTTATTAATAAATCATATTCTCCACTTGTTTTCCCAATCCAATGAACATAATTTAATTTTTTTAATACATTAATTATTTCTTTTTCTTTTTTTTCATCTATTTTTTTTAATTGTAATAATAACATATATGCTCCATGGATAAATAATGATAGATCTACTCTTGCTTGATATCCTCTTATTATATCTAATTCTTCTAATTTTTTTATTCTATAATCAGCTACTTCTCTAGATACTCTTGCTTGTCTAGCTATTTTCTTAAGAGAGCCTCTAGCATCATCAGATATAGCTAATAATAGTTTTTTATCTTTTGTGTCAATCATATTTATATTAATCAAATATTATTTATAAATATTTTGATTTATGTAAAAAATAGAATAATCAATTTTATATATAACAAAATGTAGAACTACTATATAGTAATTAATGGAGGAAAAAATGGTAAAAACATTAATATTCGCAACAAGAGGATCAGAAGATGATGGTGGGAACTATAAAAAATTACAAGAAATTGTTGAAAATTATGGGGCTCCTATTTTTAAAACAGATACTGTATCTGAATGGTGTGAACATGAAGAAGATAGAGCTGCATTAGCTTCATTATACCAAGTTGACGAAGGTTTAGTATCTATTATCTCCATGGGTGAAAGAGATATGGAGCTTTACACTGGAGATATAGTCAAATTGGGAAATGGAATTAATCCAAAACTTGAAAAAGAATTAGTAGATTATAGAGATAGAAAATTAAGGGAGTTATTGCCTATTTCTACTCTTAATCCTACTCCTTCCCTCTAAGTTGAATCCATTAAAGTTAAAAATAGTAATTTGATTCTATTATTGAAAGGAGAAGTGAATTATGTCTAGAAAAAGAAGAAAAGTTGATTTCAAATATAATTTAAGTTTATATTTAGAATTATTAAAAAAGTATAAATGGTTACTTACAATAGTTTTAATATCTTCATTTTTAATTGAAGCTAGTTTTGTTATTGGTAGATATCTATTTAAAATTATTATAGATAGAGGAACAGAATTTCTCAACAATACTTTAAGTTATGAATCTTATGTTGATATTTTGGTAGTATTAGTTATAATTTATTTTTCTACTATGGTTGTTAGGAATATTATTAGATATTTTAGGATACATTTGTTAAATGTACTTGAGATGAAATTAATTTTAGATTTAAAACGTAAATTCTTTAATCATTTAATTCATTTATCACATGATTTTCATGCTACAAATAGAACTGGTTCATTAATCTCTAGACTTTTAAGAGGAGGTAATGCAATAGAAAGAATGACAGATGTTATTGTTCTTAATGTTTCTCCTTTAATCTTTCAATTAATAGTTGTTGCTGGTTCTGTTTTATACTTTAATGTTCTTTCATCATTAACTGTTGTAATAATGGTTGTGATATTTGTTATTTATAGTTTAATTATCCAAAATAAACAAAGATTGTATAATATTATTGCAAATGAAAAAGAAGATATTGAAAAAGGATATGTTGGAGATGTAATGACTAATATTGATTCTATAAAATATTTTGGTAGAGAACATTATATTAAAAATCGATATAAACGTTTAAGTCAAATAACTGGATTAGCAAAGATGAAATTCTGGGGTTATTTTAGATGGTTAGATTTAGGACAATCAATCATATTGGGATTAGGATTTTTCTTTATGTTTTTATTTCCGATGATAAAATTTTTAGATAGAGATTTAGAGATAGGTTCTTTAGTTTTTATCTATACAATATATGGAAATTTAATGGGTCCAATCTTTAGTTTTGTTGGAGGGATTAGAAATTATTATGGGGCAATGAGTGATTTTGATGCTCTATTTAGATATAATAAAATAAAAAATGATATTCAAGATAAATCAAATGCTAAAACATTAAAAATTAGAAAAGGAGAGATTGAATTTAAAGATATAACATTTAATTATGGAAAGAAAAAAGTTTTTGAAAATTTTAATTTAAAAATTAAAAAAAATCAAAAGATTGCTTTAGTAGGAAGATCTGGATCTGGTAAAACAAGTTTGATTAAATTGTTGTATAGATTATATAATTTAGAAAATGGAGAGATATTAATTGATGGGAAAAATATTAATGAATTTAAACAAGAATCTTTAAGATCTGAATTTAGTATTGTTCCTCAAGAATGTATATTATTTGATGATACAATATATAACAATATTGCATTTTCTAATCCATCTGCTTCTAGAAAAGATGTAATTAAAGCTATGAAATTTGCTCAACTTTATGAGATTATAGAAGAATTTCCAAATAAAGAAAAAACTATAGTTGGAGAAAGAGGAGTTAAATTATCTGGAGGGGAAAAACAAAGAGTTTCTATTGCAAGAGCTATTTTAGCTAATAAAAAAGTATTAGTGTTAGATGAAGCTACCTCTTCATTAGATTCAGAAACAGAACATGATATCCAAAGAGATCTAAAAAAATTAATGAAAAATAGAACTTCTTTGATTATAGCCCATAGATTATCTACTATAATGCATGCTGATAAGATAATTGTTATGGAAAAAGGTAAAATAGTACAATTTGGAAGTCATAGACAACTAATAAAGATTAAAGGAACGTACAAAAAACTATGGAATCTTCAGAAAGGTGGATATATAAAATGATTATTCTTCCTCTTCTTCATCTAACTCATCATGATATGCATCCTTCAATTTTCTAATTTGGGATGGATCATCCATACATATAATGGCTATTCTAAACTTATAAATCCTATTATTGAAAAATTCATTAGAAAAGTTTAAAAGTCTAAAATTTTAGAGTTAAATTATGTATAATGGAGATTATGGAGTTAGGTTAGGAGGTTATAGATCTATCTCTCATGAATACAAACCCATATCTTCTTATTTAAGAAATTCTTATGAAAGAATGGATACTTCTGATATAAAATATATAAAAAGTGTTGATTAATTCATAAACATAATTCTAAAAATATTTATATATTCTTATAAGATGATTATTCTATGGGAAAAAGAGTTTTTAGTAATTTAAGTTTAATATTATTTTTTTTAGGAGTGTTATTCATAATAAACTCTGAAGCTGTTATAACAGGTGCTGTTGTTTCAATTTCAATTATATCTTCAACTTTTAGTTCTTTAATTGGATTTCTTCTTATACTAATTTCAGGAGTATTATTTGTAGTTAAAGATTTAGAAGGAAAGATACATTCTAATTCCTATTTTAAAAAAAGAGCTGGTGAACTTACTAAAGATGGTCATGATCTTTGGATTTCTCAATGGGAATTAAATGGTCTCATTAAAACATTAAAAAAGAAAGGATATGAAATAAACTATGGACATAAGCATATAAGTGAATCACATCATACTACTCCAAAACATATAAATGTTGAAGGATATAATCAAAATTCAATGCATATAAAAAAACATTTATTCATTACGAGAGATCCTTATAATAAAAAACTATCTAACTATCAAGGATTTCATTCTAATGTTTACCATCCCAAACATCCTAGAGACATTAAAACACCAAAGGAATATATCAAAAAACCAAGAGAACATAAAAGAAAAGCAGCTTAGTATCATCCAACATATGATAATGGTTTTAATCTTCCAACAATAGAAGCATACTTATGTAGTTTAGGCAAGACTTCATCTAAACCCCTATAACAATGTGGTGCTTCTGTTCTTAATGAACTATCTGAAATAGAATTAGGGATGTATATCTTCTTTCTAAGACTAGTTGAATCAAATTCCATATTTTTAGAATCACTTCTAGAAATTTTTCTTCCAGTCCCATGACAAATTGAATTTTCTAGTTCCTCTATAGAATCAGTTCCCCTTATCAATACTGCTTCTCCACCCATTGTAGAAGGAATTACACCATACTCTTTTGATTTAAGTTTCATTGCGCCTTTTCTATAGATAAAATCAGAATCAGTTACCTCTAAAGTATTATGTGGTAAGTCTAATAATAAATTTAATTTAGCATTAGAACAATTTTGAACAAGATCTATTAATCTGGATCTATTTTTTTCACCAAATTCAACAGCCCCATTATGTTCCCTTATATATTCATCTCCTACTAATCCTTCTTCAAATATTTTTTTCCCTTTTAATCTACTTCCACTATGAATCAAAGCTAAAACATCATCTTGTTTTAAATCAAGGGCATCTGCTGAGACAACTTGATAAAAATTTATGAAATGATTTCCTCCACCTAAACTCCCCAATTCTGTATCAACTGCTTTTAATTCATTAGCAACTAAATAAGTTATATGCTCAACATCAATAACATCTCTATCAAATTGTGCTAATGTCATTCCACAACCAATGTCTGGTCCAATAAATTTAGAAGAAGGAGTATGTTCATCTTTTGAGTATACAGCTACAGACCCTGTAGGTAGTTTATCTCTTCCAGGACAATAATCAGGGAGAACTATTAATTTTTTAAGTCCTTTTTTATCTAAATTTCCATTGATTCTAGCATCTGATAAATTCATAAATTTCATATTGATATTTTAATTAAAGTGTTTATAAATCTTTCTCTATGTCTTTTCTTAAGAGTAGTGACAGATAGTAAGGCTTATAAAGCGTTTTTCCTACTATAATACACAATTTAAGGATATATAATAAAAAATGGCAACTAAGAAGAAAGGTAAAAGACAGTCATGGACTAAGGAAGAAGATAAGTTATTATTAGATCTTAGAAAAAAAGGAAAAACATCTAAACAGATAGCTAGAGGTATAAAAAAAGAATTTGGTCATACTAGAAGTTCAGCCGCAATAGATACTAGACACCATATGTTAAGCCATAAAGAAGATAAGAAAGACTCAACTACCTCAATTTTAGAACCAGAAAAATGTACTCAGATATGTGAAAGATTAAAACAGTATGATAAAGAAAGACTTGTTGATGTTCTTAAAGGAAGAGATGACTTAATATATCAATTGATGAGTGAGCAAGCTGATAGAATAAGAAATTTTGATATTTTATCTCAATACAAAGGAATTGGACTAGTAGATGCAATGCAATTAGATGCTGAAGATAGAGTTGAACTTGCAAATATTCTTATGCAAGAAGAAAAAAGTGGAGAATTAAGTAATATTGAAATTGTGTCAATTCCTGGATATGGTAAAAAGAAGGATGAAGTATCTTTCGTACTTCCTTTATATTTAGAAGATGTAAGAGGATCTTCAGGAAGTTTTAGATCTCATCTTCATGATCTAATAGCTGTATGTATTCGTAAAAAGGATTCAGGTTTTAGAACACCAAGAAACAAACTTTTTAGAGACAGATTTAAAGATTTGATTATGTATAATACTCATAGTGATGCACCAAATTATGAAAGATTAAGAGGAGAAATAACTAATGTGTTAAGTAAAGAATATAGTTCAATTAGTGTATCAATTTTTGAAACTTATCCCTCTCTTAATAATAGTCTAGGTGAATAAAGTGAATCTTGAAGATTTATCTTTAAATGATTTAGAAGAATTATCTCAGTCTCCATTAGAGTTAAGAAGATATTGTTTAAATAATGAATTAGATATTATTGAAGTTCTAGAAAATCTAGATTCTCTTATTGAAGGAAAAACAAAGAAAAAGACTTCTAGAAAAACAAGTATTAAAACTAAATCTCAAAGTCCAGAAGTACTTGCCAAAAAGATTCTAGAAGGGATTAGAAAAACACAGGATATAGAAGTTTATGATCTCACTAAATTTGTTGAGTCATTAAGACTGGATATGGAAAAAGAAGGTATTGAATTAGAATTAAGTTATCCATTTGAGGGATTTGTATCAAATCTATTATACAAGTTAGCAGAAGAAGAAAAGTTTGGAGAGAATAAAAAAAACCATACCTCATCTAGGTTGAGTAAACCAGTAGTAGCATCTGAATTAAGTGAATTGTTATGTGTTAATTTTGGGGAGAGAGGATTTGATCGTATTTCAGGGAGATTAGATCGAAGATATGTAAATGAACATTATATCGTAGAGGATGATGGAATAAAATTTAGAGATAGTAATAGAGAATTACATGAAAATCCAGAGATAGAAGGAAGTAAATGCTGGAGTGGTGAATCTAAAGCTGAAGTAAGAGAATTATTAGAGTTGTTTATACATAAATACTTAACAAAAGATCTAGAAAGTAGACTAAAAGAATTAAATTCAGCTAGAGAAATGTTAAGAAAAGAAAGATTAGAATTAGATGAAGAACTAAATGGGTTTGATTTAAGAGATAAAGGGTTACCAGGGGAGGAAATTGAATATAAATTCAGTGGAAATGAACAGGAAGTAATGGATTTTAAGAAAAAATTTGTTAGAAATAGATTAAATGGTAGTATAAGTGAGATAAGTTTTCGTTATACTAAAAATCATATTTTTGCTAAAGTTAATAGAAGGTCAGTTGATGCACTTAAAACATTTAAGAGAGAATGGGAAAATTTTAGTGGGAAACTACCTAGTATTAGAGATAATATAAAAGATATAGATGGTAGAGAAGAAAGAATAAAAAAGAATAGGGGGAGTTTAAGTAAGAATTCTAATCAATTAAATAGATTAGATGATGAGATAACAAACTTAACTTCCTTAAATTATTTAAGTTTAGAAGGTCCTAACTTTACAAGCTATTTAGGATTATCAAATTTATTTAGATCTAGTGGTATTGAATTAAAAGGAACTTTTGTAGAATATATACATAGATTAAGCAATATTATGAAGAGTGTAGTAAATGCTAATTCTAATGATAAACTTAAAGATTGTAGAGTAATAAATAGAAATATAGATGATTTAATACTTTTAGATTTTGTTAAAGATCCAAATGTGACTATACAAAGTAATGGAGGTAATGTAGAGGTTGTGTATAAAAGAGAAAGGATAAGCTTAGAACAATATCATGAGATAATTGATGATCCTGATTTTGAAGAATGTCCAGAAGAAATATATGAAAAATATGATTTATCTATGGATTTTGTTGGTGCTTTAGAGGATAGATATGAAGGAAAATTCGATATTGTCTTTTTAGATTATCTTGGATCTATTACACCTAAAAAGAAAAAAGTATTAGAAACTTTAGTAAAAAGAAGATTAAACGATAAAGCTATTTTAGCAACAACATATAATGCATCTAAAAGAGTTAATCATAGAAAAACTTCTGGAATTGATTCTTCAGAAGTATCAAACAATGTATTTGATAATGCGATGGATATATTTTCAGGGTGTGGTTATGAAGTTAATGATGTTGAAGATAAAAGTTATAAAGATACAAAAGATAAAATGAATTTTCAAATGTATTCTATAGAAAAAATGAAGGAAAATTAATTATAAAAATTAGTTCTATCTTTTTTTATCATAAGTGCCTCTTCTCAAGTGAGCCAAATAAGATCTGATACTTGTCCAATCTACTCTTTTTAACCTTGGATCTTCATAAACTTCTTCATTAGATAATCCTTTTCTTTTATCTTCTAATACTATCTCTCTTACTTTACTAGGTGGAAGTGGTTTTGTTCCATTTTCTTCCAACCTATCTTCTAATCCATCTGATCTATTTTCTTCTAATAATGTATCTAAAATATCTAAAAAAGGAGTTACTTGATCAGATCTTAATTTACTATAAACTGCTTCAGTTGGGATAACAACATAGGTACTATTTAGATATGCATCTAACTCATCTAATCTTTTTTTACTTGATTTTCTTCTTGTGATGTGTGCCTTATATGCAGGTATACTCTCTACATCAATTTTTAATCTTCTAGCTATTCTTTCATTAGAATACCCTTTCTTTGATAATCTCTCTACTTGATCTATGATTGCCATATTAAAATTTTAGATTATTGATTTATAAACCTTTCGATTAGTAATTTCTTTAAAGTAGTGACAATATACAGCCATCTAAGTTCTTGTAGATAGTAAAATAATTTATTAGTTAAACTTATAAATTGAATAATTTCTTATTTTAAAAGAGGTGACAAAACCTCAGAGCCTAATTCTGAGAATATTTGAAGATGAATAACCAATTAGATAAAAACAAAAGAAAACACATAGATGAATTTGTAGATAGATATTTCAATCTCCCTCAAAGGCATAATAATCATAAAGCAGAAGATGCATATTTGATTAGAAAATATGGAAAAAAGACCCATCAAAAATATATTAAATTAGGTATAAAAGATTGGAAACAAGGAACTGAAGAATCTAACAAAAGATTAACAGATTTTGTTTTTGAAACTGGTTTATGTGAGGATGATTGGTCTGTTTCTTATAGATCAAGAGAAACATTAAGAATATTATTATATAATCTATCAGAGCAGCAAAAACAACAATCTACATTATTAGATGTAGGAAGTGGGGATGGAAGAATTGCAATAGGTCTTGCACTCTACCTAGATAATTTAAGTAAGATACATACACTTGATAGAAGTTTAGCCGCACATAAACGTACTAATATAAACATAAACAAACTTGATTCAGAAGATCAAAAAAAAGTTAAACAAAAAATTATCCCTTTAATTGGAGATTTTAATGAATATGATTTCTACAAACAATTTACAAGTAAAGAACCAGAAGGAGTTGATATTGCTTTAGCCTCATACCCTTTACATAGTTGGGGAGAGATTGTTCCTGCTCTTAATAAATTAATAAAAAACAATGGAAGGATAATAACATGTTATGATGCACATCAAATAAATGATGGTTCAATGGAGGATAGTGCAAGAGAGATCATAGAAGGGTATAATATTTATGCCAATGGACAAGGATTTACATTTGATTTATTGGGTCATTTTAAAAAACTTGAAAGTTTAGCAATAATTGCTAGTGGAAATCGATTTTTTCAGTAACACCCAACTTAACCAAATCTAGTACTACACTAAAAGATTTGTCATGAGATGATAAAAGAACCATAAATC
>CEPX01197594.1_pt1 | contig 12264 bp, 15 predicted proteins | sample 361361 | NCBI WGS metagenome assembly CEPX01 (sample SAMEA2619974, study PRJEB7988) | marine metagenome | biome: marine biome (ENVO:00000447); feature: mesopelagic zone (ENVO:00000213) & marine oxygen minimum zone (ENVO:01000065); material: "saline water (ENVO:00002010), including plankton... | reverse complement strand
CATAAAGATTCCATTTCTGTCCTATATCTGCCTTCCTCTTGATAATCATCCCCAAGAACACCATTAAGAACAGGCCTTTCCCCATCGCCTATGCTGGCAACCCTAATAACGCCTAATTTGCCCAATTCTTCTGCAATGGCTTTTTCACCATCCCTTAAATGATATTCGCTTGGTTCTCTACCGCTAACCATCATCATCCTTACCATGTTTTTAGCGTGTGAATCAGCCATAACGGCCTTTACCTCTTCATCTATTGTACTTGGAACATATTGGCCATCGCTCATATTCTACCCCCAAAAAATAAGATTTACTTCATCTTCTTCGTTATATCTATATCCTCTCCGCACTTCTCGCACTGGAACCTTAAAGCATCAACCACCTTCTTTTTTCCAGTCTCTTCATTAACAAGCTGAATCTTTTTTCTTTTGAAAGGCACCTGGATTTCGCCTTCAAAGCTGCAGTGGGGGCAGGTATAGCTAATATTTGCAGTTAGCGTTTCTTCATATTCCTCTTTGCCAACTGTATAGCCGCATTCGGGGCATACATATTCTTTTGCCCTAATCTTAACCTTACCTTTCTCTATAGGCTTGCCCATCAATGCTTTCCCGCATTTTGAGCAGTTTTCTTTGAAAACCCAGGCAGTTACCCTGCCATCGTCAATAGTCCTCTTAGTAAAGTAAATGCATTCTTCCATTGATTCAGGCATCCTAAGGCTCATTTTGTTTCCTCAAAAATAAATACACTTGTGTTTGTCTGGTTAACAGCTTCCTCATCTGGCAGCCATTCCTGCTCTGTTGCATAGCTTGCAACATTCTTTGTGCTTTTGCCAACCTTAAAGAGCCAGCCTGTAAAGCTTGTAAGAAACTTCTTCCTACCTTCCTCTTCCTCTATATCAAGATTATTATTCTGGATAATAAGGTATGCGCCTATTACCAGGAAAACAACCACAAACAAAAACAGCTTTTTCATATTAATCACCCCAGTCTTTTGACTTCAATGCTAACAGCTTTTTCATTAACCCTTATGTATCTTGGGCATAAAACAAAATCATAGTTGTTAGTGCTGCAGTATTTAATAATTTTTTCTTTTTCAGCTTCATCATTAAACTTAACAATAACATTAACGCCTCTCTTATCCTTATGGATAATCTCAAAGCCTTTTAAATCATTTTTAATTTTTTTGTTTATTTCAGAGAATAACTTCTGTTTTTTGTTTAATGTGTTTAGCTTATTAAGCAACTGACTATATCTCCCAGAACTATCGTCAAAAGACAGGTTTGGCTTTTCTTCCATAAGCTTTTTAGTGAATTCAAGGTATGCTTTGTCATTAAAGGATATAAACCCTCCATAGCCCAGGTTAATCGGCTTCCATTTGCCAAAAGAGCATACCATGATATCAACAGAGTTGCCATTGCACATACTGGTTCCAACTGCGCCTGTAACATCGCAAATAACAGTGCATTTTCCTTTGCATAAACTATAAATCTCTTTTGATGGCTGCTCAGCAAAGTAGCCTGCCGGGTTCTGGTAGATAATCGCACCATAATTCTTTGACTTGTGGTGTGACTTATCTGGAAAAAATGCTTGGAGATTTCTCCGAGCATTTTGACATATCAAAGCAGAGGCTTCTTTTAGTTTCGACTTAAGTTCATTTAACTGAATAACTCCATAATCAGTCCTTAGCTCACTTGCCCCAAGCTTTAGCTTCTTAGAATACTGCTTATAAGTCAGCCAGCCAGCCTGGTCAGGTATAAGGATGCTGCCTTTAGAAAATTTCTTTGCCAAAGAAAGCGCTATATAGATAGCAGAATTGCCTCTTGAGGTTAATATAACATATTTATGGCTTGAAAGCTTCTTTATAGTTTCCAGAATAAGATTTAAGCTCATTTGCAATAAGCACTACTTTTTCTTCTCTTTTTCCCTGCCTATCTCTGATTCCCTTACAGACAGATTGCCTTTGTCTATGTTTATTATTACTTCTTTTTTTTCATCAAATTTGCTGACATTGGTTACCAGTTCAGGGAGCAGGATTCTATTGCCCCTGAAGTCTAATGTTGTGATTATCTCTTTTAGTTTGCCTGGTTTTAGAATGTCCAGGTCTTCAAGTATCTCTGAAGCAACCTTTTTTTTGCCCTTTTCTGTGATTTCTTTTGTTCTTTTATAGAGATACTTGGCCATTTTGTCTGCAACATCAATCTTTGTGGCTTTTGTGATACCCTGCAGTCCGGGAGAAAGATTTATTTCGATTACCATTGGACCCTTAGCACCTTCAAGGATATCAACTGCGCAGATTTCCGCGCCAATGATCTTAGCTGTTTCTATTGCAATCTTTTTTGTGTATCTATCCAGAACACAGGCTTCTCCCACACCGCCAGCATGTATATTAGACCTTTTTTCTCCTTTCACAGCCTTCCTTTTCATTGCAGCTACAACAGTATCGCCAGCGACTATTGCCCTGGTATCAACGCCTTCAGTCTCTATATATTCCTGGATTATAAAAGGCTGCTTTAACGCGGTTAATGCATCAAGAATGGAAGAAGCTGCTGGAAGACTTTCAGCATACATCACGCCTTTTCCACCTGTACCTGCAGGGAATTTCATGATAATGGGATAATTTATTTTTTCCAGTATTGCTTTTGTTGAGCCCAGAGTGGGTGTCAGGTATGTCTTAGGCATGGGTATATTATGCTTCTGGAGCTCCAGCTGTGTTAGAAGCTTATCATGGCCCAGGTAGAAAGCTGCTGGTTGTATTGGAATGTATGTTGTTTCAGACAATGCAACCGCAATGGATTTCAACACTGGCTCATATTTAAAAGAGCCCCTTTCATATACACAATCATATTCCCCTAAAGGATCTCCTTTGTAAAGAATCTCCAGCTCTTTATGGGAAAGGTCTATTTCAATATTTTTAAGGTTTATCTCATCTACATCCTCAAAATATTTCTTCATAGCTTTGGCTATCCATTTTGAACTTTCTGATCCCAAGCTGATTAATGCGGCTTTCATCTTATTTTGAGGGGTCTATTAAGAAATGTTTTTGGAGTATATTCTGCCCGATTAAGATTTTATATCTCATATGCTTCCTGTCTGCAATAGTAAACTTATAATTCATCTTCCGTTTGGATAGCTTTATTTTTATTTTTACAACGGGCCTCAGCGTTGTGCCATGAGCAGATTTAACCCACCTTTTTCCTATAACAGGGCCTATACCCAATTCTTTCACCAAATCTTTATCAATACTACTTTTTGTTGCGCCTGTATCTATCCTTGCCCTGAGTTTCTTTCCCTTATTTTTTCCAAAAACAGTTACGTCTTCCACTAATCCGACTACTGATTTGCCTTTATAAACCGCCCTCTTTTCCATCTTTTACTAGCCCTCTTTTTTTAGGTTCTTAAAGCTTTGAATCAAATCAACTATATACTTTCCTTCTTCCAGCTTGAATATCAAAGGCTCACCCTTGAACAAGTGCAATAAGTCAAGTTCATACTTGCCTGGCTTTATAACCTTCACAGCTTCTAAGTCCAGCACAACAGGTGTTTCATTGTCTTCTTCACCTGCTAATTCCCTTACATCCTGTTCTATCTGTTTTTTATCTATTTCTGTTAATTTAGCTTCTTCAGTTATCTTTTTTGCTTTTTCAATGTTAGACTTCTTAATATAAAAAAAGAGCTTGCCGCCGCAAGGGCAGCCTTTTAGAATCTCCTGTGCGCCATCATCATAAAAGGTACTACAGACAACACATTGGTGTGGCATTATTCACCTCTTTTTTGACCTTTTTTTATTTCCATCTTTGGTTAGCAGTTCTATTTTATTAGGATCTTTTTTGATTTCTTTGACAATTGATGCAGGCCCGATTATAGTCATCCCATTTCTATGCCCTAATAAGAACCTTGCAAAGTTCTTTCTCAGCTTGTTAATAAAAACCTCTTCTCCTTTTGCATAGTCAAAGGCGCTTAGCTCTATGCCTTTGAATTTGTTGTTGATTTCTTCCATGGTTGCCTGTATTAAGCTGGCTTCCTCTTCCTTCTTTAGCTTTCCTTCAAGCAGCACAATCTTATTCTCTTTAACTATATCCAATATCTTCTTAATCCTATTAGATGAGTTCAGGTTCTCTATCTCTGAGTAAGCCATAAATTGTAGTGTAAGCATTTTCCAAAGATTTACTTTCTAAACCTCCTTTTTTTATGTATTTAGCTTGTTATTACAAACAATGCTTCATAAAACTTATCAACGTTTTTGCCATATTTAGCTGAGATTCCTATTACATCATACTGAGGAAACGCAGCTTCTATCTTTTTAATATTTGCCTTTTTTAAATCTATCTTATTTGCAACTATTAAAACTGGTATTTTCCTTGCCTGAAGATTGCCGACAATGGTTATATTGACTTGGGAGTAAGGGTCTTTAGTTGCATCAAGGGTAATTACAACAGCATCCATATCATCCAGCCATTTGATTGAGTCAATAACGCCTTTAGTGGCTTCTTTGGCTCTTTTCTTTGCTTCGCTTTGCTTTAGCCCAACCTTGATAAAGTCCTCATAATCAATCTTTGTGGCTATTCCCGGCGTGTCTACAAGGTTAAATGACAGTTCTTTTCCCTTATGTTTGATATTAATCTGCTCTTTTATCTGGACTTCTCTTGTTTCATGGGCTATATTGGAAACATTTCCCATATCCTCTCCCAGCCAGTCCTGGCATATTTTGTTTGCAAGAGTGGTTTTCCCACTATTTGGCGCACCATATATTCCTAATTTAAGGTGCTTTTTCTTTTTAAAGATGTTCTTTAGAACCTTATTAATAAATTGTTTTACAAGATTTATCATTAACCCTCACTGAATAGTTTAAAGCATTTTGTTTAAATAGTTTTCTATATTTAAAAGATGGTGTTTGGGAAGATATTTATTCTTATTAAAGGTTCGTTTAAAAGATATTATGCACAATTATAATTTCAGGGCTTAATTAAACAATTACATAAGAAACTAACGTAGTAATCAAAAGTCCAAGTCCAATTAAAAGGAGTATTATTCCAGCAATTTTATTATGGCTCATTTTTTTAAATGGTGATGTATAATAGCCAACATATTTAGTGGTTAAGAAAATAAATGATTGACATAAAAATAAAACTGAATAACAAAAATACATTCCAGTAACAATATAATCTAATGGTAATTCATCAGTAAATAGTAATCCAAAGATCGCTATCCAACTTAATATAAATAGAAAAAAATTTTATAATTTTTGCGAGAATAACCATTATCTTATTCTTAATAGGAGCCATCATATTTCGATTTCGTGATATATATTTTTTAATCAAATACAAGGACATATTTGGTCATCTTTGGATAATATCATTTATTTTAGTTGTATTTACCATTTTAGTCTTAATTGCTTGGGTATGGAAATACTCTAAGACAGAAATTAATTTAAAAAAAATTATTCCTTTTGTTTTTATTTTTAGTCTTCATCCAATCCTTTTAATTCTAAATTCTGTTATTATTGGTGAATTAACTATTGTTACTAATAAATATTTAATATATAACTTATTTCATGGTTTTATAATAATTATATTAACCTGGATATATGAAAAAATTAAGAAGAAAATATAATTCACTTCTACTAGATTTACTCCTTTCTTCTGTTGCTTAATGGTGCTAAGCACTTTATTGCGGCGAGTCCCTCCGTCATACTTCCCTCCCCTACTTCGTAGGGGAAAAGAACTTAACAACCCCTTTTAAACAACATTCCGAATTACTAATTCTCGCAAACATAGGAAATCTTAATAAACAACTAGGTATTAAGAATGATTAATATGGCAGAATATAAGTATGATTTAAAGATTCCAAAGGACAGGATAGCTGTGCTGATAGGCAAGGATGGCTGTGTTAAGAACAAGATAGAAGCGGCAACCGACACAAAGATCAATGTAGATTCTAAAGAGGGTGATGTTTTTGTTTCAGGGACAGACAGCTTAAAGCTTTATACAACACAGGATGTTATCAAAGCAATTGGGAGAGGGTTTAATCCTGAGACTGCCCTGCTGCTTTTGAAGAGCGATTATGTTTTTGAGTTAATTGATATTAATGATTATATTAAGGGAAAGAAGAGTTTGTTGAGGCTGAAGGGAAGGGCTATCGGGAAAGAGGGCAAGAGCAGGAGGATTATTGAGAATTTGACTGATACCCAGATTTCTATTTATGGTAAAACTATCGGCATTATAGGCGAGGTTGGGAATGTGATGATGTGCAAGAAAGCTATTGAAAGTTTGCTGAATGGTTCTAAGCATAGCAGCGTTTATGCATTGCTGGAGAAGCAAAAGGGAAGAAAGATGTTAGATGATGAAATCGAGCTAAAGAAATAAGTTTATAAAATGATACTTATTGCTGATTAATTAGAAAGAAAATAATAACATGGCAGAAGAACAAAACAAGCTTGACCAAGTGGATAACGCAGAGGAGCCTATTGCCGTAGAACTGGCTAAGAAGCAGCGTGAGGTTTCAATCTCGCAGTTCTTTGAGAGAAACAGGCATCTTCTTGGGTTTGATAATAAGAGGAAAGCTTTGCTGACAACTATAAAGGAAGCTGTTGATAACAGCCTTGATGCCTGCGAAGAGGCAGATATATTGCCTGAGGTGAGTGTTGAAGTCATAGAGATGAGCGAGAATCGGTTTAAAGTTATTGTTGAGGATAATGGTCCGGGTATTGTTAAGAAGCAAATACCGCATATTTTTGCAAGGCTGCTTTATGGCTCTAAGTTTTTTAAGCTGTCACAGTCGAGGGGGCAGCAGGGGATAGGGATTTCAGCTTCTGTTATGTATGCACAGTTAACAACAGGAAAAGCTGCAAGGATAATCTCTAAGATAGATCCTAAGCATCCCGCGCATTTTTATGAGTTAAAGATTGATACACAGAAGAATAAGCCTGAGATAGTTAAAGAAGAGGTTATAGAATGGGAGAAAGAGCATGGAACCAAGGTTGAGCTTGACCTGGAAGGCAGCTATCAGAAAGGGGACCAGAGCATTGACCAGTATTTGAAGCAGACTGCTATTGTTAACCCTCATATTACTTTAATCTACCAGCCTCCTAAGGGAGAGCAGCTTATTTTTGCCAGGGCAACTGATTCTATGCCTAAGAAGCCTGTTGAGATTAAGCCTCACCCTTATGGCGTTGAAATTGGAAGGCTGATGAACATGCTGAAATGGACAGAGTCCAGAACATTGCAGAGCTTTTTGATGAACGAGTTTTCAAGGGTGGGCTCAGGCACAGCCAAGCAGATCTGCGAGAATGCTGCTTTATTGCCTAAAACAAAGCCTCATTCAGTTAGCAGGGAGATGGCTGAGAGCTTGTTGAAGGGTATTAATGGAACCAAGATAATCTCTCCTCCCACTGACTGCATTTCTCCTCTGGGAGCTGAGCTTTTAGAGAAGGGTTTGAGGAAGGAGGTAAATGCAGAGTTTTATGCTGCTTCAACAAGGCCGCCTAATGTTTATAGAGGAAATCCTTTTGTTGTTGAGGTTGCCTGCGCTTATGGAGGGGAGCAGCCGGCTGAGCAGTCAATCACATTGTACAGGTTTGCAAACAGGGTTCCATTGCTTTATCAGCAGGGAGCTTGCAGCGTTACAAAGAGTGTTTTGACAACTAACTGGCGCTCTTACGGACTGAGCCAGAGCTCAGGAGCTTTGCCTGCAGGCCCTTTAACTTTAGTGGTTCATCTTGCTTCGGTCTGGGTTCCTTATACTTCAGAGAGCAAGGAGGCAATTGCCCATTACCCTGAGATTATTAAGGAGATTAAGCTGGCCTTGCAGGAGTGCGGGAGAAAGTTAGGGCTTTATATACATAAGAAGAAAAGGATCCAGGATGAGTCAAAGAAGAGGGATTATATAGAGATTTATATTCCTCATATCAGCGATGCCCTGAAAGATATTATTGACTTAAAAGTTTCTCAGAAGGATAGGGTGGAGAAGCTGTTAAAGAATATTCTGGAGAAGAAGAGGGGCAAGCTTGAGGAGATCAGGATTGATAACCCTGAGTATGATAAGGAGTTTGCTAAGATAGGGAAGAAAGAGAAAGTAAAAGAGAAGAAAGAAGAGGGAGAAAAGAAGAAAGAGGCTTAATTAAAAATTAGTAACTCTTTTTCTGTTTAGTGTTCCATACTTTCTATCCATGCTCTTCCTGTATTCTTGATAATGAATAAACCTTGTTATATCTTTAGCAACACAGAGTTCTTCAAACCTTTCTCCAATAGCAGAATAACCTATGCTTCCATTTGATTGTATTGAACCTACAAGTGTTGGTTTATTCCTTGATAAATCATCTTTAGTATGTCTATTAAAACGTCTTCCTGAATCATAGCGAGGAGATGATTCTCTATTCCTTTTATACTCTAATACTTCAAATAGATGATGCCTTACTTGTGTATTCAGGAATCTCTCAAAGGATTTTATACCTCCCTCTTCTCTTAAAGGATTATATCTTAAAAGGTTATTTACAGAATAGGCATATACTATTTCATCAGTGAGTTCCCTTCTTATCTTGTCTCTGACCCTTTGATGTTTCTTTATGACTTTAGGAGATGGTCCAAACACATAATGAAGTAGACTATCAGCAGATTGTAATATTGGTTTCCTCACAAGATCTCTAATATCACTATCCCTTCCTCTTAATGCGCTAGGAATGTATGGTTGTCCTTTATCATCTAAGTGTACCTTGCTTAATAATTCTGCTAATTGACCACATCCGAAATAAGGCATGCTTTCAAATAGAAATCTTATTGTTGAATCTTCTCCAGTCAAGAAATGGTTAGGTATCTGATCAAATGGAACCTTGCTCTCTTCAATTAATTTATTAATCCCTACAGCTTCTTCATCAATACTGTTGTCAATTGATTCGTCGTTAGTCATAATACCAATAAAAGTGGGTTTTTATTTTTAAAGCTTACTCTTAAATATTGTTATTTTCATTTATGTCCATCACTTAACAATCTTCCCATCCTTCAGGAAAGCAACCCAGTCTGCTTCTCTGGCTAATTTATCATCATGTGTAACCATTATAATGGTCTTGTTCTCTTCTTTGTGAAGCTTCTTTAGAAAGTCCATAACTGTTCTTCCTGTTTTTGAGTCAAGGTTGCCTGTTGGCTCATCAGCAAGCACAACGTTTGGGTTGTTAGCTAAAGATCTGGCGATTGCTACTCTCTGTTGCTGGCCTCCGCTAAGCTCGGTTGGCCTGTGATTTTTCCTGTCTCCTAATTGCATGAGGTCTAACAGAGAGCCTGCTCTTTTTAGCCTTGCCTCTTTGCTGATCCCCTGGAAAACCATTGGCAGCATAACATTTTCTATTGCTGTCAATGTGTTGATTAGGTTAAAGGTCTGAAAGATAAACCCTATCTTTCTTCCCCTGATTTGGGCAAGGTCTGATTCAGATAAATGAGCAATATTTTTCCTATCAAGAAATATCTCACCCTTTGTGGGGATATCAAGGCAGCCTATCATGTTAACCGCAGTTGATTTGCCGGAGCCGCTGGGACCTTGTATAGCAACAAATTCGCCTTCTTTTATGCTGAGGTCAATGCCTCTTAGCGCATTTACGTTTACATTGCCCATCTTATAGATTTTCCAGACGTTTTCAAGCTTGATTATTATGTTTTTCATTATGATATCCTTTTTAAAAGGTTCTCAGCCCTCTTAATCATCTCTTTCTTTAGACCAATAAAACAGCCACTAGGCTTGCCTGCGCAATAAGTTGCTTCCTTATCCTTTATAATTTTATTTATTAAAGGATGCTCTATATCAACATGAGTGATTCTAGCATTGCTTTTGCCTTTAACATGAATATAAACCTTCGCCTTTTTTAGTTCAATCTTTCCTTCCCCTGGGCCTGACATTCTGACATAAATTAATTCAAAACTCTTATATATAAGTTACTATCTTATCTATACGGAAATGAAAAAGAGGAACCTGATTTACTTATTGTTTATTGTCTTAGTTTCTATAAGAGCTTTTGCTGTAGTTAATGATGGCGCTATTGACCAGGCCAGGTTAAGGTTTTCTAATGCCTCAAACATTTACCAGTATAATGTGAATAATACGTTCGTAAACCAGAATCCAGACCCCGCTGAGCCAGGCAGGTATGTAGAGGTAAGATGGAAGGTTGAGAATTTTGGGGGGGAAAAGGTAAAGGACTTAAGGGTTGAATTGATTCCTGCTTTTCCTTTCTCGCTTGAGGCAGGAGATTCTCCTATAAGGAAAGTTGGAACTGTTTGGGGCAACCAGATGGGCAATGAAGGCATGATGGTCTATTATAAGCTAAGAGTACATAAGGATGCTATTGAAGGGGATAATGCGATAATGCTGAGATATAGTAATGATGAAGGTAAAATATGGACAAAACTGGATCCTTTTAATATAAGGGTAAGAACCCATGATGCTATATTAAGCATTCTGTCTGCGGTTACTGTTCCAGACCAGATAGTGCCGGGGGAGAATGCAGAACTGCAGCTTAAGCTGAAGAATATTGCAGATTCTCCTATTAAGGATATAAGGGTTAAGCTTGATATTGCTGATGTTCCTTTTGTGCCTATTGGGATAGCAAACGAAAAGAATATTCTAAGGCTTAGCTCAGGAAAAGAATCTTTGCTCAAATTTAGCCTTACAGCTGAGTCAGATGCTGAGTCAAAGATATATAAAGTTCCTCTGTTAATAGATTACAGAGACGGTATGGGAAGTAAATATACAAAAAACAATACAATTGGCTTAATAGTAGGAGAAGAGCCAAAGCTTACTGTTACTATAGACAACTCAGAGGTTTATACAAATGGTGATACTGGTGATGTTGTAATAAAGTTTGTTAATAAAGGTGTAACGGACCTTAAGTTCCTGGATGTTAAACTAAAGGGATGCTCTGATTATAAGCTTCTTTCCCCTGATAATGTGTACGTAGGGAATATTGACTCTGATGATTATGAAACTGCTGATTTTAATCTTCATATACAGACAGCAAAGCCTGAAGTATTATTGCCGCTTTCGCTTGAGTATAGGGATGCTAATAACAAGGAATTTAATGAAGATGTTAACTTAATCCTGGATATTTATTCTAAATCTGAAGCAAAGAAGCTTGGGCTTAAGACAGGCAGCAAGGGAGTTGGTATCTTTATTGTGATTATTATAGTGGTTGCAGGGCTGGTTGTCTATAGAAGATGGAAAAAGAGAAAAAGCCAATCCTAACAAAAGAAAGCCTGAGATTTCCAAATAGAAAAAAGAGTTCTCATAAAGGCGATAATGGAAGGGTTTTGATTGTAGGGGGTTCTGAGGATTATGTTGGCTGTTTGGTGTTAGCTGGCCTGGCAGCTTTGCGTTCTGGTGCTGATTGGGTTACAGTGGCTGCTCCTGAGAAAGTTGCCTGGGCTGTTAATTGTTATACGCCTGAGCTTATAACAAAGAAGTTTGATTGCGGTTATTTCTCAGGTGAACAGAGCAAAGGGATAGTTGAATTATCTAAGGAGTTTGATGCTGTTCTTATTGGCAATGGATTGGGTTTAAGAGATGAGACAAAGGCGTTTGTGAAAGATGTTGTTGGAAGTGTTAGAAAGCCTTTGGTTATTGATGCGGAAGGGGTTAAAGCTCTTAGAGTGCAGGATGTGCATAATGCAATATTCACGCCGCATAAAAGGGAGTTTGAGGTTTTGTTGAAGAATTCTAAGGTTAAAGATGTTAAGGATATTATTGATAATAACATAATTGTTGTTAAAGGAGCTGTTGATAAGATTATTAGTAAGGATAAGGTTTTTTATAATAAAACCGGCAATGAAGGCATGACAAAGTCAGGTACAGGCGATGTTTTGGCTGGCTTATGTGTTGGTTTCTTAGCGCAGAGCGGGAATTTATTGCAGAGCGCAGTTAATGCTGTTTATATTAATGGGGCTATTGGGGATTTGCTTAAGAAAAAGAAGGGTTTTGCTTATATTGCAGGTGACATGGTAAATGAGATAAAGGAGCTTAGAAGGCTTCTACAGAAATCATAATACCCTTTAAAAATAAAAGCATTTATAAAGCTTACTCTATTTATAAAGGATATTTTGGGGGAAATTCATTTAAAATAGGTCTGGAGGTCTATAAAATGCCTAAAGCTAAAAAAACTACTAAGAAACCTAGCAGAAAGAAGGCTGATGTTAAAAAGCCTGTTAAAACAGAAGATAAAGAAGCTAAAGATATAAAAGTTGTAAATATCGTTATTTCAACATCATTAGAGCATGATATACCATTGGAAAAGATG
>CEPX01415075.1_pt1 | contig 12270 bp, 11 predicted proteins | sample 361361 | NCBI WGS metagenome assembly CEPX01 (sample SAMEA2619974, study PRJEB7988) | marine metagenome | biome: marine biome (ENVO:00000447); feature: mesopelagic zone (ENVO:00000213) & marine oxygen minimum zone (ENVO:01000065); material: "saline water (ENVO:00002010), including plankton... | reverse complement strand
TAAATCAGATGAACCATTGCAATTTTTTTCGGGAATTGCACGAGGTGCATTTTATTCATACCTTAATCATTACCAAGAGAAGTTGTAATGTGTAATAATATCTGTATGGTGACAGATACTCATTTTGGGCATGAACAGAATAATCAAAACACATTAGAGAGTTCTATCAAATTCTTCGAAACTGTTTTGGTTCCTTTTTTAAGGAAAAATAAAATCACAAGATTGTTTGTTCTTGGTGATGTTTTTGATTCAAGGACAACTATCAATACCAATGTTCATAATGTAGTTTATGATTTATTTGATATTACTCTCAAAGATTTCGATGTTTATGTTATTATTGGAAATCATGATATTTATTACAACTCGACTCTTGATGTTAATTCTTTGAAATTTCTTAATAAATTTGATAATGTTACGTTAATTGATAGACCAAAAGTTATTGATGTTAATGATAAGAAAATTTTGATGATGCCGTGGCTTACCGATGAAACCAAAATTGTTGATATTTTGGATGAACATCGAGATTGTGGTGCGGAAGTTATGATGGGACATTTTGATATTACAGGATTTTCTTTCAACAAATACACAACATCAAAAAATGGAATTCCTTCTGACATTTTCTTAAATCGATTCAAAACTATTTTTTCTGGACATTTTCATACGAGAACGAAAAGAAAAATTGGTGATACTGAATTTATTTATGTTGGAACTCCATATCAGTTAACACAAGCGGATTGTGATGAAGAACGAGGATTCTTGATTTATAATGTTAGGACACAAGAGAAGAAATTTTTCTCAAATGACGTTTCTACAAAATTTATAAATATTGAGTACCCAGAGAAATTTACTAAGAAATTGATTAATTATAATAGGGTCAATGTTGTAATAAAATATGATAACGATTCATACACTCCCGATGAATATAATAAATACATCGAGAAAATTGAGAATTATGCTCCTGTAGAGTTACATCCAATTTATGTCAATACATCGGAACTTGATGTCGATTTTGATATGAAAAAATGTGACATGGCTTCCATTCCTAAATTGATGGAAACGTATGTAAATTCTATGGAAAATGATGATGAACATCATTTAGAAGCAGTTTATAATACACTATTTGACGCTTACAAAAAAGTTAAGGGCAATGAATAAAATAGGAGAATAAATGAGTTTAGTAAGTGTGCTTCCGACTTCGGATATTGCAAAATTTAAGGAGCAGTTAAATACTCCCAATACAAATTTTAGCAATCTTGCACAGAAAAATACAAGTATCGCAAAGGTACAAAAGAATATAGTAATAAGTTATCCCAGTGACAGCACGGGATGTGGGCATATTAGAAATATTTTCCCAATGAATTATTTGAATTCTGTTTTTGGAAAATCTGGCAGATTTAATCTGATGATGGCAGCTCCTGGAACTGCTATACTACAACCAGAAATTCTACAAAAAACCAGAAGTATCTTTTTTCAAAGAACAATGGCTCCACAACAAATCCCAATGGTCAAGCATTATAAAGAACAACAGAAAAAAATGAAGTTCAAAATGGTATACGACATTGATGATTTTATCTGGACTGGAGATTTAGAAGGTGAAGATATTCCAGATTATAATTTTGGGAAAAAGACTATCTCACCAGAAGTCCAGAAAACGTCCATAGAGATAATGAAGATGATGGACACTGTTATGGTCTCTACAGACTTCTTAGGGCGTTATATAGCCTCTAAGGGCGTTGACATGAACAAAATCAAAGTTGTCCATAATACGGTCGCACAGGCGTTCTGGGGAATGCAGAGAAAACCACACATCCGAACAAAATTAACCAAACCAAGAGTTATTTGGTCTGCATCTCCTACACATTGGAGTGACGAGAAAAAACTTGCTGGTGATATGGATAATGCTTGGTTGGATTGGGTGAAGAAAAGTGTCGTTGATGGAAAAATTGAATTTATCCAAATGGGTGGATGTCCTTGGTTCTTCAAAGATATTGAAAAGAAAATTAATGTCATTCCTTGGTTACATTCATATCAATACCATCTTGCGGTCTTAGCTGCCCGTCCCGATTTTGGAATTTCACCACTCGTACCAAATTTCTTTAATTATTCCAAATCATGCATCAAATACCAAGAATATTGTGCTGCTGGTGCCGTTGGCATCGGAACTTATTTCACAAATGGTCAGCCATCCCCGTATGATGTTTGCCAAGTTAAAGTTCCTGATAACATCACCGTGGAAAAAATTGATGAAACTTTTAAAGAATTATGTGAACCAGAAAAATACAACAAAATGTTGGATGCTCAGTATAATCAATTAGTTAACTCACATTGGTACACTGAGAGTCAAGGATATGTGAATATGTTAATGGAGATTTTCTAAAATATCTATTGACTTGTTTACCAAAATTTAGCATATTCTTTCATGTGTGGTTTACAAACTGTAACTTCTTACGGTACTGTAAAAGTTTTACGGTACTGTAAAAAGTGACATAGAATAACGGGGGACGAGTGATACAAATTTTATTTGCAATGAATCAGGCAATGGCAGAAATGATTCTTGAGTCGTTTAGTGTTTGTTGTTCAGAGGGGCAAGGTTCTGATGACCCTAAACATATTGAAGAGTCATATAGGATGTTGTTCATAATGTTGAAAAATTTTGATGTTTCTCAGTATACGTGGATATATGACTTGGAATATAAAAATTTGATGGGAAGAACTAATGGTGAGAATTTGACAGATTCTGAGCGAATGTTTATGAATTTGATTATAGAGAAAAAAATGGATAAGAAATGATACCACTAAATGCGAGGATATTGAACATCACCCATATCGATTTAGATGGGTGTAGTTGTTCAATTGTCTTAAAAAATGTATATAAAAATTTAACATATGTGTTTTCATCATTTTCGAATATTGATGAAAAATTGGAATTGGTTGATTATAAGAAATTTGATTATGTAATTTTGACGGGAATTCATCCATCAGAAGAGAGATATTTGGATTTCTCTGATAATATTATATTAATTGACCATCATCCATCAAAATATCATGACCCATCTAAAAATAGATTTGTGATGGACAATGAGAAAATATCATCAGTTTCGCTTGTGTATAAATGGGTGAGTTCTATGTATAAAATAGATTTGTCTCATTTATCAAATTTTGTGAAAACGGTGAATAATCATGAAAGAAAGAAAACTTCATTATCACGTAAATTGAATAATCTTTTATTCTATCGATACAGACCTGATGTTTTTGTGAAGAAATTTGGGAAAGGTCGAGTTGATTTCAATAATGAGGAAATTGATTTTCTTGATGATTTGGTGTTACAAATTGATGGTGTTTATGATGACGTTGATGTTACATTATTTGACACAATTAATGCGTGTATGGTATTTGATAATAGATACACTGAAGATATCGCAGAAAAATTGATTGACAATGATAATTTGGATATAGTTATTATAAAGAATCCAAATTTTAGTTCGTGCTCCATTAGAGTGAGTGAGAAAAATTCTATTAATATCGGAGAAGTTCTTGAAGCTTTTGGTTGGGGAGGTGGATTAGAAAAATCTGCTGGATTTCCTGTCAAAACTGATATCGAATTTCAAAATAAGATGGAAACATTAGAACGACACCTCTTTACAAAATATAAGGAAATTCGTATAGAAAAATGAACAAAATACATGCGTTGATTTATCAAAAAGACTTCAATTATGAATTGACGTACAAGCTATTGCGTTGTCTCGATTCTCAAAATCCTATTGAGGAGTTACTGGAATTGATTGCTGAAATGTATATCGATTCTGAAGTTGAAGGGTTGAGAAGTTTAATTGAAGAATTAGAAGGTGAAATTGTAGACAAGGACGATGCGATTACTGATGCTGAGAATGATTATGAATCTTTAGAGTATGATATTGAAAGTAAAGATGAGACCATCAAAGAGTTAGAAACAGATATATCTCATCGTGATGATGATATTGAGAGCAGAGATAGAGAGATAGAATCTTTGGAAAAAGAATTAGAAAGAATGGATAAGGAATTAGAAAAATATAGAAAAATTACAGAGAGATTGATTGTCCCATAAGTAATTTGTGGCAATCATAAAGCAATAATAAAACAATAATAAGACAAGGGGTTATATGGGTTTCAAGAGAATCTATTATAACAGTTACAGTAATCATATTCATTTATGGGAAACTGTGAACGGAAAAACAAAGAAAATTTCGGTTAGTCCAGAGATTGAGTACTATATCAATGACAAAATTGGAAAATCCGATAAGAAAAACATTTGGGGTGACCCTGTAGTTTTACAGAAAGCTGACTCACGGAAAGAGATGAATGATTTCATCAAATTCGCTAATGTCAAAACTTGTGAAAGTACAATTGCCGATGATGTAAAATTCTTACAAAAGAGATATTTGCATGAGAAATTGGTTCCAAATATGGATGATTTTCAAATTGCGACTATCGATATCGAGTTGGCTTCTGGGGATGATTTTCCAGATGATGTTGCTGAAAGTGTTCCTTATCCAATTAATTTGATAAGTGTTCATTATTCAAAGACTGACGAAATAATAACATATGGACTTGAGCCATATACAGGTCGTGATGAATCGGTTAAAAATTATCATTTCATCCCAGACGAATCAAGATTGTTGGAAATATTCATATCAGATTTCCGCAAAAGAAGAGTTGATATCGTCACAGGATGGAATATAAAATTATTCGATATGCCGTATATCATCAACAGGGCTGCCACATTTGAGATTGAAACATCGTTATCTCCTCTGAACATGTATAAGGATACAAGTGTTCGTGATGATTTTGGTAACACAAAAAATGCATATATAATTCCAGGTCTTTCTATATTGGATGGATTGGAATCATATAAAAAATTTACTTTCGTGAAGAGAGCTTCATACAAACTAAATAATATTGGCGAGGATGAAGTTGGTGAAGGTAAGTTAGAATATGAAGGTCAGATTAATCATATCTATAAAACTGACTGGGATAAATTTGTTGAATATAATGTTCAGGATGTTATATTGACAAAGAAAATAGAAGATAAGCGAAGATTCATTCCATTGATTGTGAATTTATGTTATGATGCATTAATTCCATTTGAAAAGGTGTATTCATCGATTTCATTGATTACAGGATTCTTCATTAGATACCTTCATAAGAAGAATATTATGTTTCCTGACCCATTGAAGGATGTTCATAAAGAAGCATACCCTGGTGCCTTTGTAATGGCGTTAGAGGGGTTGTATAAGTATGTAATGTCATATGATATTCAATCTGAGTATCCAAAAATGATAATGCAATTTAATATTAGTCCAGAGACATTAGTATTGAATCCTACTAATACAGAAGGATTAATACGAACTCCATGTTCTGATTTGTATGAATGCGATACACCAAGTGGACGATTCCAAGTATCTGGTATTTACTACAAAAAAGAAAGAGGAATTCTCCCAGAGATTACAGAAACTGTATTCAATGAGCGTGTTTATTTAAAGGACAAAAGTAAAGTTGCTGATGGTCTTGAGAAACGTTTAGATTTGCCAGAGATTGCTAAGAATAATGGAATGGATATTGGTTTCGTTACACAATTGGCAGAAGAAATCGGTGAAGAAGGGTATACATCACAATATTATGATAGTCAGCAGATGATTAGGAAGATTATCATTAACTCGATGTATGGTGTATTAGGGACTCCTTATTTTGCATTCTATAATGTACATAATGCAATGGCAATTACTATTGGTGGAAGAACTCTTATTCAACATCTTTCTAATAGCATTAATGATTATATGAAGGAAAGTTGGCATAAAGTTGCTATGGAAGTTTTTCCAGAAATTTGTAAAAAGCCACCGCCTCAAATTAAAGACAATACAGTAGTTTTAATTGACACAGATTCGAATTATTTATGTCTTGATGAGATGATAAAAGGTTTGAGAATAAATTTTAGGGACAATGAAGAATATAGACAATTTGGTAATATTCTTGACAAAAGATTTCTGAAACCATTTTTCACAAAAGCCCTAAATAACTTTGCTGATACATATGGAGTAGAGCAGATTCATAAATTTGAAAGAGAAAAAATTGTTATAACTAAAATTGTATTGGCAATGAAAAAATATGCAGATTTGGTTATTGATGATGAAGGCAAAACTACATATAAAGATGGTACGACGTATTCAGAAAAACCTAAGATGTCAATTACTGGCATCGAGATGGTGAGGGCTTCAACTCCAGAATTCTGTAAAAATCATTTAACTTCAATGTTGAGATTGATTATGGAAAGTGGGAGTTTGACAGAAACGACAGAAGCGTTGGGAGAAGTGTATGATATGTTTATGGAAGAAAAAGTTGAGAAAATATCAAAATGTTCTTCTGTGAATACATATTCTAAGTATGCTCCATCGATTTCTGAAATGGTCGAAGAAGATAATTTTCATACACCAAAAGGATGTCCATATCATGTGAAAGCTGCGATAGCATATAACTTTTTGGTTAAAAAATATAAGTTGCCATTAGAACCAGTTGGTAATGGTGGTGATGTTAAATTAGTGCAAGTTAATCCTGTTAATGAATTGGGGATTAGTTTGATTGCATACGTTGGTTCTTATCCTAAATTTTTTAACGATATCTTTAAACTGGATAAAGAAGAGCAATGGGAAAAACAATTCACAAAAATTATGCAACGGTTCTACGACGTTGTGGATTGGGGTACGGTTCAAGTAGACACAATAGACACAGACGGCTTCATAGAGTTTTCATAAATTTTCAAAGAGGTATTATACATGAAAAGTAGTTACGACAGAGCAAAAGCAAACAAAAAAATTAAAGAAATGATGGAAAGAGGTACGTATTATGACGTGGAGAAAGAAGAACAAACCGACTTCATTTCCTTAAATGTTTTATCATTGAATTTGTTATTCAGTGGAAGACTTAATGGTGGAATTCCTGTAGGACATATTTCGACAATAGCAGCAGCATCTCAATTAGGTAAATCCTTTGTTGGAATGTCTGCTATCAAGAATGCCCAACGCAAAGGGATGCAGATTCTTATAATCGATACTGAGTATGCATTTAAAACAAGTATGGCTAAATCTCTTGGTGTTGACGTATCAAAAGAGAAATTATATGTTCATCAGGACAATAAAATTGAAGATGTCAAAACATTTATCGCAAATTATTTTGATGATATGAGTCTCGAAGAAAAAAGAAACACATTTGTTGTTATGGATTCTTGGGGAACTCTCTTTACAACCAAAATGATTGAGGATGCTAAAGTGGGTAAAGATGTTAAGGATATGACCTTGACAACTAAAAAGAATGATTTGGCTAATTTGATATTAGGAACACGGGCAACATGGCTTATTGTTAATCACATTTATGCAAATATTGGTGGTTTTGGTGATGTCATAGAAATACCAGGTGGTTCTAAGCTTAAATTTAATTCTGATTGTGTTGTTCTTGGTATTTCAAGAGCCAAAACAAAGGAAACTGTTAAGAAAGTTGATAAAACAGATAAAGAGAAATCTAAGGATGAAGTATCTGGGCATATCATAAGTGCCAAGACCTACAAATCTCGATATAGTAAAGGCGAAAGCAAATTGCAATATCGAATTAAAAATGATGGCGGTCTTGACCCATATTATGGAATTTTGGATGATGCGGTAGCTGGAGGATTTGTTAAAGTTCATACTGGCAGACCTATAAAATATTCAAGAGCACATATCCCAGATGATAAGCCTGTAAAAGAGGCTGATGTATATAATGCATCATTCTGGAAACCAATTTTCTTAGATACTGATATCAAACTATATTTTGAAGAAAAATTTACATTTGATACAGATACTGATATTTTACATGAACAAGACGAACTTGACGAAATGTTAGGATAGATATGTCAGACCAGAAATATTATGAAGATTTATTGTTACATTTTATGTACACGAATGAGGAGGTGAGGGACAAGGTTCTCCCTCATCTTAATATTGAATTATTCGAAAGAGACCACAATAGAAGTATTGTTGAGCATATCGAAAAATTCATTGGGAGATATGAGAAATTTCCGAAAGTGCATGATTCATTATTATCATTGAAAAAGGAAACTGTTCGTGACCATTTAAACAATGGAATACTTAAAACAGACACAGAAAAATACAATGATGAACATTTAATGAATCAACTCGAAGAATTTTTGAAAAAGAAAATGATAGAGAATGTTTGTTGCGGAACTATGATGGATATGGGAGATGATGATGCCATTGAGAAAACTTCCGATGCTCCTGATAAACTTCGAGAAGCATATGCATTTACTTTTGACACTCAAGTAGGATTGGATGTTTTTAATGAAGAAGAGAGATTGTATAAGTTCCTACATGAACGAAAACATATCACTCCTACTCATTTGAAAACATTCAATAAGTTGATTAAAGGTGGATATTTCGATAAATCTTTGATGCTATTTCTTGCTGAAACAAATTTAGGAAAATCGTTAATAATGGCATCGCTTGCGGTAGGTAACATTCTCTCAGGTCACAAAGTTTTATACATTTCTTGTGAATTGTCAGAAGAATCTACCGCTGAAAGAGTTTTAGCGAATGTTTTTGATGTAACAATTGATGAATTGAAAATGTTATCAAAAGAAGTTTTCCATATGAAATATGAGAAATTTCAAAAAATGATAAAAAATAATTTCATTATCAAAGAATATCCATCTAAAACCATTTCAGCTCATTCAATTCTAAATCTCTTCAAAGAATTGGAATTGAAAAAAGGATTCATTCCCGATGTTGTCTATGTTGACCAAATCGAAAATATGAATTCGATTCATAAAACAAAGTTAGATAACTCTTACAGTGAGATGAAAAAGATAACGAATGAGGTTCGTGCTGTTGCTGTAGAGAAAGATGTTCCTATCATATCCAGTATCCAAACAAACAGAGATGCATTTGGTAAAGCAGAAGTAGGATTGGGTAATGCAGGAGAATCTATTGGATTTGTTCAATTGGCAGATATTGTGGTTGGTGTAACTCAACCAGATGGATTTAGGCAGATTGGTAAATATATCTGGGAGATTCTCAAAAATAGACAAGGGATAAACAATGTCAAAATAACTGTACGTGTTAATTATGAAAAAATGAGAATTTTTGATGATGAAGATTCAGAACTTGTTGACACAAAAAATGGAAATCCAGAAAAAGAAAAAGAAAAAAAGAAAAAAGCATCTGATGCATTAAAATTATTAAAAAAGAATGATGCTAAACGAGAAGAACGAGTTGAAAAAGCTGTAATTGATTGGGATTAGGAGTAATTATGTCTGAAAATATGGACGTTGTATCAAAAGAAGTTGTCAACATTACTAAAAATGAAGAGGCAATTATCGATGATATTGAAAAAAACAATTTTTATAAAATACTAAATACTTATAGATTTCCCCGAAAAGACCTCGAAGTCATTTTTCAAAGTGAAATCTATACAAATAATATACAAGAAGAATTAAATATTGTGTTGAGGAAATTAAAAAAAGAGCATGGTATCAGTATAACTGATTCTGTTTTATTCCTCGATGAGTTTACGAAAGTAAAAAAGATATTAATCTTTTTAGATGGAGAATCAAAATTCATCTTAAAGAATGAACTATCTGAAAAGCACGGTATTGAAATTGAGACAAATGATTTATATAAGATATTAGGATAGTATGGATAACAACCCCATAAAGATTTGTGCGGTCATAGATTTAATCAGTACGATTGTGTTAAAACCACGATTGATAGAAAAGAAAATCTCAAAGATTGAAGATGAGATTGTTTCTTCTAATTCTGATATATCTAAATTAGATAATGAGCACAATATTCTTAAAAATAGCCTCAAAAGCATCAAAACACACATAACTTCTCTTGACAAGAAAACGAAGTCATTCAATTCTAAAATATTTGAATTGGATACTGAGCATGATATGTTGAAGAAAAAAGTTGCGTTGTTGAAGAGATTGTTAAAAAAGAACGAAGAATCTAAACAGCGGGTTGAATTAGAAAAACATCAGAACGAAATAACTGAACTTTTGGAAAAGAAGAGAACTCTTAAGACTCAAATTACTAATAATAAAAATGAGCACAGTAAATCTCTTTCTGAAATTGATAAAGTGAAAATTGACTCTGGTGTTATTTCAAAGAAAAAATCTTCCTTGAAAAGAAGTATAAAAAATAAAGAAAAATCCATTGAAACACAAAAAGAAATATTAAAAACTACTCTGTGTGATTATGAATGCGAATTGCATACAAATTTTAATGAATGGGATGAAAAGAAATACTATTACAAGTATCTCAATTCTAAGCCCAGTTTTAAATCTATGTGTAAACGAATTTATAATGACACAGAAAATCATTATTATAGTTATAATGATTTACTGATAACATATGCATATTATGCAATGTTTGAAGTAGAACCCATCTATGAAAAGGTGTTGACATATAATAGTGTAAAAAAAGTAAAAGAAATGTTCAGAGCTGGGCAATTAAAAAAGGACATAAAATTTGTTAAAAATCTTAAAGAAGAGCTGGAGATTGAGAAATACTGGGAGTTCTTTGAGGTTGATGACATTGGTGAAAGTAAAGTATATAATCTCGTAAAAAATGATTTTATATCGGTTGTATTTTTTATTCATTTTTATTGTGAAAAATGTAAAAAGCAGTTGACTGACACACCCAAAAATTGTAAGTTGTATGTAAATAATGAGTATCTCTTTTTTAAGAGATTAAATATAATAATTTTTAAAATATTTAAAAGAAAAAAGTAGGAGGCTGGGAATGCCAAAGTTTCGGAAAAAAGATTGGTCAAGTGTAGTGAAGGCGATGAAAGCAAAGAAAAAGGGTGGATTTAAAGACGAGCGTTTTTATAAACCTGAGTACAAAAAAGATGGTACTTTTAGAGTTATCATCCGTTTTCTTCCTGCACCAGATGTTGATGTACCAATCGTAGGTACGTATCAACATTTTTTCAAAGGTGATACTGGAGTTTATTACACAGAAAATTGTCCAACGACTATCGGTGGTAAATGTCCTGCATGTGAAGACAATAGTTTTCACTGGAATAAAGGTGAAGAAGACTTTGTGAGAAATCGTAAATCGAAAAGAAATCTCAAATACAAAACCAACATCATGGTCATTAAAGATGACGTGAACCCTGATAATGAGGGTAAACAATTCTTATTTGAGTGTGGAAAAAAGATTTATGATAAAGTCATGGACTTGATAAATGATAAAGATATCGTGCCTTGGGATATTGATGACGGGGTGAATTTCATTTACAAAGCTAAAAAAGTTAGAAGTGATGGAAATATCTACCCAGATTACAGCACATCTCAATTTTCTCAAAACGAAGATGATGATGGTAATGTTACCTACAACCAAACTTCATTAGAAAAATATGGAAATATTGATGAAATTGAAGAAGGGCTTTATGAAATTGGTACATTCATCGCTAAGGATAATTACAAACCTTACGACGAATTGAAAGCAAAATTCAAAAAAGCAATTGGTGAGGATATTGAAGATGGGGAATTTGAAGAAGCTGGGGACGAAACTCCTGAAGTTGAAACGCCAGCTCCAGAACCAACTAAAACTAAAGCAAAAACCAAAACTAAATCTAAAGCAAAATCTAAAGATAAAGAAGTTGTAGAGGAATCTTCAACAGAACCTGAAGAATTTGATGAAGGTACAGTTTTCGCTGAAGACGGTTCGGGGAAAAGTTTCTTTGACCAAATGAATATCGAAGAAGAATAAACATGGGGGACTTAAAGTCCCCTTCTTTTACAAGGGATTATGATGAATTTCGATATAGAAAAAGATTTACTTATAGAATTGGAAGTTAAAACAGTATTAAATAGTTATTTCGATAATGTCCATGATTCTGGACAATCTTTCAATTTTAGATGCAATGTGTGTAATGATAGTGAAAAATCTCGTTTCAAAAAACGGGGACATATCTACACAAATGAAACTCCGTGGATGTTCCACTGCTACAATTGCGGAGCACATATGAACGTAGAATGGTGGTTGAAAAATTATTTTCAATTTGAATATGAAAATGTTAAAAAACAATTAACCACTATGAGAATTGCTTCCTCTGCTCCCAAAAAAGATGATTTGAAATCTAAAATAGATAAAATCAAATTTAAGAAAGTTGAGAAAGAATTTGATGAAAAGAAAAATGTTAGCTTCTTCAAATCAATAATAAAATATCCTAAATTAATGA
>CEPX01045482.1_pt1 | contig 12274 bp, 7 predicted proteins | sample 361361 | NCBI WGS metagenome assembly CEPX01 (sample SAMEA2619974, study PRJEB7988) | marine metagenome | biome: marine biome (ENVO:00000447); feature: mesopelagic zone (ENVO:00000213) & marine oxygen minimum zone (ENVO:01000065); material: "saline water (ENVO:00002010), including plankton... | reverse complement strand
TCGTATTCTGGAATCCCACTCCTTGAATGAGCGACAAAAAGAAAATCTTGTCGATGCGGTTTCAAACGCGAATTCAACTGAAGAAGCTAAAGTTATTTATGAAACTTTACACGAATCACTTTCGTCGAAGGGTGCAAATGCGCCTCAAAACTTAAATGAAGCTGTAAGTAAAAATAACAGGCTTGTTTTGAAATCAAATAAAAAAGATACGCAAGCTTCTAATTCTGCTTCCGAGCGAATGAAGAGGCTTGCAGGAATTATTTAAGGAGAAAAAAATAATGAGTATAATTGAAAAATTAACTGAGGGCATTATGAAACGTGATGTCCAAAAAGAAGGCCAAGCTCTTCTCGGCAAATGGGAAAAGACTGGTCTTATGGAGGGGATTGAGAGTGATCATGGTCGTAATAATATGGCATGTCTTCTCGAAAACCAAGCCAAAGAGTTGCTTCGTGAAGCATCTCAAATGGCAACCGGCAATGTTGAAGGTTTTGCAGCAGTTGCATTTCCCATCGTTCGTCGTGTATTTGGTGGTCTAATCGCTAATGAGTTAGTATCGGTTCAGCCTATGAGCTTACCGTCTGGACTTATTTTCTTTCTAGACTTTACTTTTAATAGCACACGCTTTGGAAACAAAAGTGGCGAATCACTATATGGTGGTGGAGTTGTTGGTGCTGAGATTACGGGCGGTGTGAACTTAGCTTCTCTTAGTGCTTCCCAGCAAGGCTTTTATAACCTTAATAACGGTTATGCAAGTCCTTCTGGTACTGCAACAGTTACTGCCTTCTTGATTGCTTCAGGAACCTATGAAACAGCGGTTTCTGGTGCGACTGACGGCATTCGCTTTATTCAAAACGTCGGTGGCGGCGGTGGCGGATTCGTTAATACCGATGACGCTGTAGTGCAAAATAACTTTTCAAGGTTATTAAGATATGACCCAAGTTTTATTTCTGGAACGACAACGGCTGCTGTTTATCGTATTCTTACGGCAAGCACAGCGTTGAAATTGGGGACTAATAATTCAAACTTCAATATGAAAGATCTTGTGAGTTTGGTTATTACGAATCCTGCAAATTCGAATACAACTCAATGCCGATGGTTGACATCGTTGTCGGGTACTGATGCCGGTTCATTCTTGCCAGGTACAGATAATGATAATGACCCAGGTATTTATGTCGTTTTTGCCGATAATTCAGGGGGATCGGTGGCGAACACCGACTTGGATATTGCAGCTGCTTGCATATTCCCTGTTGATGATTCGTTGGAAAGTGCCAGCTCTCTTGGAGCAGTCGTTGGTTCTTACGCATGGGGTCTTGAAAACAACGTCAACATTCCAGAAATCGACATTAAGGTTGATAGTGCTGCTATTACAGCAAATACTAAGAAGCTTAAAGCTAAATGGACTCCAGAACTCCAGCAAGATATTAATGCATACCATAACTTGGATGCAGAGGTTGAACTAACTGGTATTCTTTCTGAGCAAATTGCACTTGAGATTGATCAAGAAATTCTTGAAGATCTTATTAAGGGTGCGAAAGCCGGAACCTATTACTGGTCACGTAAACCTGGTAAGTTTGTTGAACGAACTGGTGCGCAGGGCGGAAGAAGTGTCAATGGAAGCTTGTTCCCAGATTTTACTGGAACTGTATCTGAATGGTATGAGACTCTTCTCGAAACCGTTAATGATGTCTCTGCACAGATTCATCGCAAAACGCTTCGAGGCGGAGCAAACTTCTTGGTTACAAGTCCAGAAGTTGCAAACGTCATGGAGTTTACGAGCGGATATCGAGCTGATACAACTGCTGACGAAAATAAGGGTACTGCTGGTACTGTTAAAGTCGGACAAATTAGCAAGAAATGGGATATTTATGTTGACCCGTATTTCCCACGGAATCTAGTTCTTGTTGGACGTAAGGGCAATAGCTTCCTCGAAAGTGGATATGTGTATGCACCTTACGTGCCACTGCAAGTTACGCCGACTATTTTCGATCCAGACGATTTCACGCCTCGCAAGGGTGTGATGACTCGTTATGGTAAGAAGATGGTTCGACCTGATATGTATGGTCTTGTAATTATCGAAGATCTTGTAACTTAATCGTTGAAGATCATCGTCTAATTTATTAGACTTGTATTCATGATAATATTAAACCCCGGCTTTCTTTTTGAGAGTCGGGGTTTTCTTTTTCGTTTAAAGCGCCATTTAACTATTTAATTAATAGGAGAATAACAATGGCAACAGCACCACCCAAATTATCGCCAATTCAAAAAACGAGCCCTTATGTATTAAAATCTACAGGCTCTTATAATCTTGTTACGGCTACAAGTGTTCCTTATGGAGTTTACTTGAATGGTCCTCTTAGTTCAAGTCAATGGACTTCCGGAGCCGTTGCACAGGTTGCGTTAACCTATAAAATGTTAGGTGGCGATGTTCTTGATATTGAATTAACAGAAAACAATGTTTATACTGCTTATGAAATGGCGACACTAGAATATTCTACTATTGTTAATAATCATCAAGCTATTAATGTCTTGTCTGATTTTTTAGGTGCTTTAACAGGCACTTTTTCTCATTCAGGAACTCTTGAAGATGGAACGGCACTATCTTCAAGTTTGACTACAGATGGTAAACGATCACATGCTGCACTAAAATTTCCAAAATTTAAATTTGAATATAGTAAAAGGGTTGCCAATGGTCTTGCAGGAGAAGCCGGTTTTGGAGATGATTCTAGAATTTATTCAGCATCCATTTCTTTAATAAACGGTCAGCAAAATTATGATTTACAAAAGATTGTTCAAGATGCCTCCACTGATGGTTCTACAATGGGTCAAGAATTTGCAAATAATGTAGACAATAAGAGAATTTCCATACGACGAGTTTATTATAGATCGCCTCAAACTATGTGGAGATTTTATGGATATTATGGAGGATTAAATGTTGTAGGTAATTTATATACGTATGGTCAATATTCAGATGAATCTACGTTTGAAGTTGTTCCTGCGTGGCAAAATAAATTACAAGCAATGGCATTTGAAACGAATCTTTATACTCGGGCTTCTCACTATTCTTATGAAATACATGATAATAGAATTAGACTTTATCCGCCAGTTACTTCTCCTGGGTTCGGCGGACCATCTAAAATATGGTTTGATTTTACAGTTCCACAAGATTCATGGGTAGAAGACTCAACCAGATTAGACGGGATGGATGGTGTAAATAATTATAATACTCTTCCATTTGCAAATATTCCTTATCCAAATATTAATAGTATGGGTAAACAATGGATTAGAAAATATGCGTTAGCCATTGCGAAAGGTATGTTAGCGCAAGTGAGAGGAAAGTTCGGTGCAATTCCAATCCCTGGGGAATCAGTCACATTAAATGCTTCCGATTTATCGACCCAAGCAAAAGAAGAAAAAGAAAAACTTAGAACAGAACTTGTTGAATTATTAGATAAACTAACTTATGAGGCATTGATGACATCGGATGCCAATTTGGTAGAAAATTCTAATAAAATTCAGGTTAGCATTCCAATGGGAATTTATAGAGGATAGTATAAGTGGCTGAAAATAAATGGAACAGACCCAATAATCCACCGCCCCCTCTTTTTTTAGGAAAAAAAGAAAGAGATTTGGTGAAACAAGTCAATGATGAACTCATTGAGCGTGTTATTGGTCAAACTATTCTTTATTATCCAATTAGTGATGTTCATACAAACTTTCATCCTTTATATGGTGAGGCAATTGAAAAAAATTATTTACCTCCAGTCCAAGTATATGTGTTGATTGAATGGAATGAAACAACAACTACAGCCACAAACTATGGACTTGATCGCATTTATAATCTTACATGTCATTTTCATAAAAGACGCCTAACAGAAGATCAAGATTTATATGCTCGGGAAGGTGATTTTATTTTATATGGCGAAGATTATTATGAAATAATAACATTAAGTGAACCAAAGCAATTATTTGGACAAACAGAACACATGCTAGAAATTTCAGCGAAATGTTCTCGTGCTCGACAAGGGCTTTTTGATGGTAAATAATTATGGCAAATAATACTTTCTTAACCGCTTCTATTGATCGCAGTGGAAAACCCGATGATATGGCAACTATTATGTCATATAAACCATCAACCCTAGAAACAATAGATGCCGCTGTTTATGGTTGGCTTGATGATAAAATGAATATTTCTTGCACAACAAATAAGGGGTGGAAAAAAGTACCCGTCATTTGGGTCGCGGGAGAACGCTCTTGGCAGATAAAAAACAATAAAAATTTAAGAGATTCTGATGGTGCTTTGATTTTTCCGATGATGACCTTACAAAGAGATGGTTTCTCAAAAGATCCATCAAAAAAGGGAATGTTTTATGGCAATATTCCCCACGTCAATGATCCAAAAGGAGCTTCTATAACAATTGCTCGCAGAGTTCAACAAGACAAAACTGCCAATTTTGCAAATGCAGATGCTTATAGAAAAAAGTCAAGGCTTCGCGGAAATGCTGGTAATCCAGGTGCTCAACAGATTAACTTTCCAATGCCAAAAAATAAAAAAGTGGTGTATGAAACAATTACTATACCAATGCCTGTTTATATTGAAGTAAATTATACAATTAGTGCTAGAACTGAATATCAACAACAGATGAATGAGGTTTTACAGCCCTTTGCCACTACAACCCAGGGCATAAATTACTTGGTTTTAAAGCAGGATGGTCATTCTTATGAAACATTTATGCAGTCTGATTTTTCTTCAGAAAACAATGTAACAGATTTAGGTGATGAAACTCGAATTTATGAATCTAAAGTAACTTTAAAGGTTTTAGGCTATCTTATCGGTGCAAATAAGAACGATGAACAGCCACATATTGTTATTCGAGAAAATGCTGTTGATATTAAGAGCCCCAGAGAAAGAGTTGTTATGGGAGATGAACCTGACTGGGGACCGATTGGAACCCCGAAAGGAAAATATCGGTCATAATCATTCCTTTGTCTTTTCGAGCAATAAGCTACTATTTATTAGAGACTTTTAAAGCACTATAAGGAGAAAGACGCATGGCACAAAGCAAATTTAGATTTGTATCACCGGGAATTCAACTTCGCGAAATTGATAGATCGCAAATCCCCGATGAACCCGAGGCAGTAGGACCAGTTATTATTGGCCGTGCCCAGAGAGGACCAGCCCTACGCCCAGTAAAAGTTCAAAATTTCACAGAATTTGTGGAAATCTTTGGCGAACCTTTACCTGGTGGAGCAGGAGGTGATATTTGGAGAAACGGCAGTGCTGGAATGGAACCTAATTATGGCGCTTATGCTGCTCAAGCCTGGTTAGCCAATGGAACTCCTCTAACCTATGTTCGTCTTTTGGGACAACAGCACCAGACTCACCCTGACAATACTGGAAAAGCAGGTTGGCAAATTGGTAGCACCCCTGACGGAACTTATACCGCAGGTGGCGCATTAGGCTTATTTGTTTGTGATAGTGGAAGTTCAGCTGCTGCTCTAACGGGAACGCTAGCAGCTGTTTTTTATTGCTCAGAAGGCTCTGTTGAACTTACAGGGAGCGATAGACAAGGTAATTCTAATATTACTGGCTCTGGTGTTATAATTAAGAGCACTGCTGCTGGACCTACATTTACTGCTCTTATTAAGAATAGCAGTAAAGTAATCACAAATACTGTTAATTTTAATATTAAAACTGCGACTGAGGGTAATTTTATCCGAAAAGTCTTTAATACAAATCCCACCAGACTTACCCAAAGACTATATGGTGCTGATAACACACTCACACATTTCTTGGGCGAAAGCTATGAAAGAGATGTAGAAGAAAAACTTGTTAGTGGATCTGCGATAGGTGACACTTTTGGTTTCATTGCTGCTCTTACGGACGGTGAATCCTCAAGTCCTGTAATTTGGAGTAAAAATTATGCAAGTATGTCACCCGCGCAAACAAATTGGGTTATTGGACAGACGCAAGATGCATCAGGAAGTTATTATGCACAAAGCAACCAGCCATTATTTCAAGTTATTGCGCTTGATTCTGGCGAATGGACACAAGAAAATCTTAAAGTTTCTATTAGCAATATTCGTTATTCTAATGAACCCTCAAACCCTTATGGTTCTTTTAGTCTTTTGTTGAGAAAGGCGCAGGACTCAGATGAGGCACCACAAGTTGTTGAAAGTTTTTCAAATTTGAACTTAAATCCCAATTCTCCCAATTATATTGCACGAAGAATTGGAGATCAATATGCAAAATGGGATGATACTGATAGACGATATCGATATTTTGAGAAATATGCAAATAGTTCTCGATATGTTTATATCAAAATGCATTCTGATCTCAAAGATAAATCGCCCAATCCTGAAACTTTATTGCCGATGGGCTATCTAGGACCATTACGATGGGGAACTTTCCAGGCTTTAAGCGGATCCACTTATGCTTCAATTCCTGGCACCGCTGGCGGAACGGGAACAGAATTTGCAAGAGCAATGGTGACAACTGTGGGAGGATCGCCTGGTGCTTATGGAGCTAGCAATCCTGCTGCCACCGCCGCAACTGCTGTAGATGCAATTGATACTACTGGTGCAAATGCTGGCGTTACTGGCGGAACTGATGTTACCTTTACAATTAATATTACAACTGCCGCTGGCGGTGAAGGTGGAGCTATCACTATTACCTTGCAAGATGACGATGCCACTGGTGTCACAGGTGCGGGCGCAAGTGCAATCGGCATTGGTGGCATGATCGGCGCACCAGGAACAGCTATTAGTGATGCTCAATTTGCGGAACGAATTATCAATGCAATTAACGGTGTTTCTGGAGACAGAGTAACACTCGCAACATCTGGACTCGGCACTAGCGGCGTGGGCGGAATTACGGCAGCTGAAGGCTCAAGTAATACTCAAATCACACTTACGATGGATACTGCGGGAACCGATGGTAATATTGCTGGTGCTCTCGCCAGTACCGGCGGTGTAGATATTATCGATGTAACGGCTTTTACTGGTGCAATCTCTTCATCCCAGTTTGAACTATGGGTCGGACCTGAAGAATTCAGTGGCTCATTTCAATTCCCACAAACATATCTACGAACTAATACAACTGTAGGAAACTTAAACGATCCTACTGATGCCTATTGGGGTGTTGATACAACGATGAAGGGTGCAAGCACAAGATTTGATAGTGCTTACGATGAAGTAGTAAGAGGCTTGCAAGATATTGGACGAACCTCAACTGGACCTCGGACAAATATTTCATATTCGGCTCAAGGAAATGTAATTGAATATCAACAAGTATTCAGTTTGGAAGATGTCTCTTATTATACATCATCACTTACAAGAGCCCAACTTGGTCCTCATAGTGCGCCAATCGCAGTACCGCAAACTCAAGAAGCTTATTATCAATCCGGCTCTTATAAGCTGGGATATGCAATTGCTTCCAGTGGTACTGCTACATATCAAACTCTTTTGGATGCAGACTTTAATCAGTTTACAATTCCAATGTTTGGTGGCTTTAATGGAACAGATATTCGTGAAACTAATCCGTTTAACAATAATTATTCGGATGGTGCAACGATGAATAATAGTTATAAATATAATTCTATTCGACAAGCAATGGATTCGGTTGCGGATCCAGAACTTGTTGAGTGTAATTTAATGGCTGCGCCAGGTATTGGAACTACCAATTCATCAATTGGGTTAACAAATCACATGTTGGATATTTGTCGTCGTCGCGCCGATGTTATGGCAGTTATTGATATTGAGGGCGGCTTTCAACCACCTCCAGATCGAGCCTCATTTTATTCCCTGGGGGATGCCGATAGTGCAAACCGTGGTTCAGCAAAGACAGCTGCAAATTCATTGAGATCTAGGCAAATTAATAATAGTTATGGTGCATGTTATTATCCATGGATTCAAGTAAGAGATCCAGATTCTGGTATTAGCTTCTTTGCTCCGCCATCGTTGGCGGCATTAGGAACCTATGCATATTCAGAAGCTAAGTCTGAAGTTTGGTTTGCACCAGCAGGATTTAATCGCGGTGGGCTTACCGAAGGTGCGGGCGGAATTCCAATTATTGGAGTTACCGAACGCTTAACTTCAAAAAATCGAGATAAGCTTTATGAAAATAATATCAATCCGATTGCTGCTTTCCCGGCTGAAGGATTGGTTGTATTTGGACAAAAGACACTTCAAGTAACTCGTAGTGCTTTAGATAGGGTAAATGTACGACGGTTGATGATTCATGTGAAGAAAGAAATTTCTAGAATTTCAGCAAGATTACTCTTTGATCCAAACACACAAGTAACTTGGGATAGATTTACCGGGCAAGCAGTTCCATTCTTAGAGAGTGTTAAATCTCGACTTGGCTTGGAAGATTATAAAGTGGTTTTGGATTCAACAACGACCACTCCCGATTTAATTGATAGAAATGTTATGTATGCAAAGATTTTCTTAAAACCAACAAGAGCAATCGAATTTATTGCAATTGATTTCATAATTACAAATACTGGAGCATCATTCGAGGATTAATTTTGAGAATGACTAATTACAATAGGAGAAACAAAAGATGACTTTTTGGCAAGACCCAAGTTTAGAACCAAAACGGCAATATAAATTTATTTTAAGCATACCTGGTGGTTCAAGCACTCAAGGGTTGCGTGAATTTTTGGTAAAAAAGGTTGGAAAACCTAGCTGGACGATTTCGGAAACAGAACATAAATTTTTAAATCATAGTTTTTGGTATCCTGGTAGAACAACTTGGGAGGCAATTGAAGCAGTTGTTGTTGATACTGTTGATCCTACTGCTAATGCAACTCAAGAAGTGATGCATATGTTGGAAGAGTCAGGTTATGAACTTCCTACCACACCGCAAAACACCGTTGGGTGGGGAACCGCTTCAAAATCAAAGGCGGTAAGAAATGCTCTTGGGCAAGTCAAAATTAAAACGATTGATGCAGACGGAGAAATTGTAGAAGAATGGGTTCTTAACAACGCTTGGATTCAAAAAGCAGCCTTTGGCGATGTAAGTTATGATTCTGAAGAGTTGATAGAAGTTTCACTCACTATGAGATTTGATAATGCATTTGTTAATGTTATCAATGGTGATGGAAAAATTCCTGCTGCTTCCTAGGTCGAAAAAATTTCGGAGAAAAAAATCCCAGATTTGAAAAAAAATTAAAAATCATTTATTTCTCTGTTATAATATAAAAATAAAGAAGAGGTATATATGCCAAGAAACAACCAGGATCGTCTGGTGGGAAAGAAAAAACCAGAGGACGAAAGTTCTCCACCATTATCTGTAGATGCGCTTTTAAATTTTGTTATTCCAACTGAATTTGTTGATTTACCAACAAAGGGAAAATTTTATTCAGTTGATCACCCCTTACACAATGTTGAAACTATTGAAATCAGATATATGACAGCTAAAGAAACCGATATTCTTTCGTCTAAACAATTGTTAAAAAAGGGTGTTGCGGTAGATCGAATGTTACAAAATCTTATTATAGATAAGAATATTAAAATTGAACAGTTGTTTACCGGAGATAAAAATGCAATTTTAATGGCTGCGAGAATTAGCGGATTCGGGCAATCTTATGAAGCGTCCATTACTTGTAGAAATTGTAGCGCAACTTCTGAACAGTCGTTTGACTTAAGCGAAGTTAATGTTAAAGAAGCACCAGAAGAAGCCAACTATGGGGAAAATGGAACATTTTTTATTACACTTCCTCAAACCAAGATCGAAGCTGAGTGTCGTTTGTTGACTAGTAATGATGAGGCGAAAATGTCAGCAAAAACAGAGAAAAAAAGAAAATTAAAATTACCAGAATCAATACTAACAGATCAGCTAAAATTAGTTATTGTTTCTTTAAATGGAATAACAGATAGGAGCACGGTTGAAGAGTTTGTAGATGTAATGCCTGCTCAAGATTCTAATCATTTACGCAATGAATATGATAAGATGCGACCAGACATCGATCTTTCATATCAGTTTGAATGCGAACAATGTGAGAGCTTGAGCGACGTATCTATACCTTTTTCCGTAAACTTTTTTTGGCCTGAGTGAAGAATACGCTGAAGGCGTCTATGAACAGCTATTCTTCTTAAAACAACATGGTGGGTGGAGCTTTATCGAAGCCTACAATTTACCTATGCAATTGCGTGAGTGGTGGATTGAGCGTATTCTCCAACAATTAGAAGAAGAAGCCAAAGAAATAAAAAAGGCTTCAAAGAAATAAAATATTTTCAAACCTACCATTCGTGTGGGTTTTTTATTTTTAAGAATTACTATTTATTGATAATAGAATGTTATGCTATAACATTTAAGGTAAATTTTAATGACGGCACTTGCAGACCTTCAGGCAGTAATCGCAACACTCAAAAAAGATGGCGTCGAGTCGGCTCGTGAGTTCGACGAAGCAATGGGTGAAATTCTCACAACCGTTGGCGAAGTTCGCAACGCAGCCACCAATTTAGTTTCAACCTTCATGGGTAGCGATTGGGGCAGTTTCTCTATCGGAAGCATCATTGCCCATGTTAATGAGATGAGCAAACTTTCAGCCGAAATGAACAAGGCTACTGGGCAAGCAGGCAATCTTTCGGCAGCTCTCAAAGAACATCGCAAAGCAGCTGATGGCATGGCTGTTGGTTATGCTGAACTCACTCAACACATGACAGCAGTATATACTGGCATGACTGATTTTTCCAAACTTTCTCCCAAAGTTCAGGGGGAGTTGGCTGGTTTAGTATCAAAAATGACTAAGCTAGGTATTGGAGCAGATGAAACAACAAAAAATTTAGATATTATGACCAGAGGAATGGGTTTAACAGCTAAACAAGCTGCCGAAACTTCGATGGATCTTGCTAAAATGGCTCGCGGTATGGGTGTGGCTCCTAAAAAAATGGCAGCGGATTATGCTGCTGCTGCACCAAAGTTAGCGGGCTATGGAAAACGAGCGTTTACTGTATTTAAAAAATTGGCTGGTCAAGCCAAAGCAACTGGTCTTGAGATGAATGAATTATTAAGTGTTACAGACAAATTTGATACATTTGAGGGTGCCGCTGAACAAACTGCGCAGTTAAATGCTGTTATGGGTACAACCATGAATAGTGTTGATATGCTGATGGCTTCTGAAGATGAGCGCATCAAGATATTAAAATCAGAAATGGATGCTACCGGAAAACGATGGGAATCAATGGGCAAGTTTGAAAGAAAAGCTTTAGCCAACATTGCTGTTCAAGGTGATATGGAAAAAGCCGCAAGATTATTTGGAACCGCAATGTCGGATATAGAAAAACAAGAAGCCAAAGCAGATCCAGCCCTTGTATCCCAAGAAGCATTAAACGATGCCATGAAAAAAGGCGTTAGCCGTGGTGAAGCTTTTGCAGCAATGTTGGAAGGAGTTAAGTCAAAGTTTGCAGCAGCATATATGCCATTAGTTAATATGTTTACGAAATTTTTTGTAAAAGATGTTCTACCAAAATTAACAAAATTTCTCAAATGGATTGAATTGAAAATTAAGTCAGTGGCGAAAGCTCTCGACGATATGGGTGAAGAAGGTCAATTTTTAAAACAAATGCTTGCCTGGGTTATAGCGATTGCTGTTGGCGTCGGTCCTCTTTTGGGAGTTTTGGGTGCTATTATACCCATGTTATTATCCATTGGCGGTCTTGTTACAGCGATTTTTTCTCCGTGGGCGCTTGTTTTGATTCCTATTGCTATGGGAATTTTTATGATTTGGGAAAATTGGGAAAAAGTGGGTGGGGCTTTAACGAATTTTTTGAATGTTAGCTGGCCTGCTTTTAGGGGCGGATTCATGTCAGGCTGGACGGAAATGTGGGGTGGTGTAAAGACTGTATGGATGGATGTTTGGAACGAACTACAGGCATTGTTTTTGGATGTTGCGAAGGAACTTGGATTAACTACTAAAACTGGCACTGCTGATTGGAAAGCAATGGGAAAAACCGTTGCCAAAGTTATCGGAATGATCATGACTGCGATTGGTAAACTTGCAAAATTGTGGATAGGCGATTTTAGAAAAATGGCAAAGCAGTCTGGTGGAGTTATCGATAGGCTTAAGGCATTTTTCGGACCTGGTGGTGCCGACCTGATGTTTCATACGTTCAGCTTAGTGTTTTTGGAAAAAGTTGTAAGACCAATGGCGTCATTTGCAGACAGAATTTTAAATAGTCCGGTTTGGTCACGAGTTATGGCTGTTGCATTGGGTTATGATCTGATAGGTGGCGCTGACAAAATGAGAAAAGATTTTGGGCTTGATAGAG
>CEPX01194119.1_pt1 | contig 12279 bp, 9 predicted proteins | sample 361361 | NCBI WGS metagenome assembly CEPX01 (sample SAMEA2619974, study PRJEB7988) | marine metagenome | biome: marine biome (ENVO:00000447); feature: mesopelagic zone (ENVO:00000213) & marine oxygen minimum zone (ENVO:01000065); material: "saline water (ENVO:00002010), including plankton... | reverse complement strand
TAACTCTCAAAACTAGAAAGATGAATTTTATCTGAAATTTCATTTATATTATACTTAGTATTAATATCAAAAGGACCAAGAGTTACAAATGTGGAAGATCCATAATAACTATCTTCTCCCCATTGAGTTAATTCATCTCCATTTGTTCCAAAAAGAACATTAGATTCAGAGTTGTTATAGAATCCTATTAATTCAAGAGCTATGTTAAAATTATCTTCATTTCTTGATATTGAAGATTTTGGTAAAAGATTACTCTGAAGTTTGAATGTTGGATCTCCCACAAAAACCATCGGAGACCTATGATTAATTTCTTTTGTATTTGAGGATTTTCCCGCATCATCTCCAGAAAGAAATTTATTTATGCTAATCATATGCTGAGTTCCATATGCATTATCTGTTGTGGCTCCAAAAAAAGCAATCGCCCCCTTTCTTATAACATTTGAACAAAAAAGACTTCCGGCAGCATAATCTTGATTTTTTTCAAAGGCACATATACTACAAGCTTCACTGAATATAATTGAATCATCTAAATAAGGAAGATTACCACTTCCAACTACGCCAGACCAACCAGCATTATCCCCATGGTCACTAAATACTATTATATCTTTCTTTTCTAAATCTTGAGGAACTGCAGTAGGATAATCTATAAAACTAACAATCTCTAACCCAACCTTATTAAACAATTGACTTAAGCCCCATTTAGAAATACTTGCATAAGGGAAATCTTTTGCGATTACTAGTGAAGACTGAGGGTTCTTTTTATAAAACAAATCTCTTGCAACATATGCAGAATTATCTGAAGATGTTAAACTAAAAATCCTTCCAACATATGTTTTAAATCCATTAATATTTCTAAATTTAGAATCTGTTTCTAAATACTTATCATAATCTGAATCAAATCTACTCATTTCTATGGCATTTGGAGCAGCAAAAATAGTAGTATAAAGGGGAATAAATCCTAATTCTGCTTGCCTTGTTTCATATCCAATCTTAACGCTGTCTGAATTAATCTGATTAATCCCAATTAATAACTCTTTTTTAGCCCCTGCTAAAATAGGAGCAACTAAACTTGTTTTAGAATAAATCTCATAAATCGGATTAGCAGATTTATCTGGTTGAAATTGTTCATCAAGGTTTATATTCAAATCTCCAGGATTAACTAAAATAATTTTATTTGTATTTGTTTCATCAACGTATTTTTGTTGTAATTGTTCTAAATTATAATTCTCATTACAGTTTATATTAACATTTCCAACACAAATTATATTCCTACTAGAAAATGTTTCCTCCGTGTCTAATAAATTATTTTTAATAATTAATGGTGCATTAATAAGGGAAGCATAGGTTGAAGCAAGAAGTGCAAGTTCATAATTATCTTCCACATAAACTACATCCCTATATTCCTGCCAATAATACAAGTAGTCCTGTTCAGAAATTCGCTGAATTTGGTTTTCTTGTAATCCTGCACCAAGTTCTGGCCCTGTTATTAATAAATTATCTAATTCTTGGGTTGTTTGACCGATAATTGTTAGTTTATCTGGGGAATATTGCTGCATGAAATAAATTGAAGAGTCTATATCAGATGAAGTAATGGTAGCTTCTCCCGGAGGATTTTCTTCACTCCAAATTTTAAAAGTATAATCTTCTGTTGGGAATTCATCTGAACTTGGCAAAACCATATAATTCCCATCTGCATCATAAATCTCATTAAAACTTCCCCCACCAACAATTGATAGTTCAATATGCTCAGAACTAATTCCTTCCACCTTTAAATCTAATCCAGGCTGAGCAATTCGAAAAGTATCCCCCAATTTAAGTTCAAAAGTTCTATCAAAATCTGAAATTCTATCTCTAAACTCAACTTCATAAGTATCCTCATCAACATATGAAGAATCGATATCTCTTAATCCAAAATACTGGGAAAATTGAATCTGAGAATATTCATAAGAAACGATAAAAAAATTCCCATCTTCAACAAAAATCTTACCATCATTAGAAGTGATTAATTTAGAATAAGAAGATTTTCCCAATTCTATAAAATTATCACCCTCACCATACATTAAATCAATATCTACTAATCCTGTATTAGTCTCAACATTAAGTTCGATTCTTGTATTTAATGCTGTAAGAGCAAACTCAAATAAACTATTATTATCAATTTCATTAGCTGTTTCTACTATCTCATTTATTTCCCAAGAAAAAGTATGTAATTCAATTGGAGTATTTTCTTCAATTCTCTCTTCTTCATGATAAATCAAAAAGGGATAAACACAAACATCATCTGGAGTTCCATAACCTCTCTGACATTCGCTATTATCTCCTTCTTGTTGTGTCCAAACAGCAACAGAAACAAAAGGCAGAACATCTTTCCAGTTTTTATCTGAAATTAAAAATGTTTCTTTTGTTGAATACAAATTCATATTCTTTTTATTTTCAGTTTGGATTTCAGAAAGATAACATATATTATTAGTTTCATTACATTCCTCCCCCATTGAACAACCACAATTACTACAATTATCAACTAAGGTTCCATTATCACAATATGATGGTTTGTTTGTAGAACATTCATTATAAGAAGTTCCATCTGTACAGCCATCAACTTCACTTAGAATACACCTTCCTTCACTACAATTAGATCCCTCTGGACAAGGAATTTTTTCACTTTTTAGATTAACCCCCTCACAATACCATTCTATAACTTCCTGAGTTTCACTATCTGGAAAAAAACATCCATCATAAGCATGAGATATAGAATTTGGAGGAGTAAACACTTCCATAGTTCCTGCCTCATAAATATTCTTCCCACCATCAGAATCATTACAATATCTTTCTTCCCCACCAATACAAGCTCCATCAACACAGCCATTTACGCAATTAGCATGAATAATTTCAACTCCGATTATTGGTTGACAATTATGTTCTATTAATTTGTTTCCTTCACAATAATCAGTATATTCTTCATTAAAAAAAGAACTATTATAAACAGAAGTGCCTTTTTGTAATATATTATCTCCTCCGTCAGAATCCTCGCAAATTCCTGATGCAGTTTCTCCTTCAGCTATACAAGCTCCATCAATACAACCATTAGGACAATGAAAAAAAGTTGAATGAAAAAACCCCTGATCATTACAAAAACGTTCTTGAATATTGGGTCCTGCTTCTAAATGATCTGTTCCCCCCTTAGTACAATAGTCAGACTCCTCTAATATTTCATCACCAATAATGCCCTTACCCCTTGTTGTACCATTTACATAATAATCCTTCCCATCATCTGATTCCGTACAAACAGAACAACTTCTTGAAACTGCTGGTTTAAAAACAGTAGTTCCACAATTATTAGAATCTGTACAAGTTTTTGTCTGATGTTCATCAATACATTCTGACCAGTCAGTACAAGTCCATGATTCTGGACAGCAGTCTTGTGTTTCAGAAGGCTTATTATTTTCAGTTCCACAATTATTTAAATCAGTACAAGCTCTTGTCTGAACTCTTGTAATTAAATCACACTCCCCCCACAACTCACAATCCCAATTTTCTATACATCCCCCACCACAAGCACCATTAACACAACCTTCCTCGCAGGGATGCTTATATTCTCTTACTAAATACTCTCTATCTAGTAATTTAATATCAAAATTATCATTCTCAGCAGAAGAGGCATTAACAAAGTTTAATGTTTCACCCATTAATTTTAATATAAACGTTCCATCTGGATTTAAACTATATTCCATATCATTTCCTTCAGGAACCTCAAATTTTACCTTAGGGGATGAATCATAAACCTTATCAGCACCTTTATATTCGATTTCGACTTCAATTCCATTAACAACTACATAAAAAGAATCGCGTCTACCTATATCTTCATTACAAATATACTCATAAAGTAAGGTTCCACCAACATTACAATAATCTTCGTGTGATTCAAGCAAAGTTCCTGTACCTTTAACATAATAATCTTTACCATCAGAATCAATACAACTATCTCCAATGACCCTCCCAGTTATTTTATTATTTTCTGTAATAGTTTTCCAAAAATCACCAAACCAACCAGCTGAAACAAAACTAATAGAAAAAAGTAATATCACCGTTAAAATAACTCCTTTTTTCATTTCAAGATTAAGAAAAGATTGTTTAAAGAAGTTTCTAAAAAATAAAATTTAGATGATATAAGTAAAGTTTTATAAGTAAAAGTATTCAATATATATATATATTATGAAGAAAACATATTTAATTATCTCCAGCTTATTCTTAGTTATCTTAACTCTCAGTTTAATTAATGCCCAAGATTTTTGCACAAATAATTCCGGGTGCCATGTTAATATTTGCAAAACAGATTCATGCACTAATGTGACTATTGAAAAACAAAATCAAATAGCAGATTGGGATACTTGTGAATATCCTCAAATGGACTCTAATAAATGTTTATGTATTGAGAATAAATGCATATTTACAGATTCTAATAATGAAGATGAGCTATTACCTACAGGTCCTAATCCCCCATTTAGCTGCAATTGTGAAGAAATTATCGAAGATTGTACCTGTGAAGATTTACAATTTATAACAGAAGAAGTTGAAGTGGCAGACATTGTTTTTGGAGATTCTGGATTTAAGATTAAAGACCAAAAATGGAAAGAAAATAAATTAATTATAGAATTTTTTGTTTTAATAGAACAATGTGATAGTAAGACTATCTGGCCAAAAGGATATACATTAACAGAAGATAATTTGATTTTAAGATATCAATCAGAACATAGTTATACTGCTGGAGCAACTGATGATGATTGTGTTAATATTTTTACATATGAAATTTCTGGAATAGAAGAAAAAGATTATGAAATATCTTTAATAAAACTTGTTCCTATAAGTGGGGCTGAAGCCATGGGAGGTCCTGAGATAGGAGTTCATTGCGATAACTTTGGGTTAAGAAGAGATATTAGGTATTGCTCTTCTTCAAATCAATGGGAAATGCAAAAGGACGCAAATAAGAATTGTGCTAATAATTTTGAATGTAAAAGTAATATTTGTGTAGATAATCAATGTGTTTCTATGGGATTATTAAAAAGAATTTGGAATTGGTTTAGAAGATTATTTGGTGGATAAAATATATTAGAAATCTAAGGTTAAATATCCATTAGCATTTAAGAAAAAATAAATAACTTATTTTGAATATTCTTTTTTCTAATTAGGGAAGATTTTCCATACAAACCAACTCAAACCTTTCAATTAAAGTATCAAACTTCAATCTCAATAGCTTTCTTAACTTCATCAAGTCTTTGTTGCACTTTAAATCTTCTTAAAGCTTCTTGATTTATATTTGTTCCAAGTTTCTTAACCCTTGAAATAACAGCAGCCACAGACTTACCTTTTTTTCCTTTTTCCAAATCATGGAAAAACTTCCGCGCCTTCTCAAATTTGTCCATTACAATTTTACCTCCTTATTTTCTAAAAATTTAATTAAAGCAACATCAACGAAATTTCTTTTACTTGGAAACTCAGCCCGATTTTTCTTAGAACTATTAATAAATTTCTGAATTTCCTTAACTAACCACTTACTTACTTTCACAGTTGTTTCTTCATTAGTTACCATTTGTATACAATACGTAACTAAACCTATATAAATGTTTCTGCAAATCAAAAGAAAAAACAAAAACAAAAATCACAAAGAATCAAAAATTTTCTTTAATTCATTAAAATTCTCTTTAATATAATGTCTTACTTCTTCAGGACTATGATTAACTTGGCAATCAGTACAATCCCACACCCGCCCCGCCGGAAGTTTTTCATGATACTTCCATCTTCCGTCTCCACTATTAACTTCACAACCACCTTCCCAGCTCTCAGATTCATAATTAGGACAGGCACATAAAAAACAATTCAAATCATCTAAATCATGGCATTTCTCTCCAGAAGGATAATAAGAACACTCTCCCCCCTGTTCCGAACTTCTAATATCATAACTTGCACATTCAATAATCTCCTCAAGATTATCTAATGAAAAATCAATCCCTTTCTGTTTTATCTCGCCTAAAACTTTCCTAAAATGCTCTTTCTCCCACTTTTTCAAAATATTTACAACCATTTAAGCTCCAAGATAAGCGGCATAAGCTTCCATTGCCCAGTACATATCAAACACATTCATAGATTCAGAAGTAGGATTATGCAAACCAATAATCGGCACCCCCATATCCACGCACGGAAATGACTTATCAAAAATATCTGACATTGTTCCCTTTGGAATCTCAGAATCAGGTGTTCCACAATTCCCAATTATCTGATATCTATCTCGTTTATGTTTTCCAAATTTTTTATCAAAAAGGCTCATTAATAAATCAACATGTCTTGGAGAAACATTACGATTTTCAAAATTAACATTATTAACCGCAACATACACTCCCCAACCAGATTTAGCACTATTCTGCAAATCAATTAATCCCTCATCTATATCTTCAATTTCCTGATCTCCTAATGCAACATCTGTATCAGCTGAAATCACTGGATATCCTCCAAGCAAACCTCTTTGTAAATCCACAGCTAAATTAAATTTATCAGCTTGTTTACCATAAACAGTGTTTAATGTTTCTTTTAAAACTGTTTCAAAAAAACCATGATAACCTCCAGCACTTCCAGTACTACCAACTTCTTCTCTATCTAATCCAAAAATCAAAAAAGTATTCTCATTATCTTCTTCACAAATTGCTTCAAGTCCAGCCATAGTTGATGTCCATAAACAAGATCTATCATCATGTCCATAACCTCTTAATTCATTACCAACCATCTTCCCATTTATCCCACTAAAAAAATCAGGAACAACATAAAGCTCTGCTCTTCCAAAATCCATTGAATCTTTAATTCCAAATTTCTTATAAACTCCCTTCATAGTTCTTATTCCAGTATCAACTTTCAACATATTCAGAGTTTTTTTTGCATCGGGATCATTATCAACATGAACTGATTTTTGTTTTATTGTTCCAGGAATACTAATTCTCCTCTCCTTTCCATTTTGAAAAATAGAACCAACAACATCTACTCCCATCCCAATCCAATCTTCTGCTCTTACTCCCCCATAAGGTTCAGTTGAAAAACAAAAACTTGGATAAGCCAAACAATTATCAGCATCTGTTTGAATATGAATTGGTTGAGGTTTAACTTTTAAACAAGGTACATCAGTATGGGCAATAATAAGTCTCAATGGTTTTCCTTTTTTACCAGGTTTAACAAGAGCATAAGCACCTCCATCAGCCCCATTAATTCCCATATGTTTATCAGTAACAAAAAACGGCTTATCAGTAACTCTCCCAACAACTACTCCTTCTCTTCCCTCCTTAACTAATTTTTCAATATAACTTACACTTTCCCTTGCTAATCTATTTTGAATAAAGTCAATATAATCTGGAATCATTTCAACAGAAACATATTTTTTAACACCTTCTGGAAGATGATCTGCAGCAGGTTGAAATCCTTTAAAATCTTTAAAATTAGTGCTCTTATCTACTAGCGATGCCATAATCTTTATCTAAACTATCTATATAAGAATCTAAATCTCTCTTTAAATCCCTACTTAATAACTCAGGTTTATGCTCCCTTAATATTCTATCTGCCTCTTTATATGCTACATTTAACATTGTGTCATGTCCATTGTTTTGCCAATTAACTAAATTCTCTTGATTAGCCAGTGCAGTTGGATAAACCTCTTGTCTTAAATATCCAATACTCTCTTCACTACCAACAGATGTTTCTACTACTGATTTAATTTCTTCACAAGAATCAATAGGTCTTTTTTTTATCCCATTTGTAAAATCCAAAATCCTTCCGCAAACTTCATTATCTAAAATTAATTGTTCAATGCTTTGGCAACTTTCGCCAATTGACATCCCAGGTCCAGATATATTATTAATCCCTGCAAGTGTAGCAGCTAAAAGTGTAGAAGCTTTCTCAAAACCAGATTGAAAATCAATTGTCTTAGAATCAGTCATACCTAAATAAGCTTGGCATGGCATATTAAAAGATTTAGCTATCTGTGCATATGCAGTATCCATTTTAGCAACACCCATATCTCCAAGTAAGGCAGTACCTGTTTTAGATACCATTGTTGGAGAACCACCATAAATTAATGGAGCTCCTGGATTTGCCATTTGAGAAATTACAATCCCAGATAAAGTCTCAGCAGTATGTTGAACTAAACAATCATAAATAGTAGATGGGCTTCCAGGTAAACCAGGTTGAGGCATAGAAATAAATTCAGCTGGAATTCCATTCTCACCACACCTAATTAAATCCTCACTCCAAACTTTTGGCCATTTTAAAGGAGGAGAGGGACAACAATCAAAAATAGCAAGTGGTTTTTTCCTCAATTCTTCTTCAGAGCCTCTCACAACCACCAACAAATCCTTCATTTTTTTAAAATTATCAGACTCATCTGTAAAAGTACCAGTCACAATCGGCTTAGTTGAATTTTTTAAAACAACATACAACCGATAAACATCCTGAATTTTAGGATTTATTTCTGAAGCATTCATAGCAGTACTTACCATATGAATATTTGGCAAATAATCTGCAACTCTTGTAAAGGTTTCTAAATCAGAAGAAGTTGGAGTTCTATGTTCTCCTGTTCTTGAATCAAAATAAGTTATAGCACAAGAACCAGGATTAAAATAAGTATTATTTCCACCCAACTCCGCTGCCAAATTCCCATTTCTATCATACATATTAATCACAGAAGGAACAGTAGACAAGGCCCTATCGACCATTTCTTGAGGAAGATTAGCTACATCATATTTTCTTCCAGCAACTTTATCAATTAGAGCACCTCGATCATAAAGCATTGCCTTAACTCGCGGACTTTCAACCTCAATACCAACATCATTTAAAACTTGCTTTGCATCAGAAACAATATTCGCCACATCTTCATTACTTAAAACGCCTTGAAAACCGATTCTTCCCATATCAATCCAATTAAGTTAGTCTTTTAAAGAATTTGTATAATCGAAACTATATGATGACCCCAATATCTATATTAAGGTTTCTATGAAATATGCGGACAATCACATAAAAACTTATAAATGAAACTACTCATTGTCCAACATGAAGATAGATTCAAGGGACAAGAAGCTTATTCACGAACTTGTACTTAACAGTCGTCAGTCAACAAGAAAACTTGGAAAGAAACTCCACTTATCTAAAAGTGCAGTTAATTATAGAATCAAAAAATTAATTAAAAATAAAGTCATAGTTGGATTTAGAACATACATAAATCAATCAAAATTAGACAATTCATTATTCGCCCTATACTTAAAGTTCAGAAATATCTCAAAAAAGACCGAATCTGAAATAATTGAATATCTCAAAAAAGACAAGAGAGTTTCCTGGCTTGGCAGTTCATATGGGAACTGGGAAATTATTTTTGAATTCAAAGTTAATAACCAAGCAGAAATTATTTCCTTCTTATCTAAATTTTATGAAAACTTTTCACAGTACATTCAAGAAAAAGAACTTGTTCAATATATCTCCGAAGAAATATTTGGATTTAAGTTTTCCAAACCTAAGAAATTAAAACCAATTCATTTAGATTTCCTAGGTAAGCCACAAAAAATAGATAGCTTAGACAAAGAAGTCATTGATTATATTAAAAATAAACCTGATTATCAAATACATGAACTTGCATTAAAATTAAACATTAGTCTTGATACTGCACGGAAAAGAATAAAAAAATTAGTTAAGAATAAAATTATTGCAGGCTTTTCAACACAGATAGATTTTGATTCATTAAAATGGAGTTGGCACATCCTCCAAGTATCTTTTAATAAATATTCCCAAGAAAATCAATTTCTAACTTTCCTCACCTTGCACCCCAATACTTATTATGCAATAAAATATCTGGGAAAGTGGGATTATGAAATCGGACTCTACATTTCTGACAGTAAAGAGTTAGAGAAATTTATATCTGAATTAAAGTCGGAATTCCCAGAACTAATAAAAGATTATGAATTTTCTCTGATTACAAAACTACACAAGTTCCAATAATCACCATTCAACACTCTTTAGTGCAAATTTGAATAATTTGTGCTAATGGTAGTTTTTACCAAGAAACTTCCTTCAACTCATCCCTCACCCTAGAATAAATAAAGTCTCCCTTCAGTTCATAAAATTCAAAACTACTATCAACATTATTTGTAAAATATCTCAGCTGAAAATCTTCATCTTTCTTAGCATCAAAAATCTCCAAAGCCATTTCCTTAGTATCTTTATCATGTTCAATTAAAACAATATTTGCATCCACCTCCAACGCCCGCCCATTCACCTTTATCTTATCTCCTTTCTTAAGTTCTATTATTGGTTTTGATTTTTTTATTTTTACCATAGTAAGAATTAATCAAAACTCTCTCTTCCCTTTTTCTCAAAATAAAACCCCACCATCCCCCAATGTGATTTAATAGGATGTCTCAATATAGCCAAAATAACAGGAAAATGCCCTATATCTCCCGGGCATGAATTATCAAACCCAACACCTCCTGCTTCCCATGCCTCATGAATATCATTCTCAATTCCTCCCTGATTCATCCCCATATCATATTCTATTTCAATTCTTTTTTTCATAAATTTATAATCTCTTATGATTTCTTTAATTACCATATTAAGAATTAAAATTTAGGGTATTTAAAGATTATTAATAAGCCCGACCAACATAAACAACTTCTTTTGCTTTTTTATCACAAACAACACATTTTAAAGTTTTTCCAACAGGTTTTTCTTTTTCGAGTTTTGTGCCCCTAACTTCAGCTCCTGTAGTTTTTTCTACAATTTCTGCACATTCTTCTCCATCTTTACCAATTGAACAAAAACCACACCTCCCAATTTTCCCAGCTTCAATAATCTCTTTTAACTCTTCTTTATTTTCTACATCAACAATATTTCCCTTAAATAAATTATCTGCCTGCTTAATTAAATTTTTATCAATATCTACTGAAACTCTATCAATAAATTTCATTAAATCTTTTCTTTTTATTTTTTCTTTCTCATCATTATCTCTTCTAAAAATTGTTAATTCTTTCTCATTTAGTTCTCTTTTACCAATTTCAATTCTCAATGGAACACCTTTCATCTCCCAAAAATAAAACTTTTCTCCTGGACGCAACTCAGAGCTATCAATTTCGCAACTAATATCATTTTCCTGCAACTCTTTATTTATTCTCTCAGCTTCTTGTAAAACTTTTTTATCTTCACCAATTGGTACAATCACAACTTGCAATGGAGCAATTTTCCATGGAAACCTTAAACCTTTATCATCTCCATGAATAGCAATAACAGAAGCAAAAATTCTTGAAATAGCAGGACCATAACAAGTTATCCAAGCAAGTTTTTCTTTTCCATCTTTATCTTCAAATTTAACATTAAATGCTTTTGAAAAATCTTGATTAAGTAAATGAGTTGATGGTTGTTGAACAAATTTTCCTCCAGGATTTAAAACATCTGCTGCAAAAGTCCTACTTGCTCCTGGAAATCTATCCCATGCTGGCCTCTCAAAAAACATAAATGGTAATCCAAAAACATCATGTAAAACTTCCTGAGTTGTCTCCATATCTTCATGGACTTGTTCCATAGCATCTTCTTCTGTTGCATGAGCACAATGTGCCTCAATCCAATGAAATTCTCTACTTCTTAAGAAAGGTCGTGTTGCTTTAGTTTCATATCTAAAAACATTTGCTCTTTGATAAGTTTTAAATGGCAAGTCCTTATAACTCCGAATCCATAAACCAAACATCTGATAAAAAGCAGTTTCACTTGTTGGTCTTAAAGCTAATCTTCCTTCTCCAGAAATCTTTTCCAACCAAAAAACATCTGGACTAAAACCTTCAACATGGGACGATTCTTTTTTAAAATTTTCTTCAGGAATTACAGTTGGAAACCAATAAGGTTGATGTCCCTTCTTCTGTAATGCTTTTTCAAAATACCCGTACATTTTCTCCATAGCTAAAACACTCCATGGCTGAAAAACTAAAAATCCCTTAACATTATATCTTAAATCACCTAATTCAGCTTTTTTCATAATATCTGTATACCACTCAGAAAAATTATCTGTCTTAGAAATCCCAAATGTTTTCTTCTTATTCTTTTTTTTGCCTTGTTTTTGCTCTTTTTCTACCTTACCTAATAATTTTGCATCTGCTTGTCCTTCTAATTCCTTTAATTTCGCCTTATTCAACCCTTCTCCAAGATAAATCCTCTCCTTATCAACCTTTTTACCCTTTCGCACAGATTTAACTCTATAATAATACTTCTTCT
>CEPX01415076.1_pt1 | contig 12281 bp, 3 predicted proteins | sample 361361 | NCBI WGS metagenome assembly CEPX01 (sample SAMEA2619974, study PRJEB7988) | marine metagenome | biome: marine biome (ENVO:00000447); feature: mesopelagic zone (ENVO:00000213) & marine oxygen minimum zone (ENVO:01000065); material: "saline water (ENVO:00002010), including plankton... | reverse complement strand
CTGGATATCTGCTCAGATCCAGCGGCCGCCTGCTCAGCGATCACCACAACATCTTCTGTGATTTTCACCACTTTATTGATGCTTTCATTCTGAGAGGTAGTAGAAGACAATATGGTTTCAGAGTGCCCTAGTGTCTCTGTTGAGGACCGTTCTATTTCTAAGAATACCGACTGGGCATTGTTCGAGGCATCAACAGTGGACTTTACCACGTCATTCATAGAAGCAATAACCTTGGCCGCTTCTCCAGTATCTTTTTGTACATCCAGAATCAGATTTTCAATCTCACTTGCAGACTTCCTGGAACCCTCTGCTAGTTTTCTGATTTCCTCTGCTACTACAGCAAAACCTCTTCCAGATTCACCAGCTTGAGCCGCTTCAATGGCAGCGTTTAATGCCAATAGGTTCGTTTGTGAGGCAATTTCAGTGATCACACCGAGCACCCTTGATATTTCTTTGGATCGCTCAGTGAGTATCTGCATGGATTTAGTGGTCATATTGGAATAATCCTCAATCTCTCCAATACTCTTCACTACGTAACTCGAGAGCTTAGCCCCTTCTTCACTATTGGACACCCCAGCTTTGGCAGCCTTGTTGATTGCATCAGACTTACTGCTCATATCCTGAGAGTTCTTCATCATCACTTCCACAAGACCAGAAGTTTCATCCACTTTACGCACTTGAGTTTGTGCACCATTATTCATTTGAACAATAGAGGTCGCGATTTCTCTCATACTGACGTTCATCTCCTCCCCAGAGGTTAACATTTCCTCCGCTGCAGCTCCAATTTCTTGAGCACTATTGGAAATTTTGAATAGCAATTCTCCCAAATTATCAAGTGCAAGGTTCAGATTATCAGTCATCTGACGAATGTGACCCTTTGCATCATTGTCATATCGTAATGTCAAATCTCCCTCAGCCATAGCAGAGACAATTTGAGTAACTTCCATTACCGGATCAACTATTGAAGCTAAAAGATTATTAACGGACTGTCCAAGTTCGAGCCATACTCCTTGCCTATCTGTCACATCAATTCTGGAATCCAAACGGCCATGATCGCCTGCTTCCTGAACCACTAAATTAGTTTCAAAAACAACATCACTAAGTTTATCCCTTAAGGTCAGCAGTGATTGTCCTAGCAAGTCCTTATCACTCAAAGCACTGAAACCTTGAGATAGGTCTCCATTGCCCATGGCATTCGCGAAATATGCTGACTTTTTAATCTGCTCAAGAAACAAATCGAGAGATTTAAAGAATTCACCTGCTTCATCTTTTCGACTGATATCTTTTTCAGAGATGGAAATCTCCAGGTTTCCAACTCTAAGCTCATTGAATGCACCATTAATCTGATTCATCGGTCTGCCTATACTCAAGCTTAACTGACGAAAGGTGAAAAATATGAAAAACATTCCTATCGGAACCTGATATGTTAAATGAATTAAACCAAAAGTCGCTGTGGAAAAAGACTCAATCAAAAGGACCAACATGGTGACAAGAATCCATATTCCTGATTTGTAAATGAATGATCTTCTAAAAATTTTCCAATTAATAAATAGTGCTACAGGAAAGGCTACAAAGCACATTATAGCAGTAAATATTAAAAATTGATTCATAACAGGTATGTTTAAATAAAAACAAGTAATTCCTTTAAAACCATGAGCATTGTTTTTTTTTAGAAATCAAATGGCCGGCTTTAACTCCAAACAATCGCAATTAGGATAATTGACGTCTCACTTAAACTAACTCGTTTTGTTTACAAAGCACATAACTTACTACCAAGTTGCCAAGTATAGTAAAATCACATGAAATGGTACCAGATAAATCATTAAGTTTCGACAAATCGAATTTCACACCCCCTGAACGTGCAAATATTATTGAGATATCTTCAAACTCTAAGCCAATCCGCGTTAACGGAAATTGCATTTTGAAATAAGCTTCTTTCAAAGAAAAAATTACAGCACTCATACTTTGCCTAAGGTGAAAGGGCTGATCCATCAAATACTTTTGTTCTTTTACAGTAAAAAGTACTGGCCACAATTCTCTATTAATTCTACCTATTTGTTCTATATCAAGTCCGATGGATAAATAGTCATTTTTTTTGGCAACCACAGCTCCAGCGATATCAAATGTATGACTTATTGAACCGATGAGACCATCTGGCCAAATAGGGACCCCATCTCCATCTTTCAAAATCGGAACATCAACATCGCATAGTCTTAAGCATTGATGAGCACAATATCTTCCTCTAACATAATCCCTAATTCTTCGATTATCGAAATCCTGAGCAAGTTGTTGTTCTTCTTTGGTTAGAGCGGTTAGAGCAAATGTTTCCTTCGTAAAATAAGACGTAGTTCCTACCGGAAAATTCAAATTCATTGCTATAAAAAATAAAGTATCGGTCAGCAAAAGCTAACCGATACTATGATGTATGTGCAATTTCTTATCGCTCCAGGGCCACAAAGAAATGCTTCAAATGCTTATTAATTTGATCGCGAATAAATTCCTTATTTCGGCTTACAAACCAATGATCTCCATGTACCAACTCCTGTTTAAAGGCTGCGTTGGTATGCTCCTTCCAAGGCTCCATTTCTTCAGGGAGTGTTACTTCATCTTCGATTGCTGAAAACACCGTAATCGGAAAATCAAACTTAGGCTCGTCCTGATAATCATAATTCATCAATAAGCCCATGTCCTTCCTCATGATCGGAAGAATCTTCTTCACATAGTCCATATCATCAATATAGACCATCAACCCGATGAGCTTTTGCTCAGAATTGGACGAAATCACGGTTTGTTTCATCACATCCCGCTCTTTCCAGGTAACAGTCATCTGAGGAGCCATTGTAGCAGAACTGAACAAATGCACAGGTTCCTTGCCATGCTTTCTTCTCAGCCTTCTGGATAACTCAAATGCAATGATTCCACCGAAACTATGTCCAAAAAACGCAAATTCCCCGTCAAGCAAAGGCATCATTGCAGTTTCCAGATCATCCAACAAATCTTCCAATTCATTATAAAAGGATTCACCAATACGATTTTCCCGACCTGGCAACTGCACTGCGTAGACATCTGTGCCTTCAGGAGAATTATACATAAAGTGATCAAACATGGATGCAGCTGCCCCCATAGAATGGAACATAAATAGTTTCAACTTAGCCGACTCATTCTCGTCTGACTTGCGATGAACAAACCACTTATTAACTACTTCGATATCCTCCTCTGTGGTAATTCCTGAATCGTCTTGATGTGTTTCCACCGATCCCGTCGTTGCCCCTTGAAGGCTTTCCATGATATGCGCTGAAACCTCCATGATACTTGGCCCCTTTGAGAGCTTCATCAATGGATAATTAAATTCCAGTTTCTGAAGGATCCAGTTACGCAACTGATTCATCATCAAGGAATCCAATCCAATTGCGGAAATGGACTTATTCTCATCGAGTTTGTCAGGTGTAGTGCCTAGTATTCTAGCCAATGCTTCTTTCAAACTGACTGCCAACAAATTCTGTCCTTCTCCATTCGCAGCAATCAATTGATCTTTCAAGCTTTCACCACTTCCTTTGGAAGTGCCAACTTTAAGATTCTCGTCAGACAGCAACTCTTTGAACTTAGCATCAGATCTCAAATGATGGAAGAAGTCACGGAATCTCAGCCAATCAATATTGGCAGCCATTCGCACCACATCACCTTCCAGTAAGATTCGTTCTATTTTGCTAGTCACTTGCTTCATAGTCAGAGGCAACCAGCCTTGATTTTCCAATACATTCAAGACATTACCTCCTTCTTTGGACATACCTGCATACTGACCAAGAACTCCAAGATTCACACTTTGAGCATGCAAACCTTTGGCTTTTCGGTACTGTACTAATTTATCCAAAAAGTTATTTGCTGAAGAATAGTTGGACTGACCAGGTAATCCAAACACCGCTGAAATAGATGACAAGGACAAGAAGAAGTCCAGATCCAAATCCTCGGTGGCCAAATGCAGATTCCATGCACCCATTGCTTTAGGTACAAACACCTTCTCAAAGAGGTCCTTATCCAAACGCTGGATCGTAGAATCCTGTAGCACTGCTGCTCCATGCATCACACCGCCAACTGGTGCTGATTCACTCACTCGAATAACCATCTCTTTCACCTCCTCGATAGAAGATAGATCCAATTTTTCGATCATGACGTTGACACCAAGTGATTGCATTTGTTCTATCCATCCAAAATCATACTCCGACTTTGGACCGCTTCTACTTACCAAAGCCAAATGTTTCGCCCCATTGTCAGCCATCCATTTAGCCAACTCTAAACCGAAACCACTTGCACCACCAGTAATGATATAACTCTTCTCATCAGAGAATCTAAGCTTCGCCGCAGGCAATGCAGTTACTTCCTGATCTTCCATACTGAGCACCACTTTACCAATGTGCTTTCCTTTAGCTATAAAATCTATGGCATCACGTATTTCATTGATCTTGAAGGAAGTAAATGGATGAGGTTCTACATCATTAGACTCAAACAACTCAATCACGTCTTTGAATAGAATCGCTGCTTTCTTAGGACGCTGAGCCATCAATCTGTCAATATCCACAGCAAAGTAACTCAAGTTATCACCAAAACGCTTTAGCTGAAGACTCATGTCATTGTAGATATCTGTTTTTCCAATTTCTACAAATCGGCCAAAAGGTCTCAGACATTTGATACTTTGAATGATCGCTTTTCCACTCAATGAGTTAAGCACTAAATCAACACCTTCACCATTGGTATCTCGCATGATCTCATCATGGAATTCAATGGTACGGCTATTGTAAACATTCTTCACTCCCATTTTACGAAGGAGCTCTCGTTTTTTCTCAGTACCTGCAGTGGCAAAAATCTCAATACCTCTAAGCTGAGCCAACGCTACAGCAGCCATTCCCACACCACCAGTTGCGGAATGAATCAACAAGCGCTCACCTTCATCCATCTGCCCCAGATTAAACATACAGTGATAAGCAGTAAGGTATACCAACGTGATCGTAGCACCTTCTTCAAACGAGATATGATCTGGAAGTTTCACCACACAATGCTTTGGTGTAACTACTTTACCGGCAAACGAATTTGGCGAAAAGGCAATGACCCGATCTCCCGGTTGAACATGAGTTACAGATTTACCAACTTTGGAAACTACACCACTACACTCAAGTCCAAGCTGAGCTCCGACTAATCCTCCAATGACACTTTCTTCAGTCAATAGACCATTTAAGTTCAATACATCTTTGAAGTTCAGACCGGCTGCCTTCACATCGATCTCCACTTCAATATCCCCTAAACCAAATGGAGCTATTTGCTGGAAAGCAATGCTATCCAGGATGCCTTTTTCTTTCAACATGGTCTGATAATAACTACCAGAAGCTGGAAGTGTAATAGAGGCCTTCTCTTGAGCAGTATTTTTATTTACAGTTTTCAGTCGCTTCACGAAAACCTCATCTCCTCTGAATGCAAAGTCAGTCTCATCTCCTCCATTAGAAGTAGAAGAAATCAAGGTTGTTAGAGCCTTCAACTCATCCGCATCTTCGCTATTGCCAAGGTCAGCTATTTTCACAGAGGCAAGGGGGTATTCATTGACCATTACTCTACCCAGGCCATAACTTACGGAATCCACCAAATTTATTTCTGTGTCAGAATCTACTACTTTATCAGCCTTCTCATTGATCAACCAAACTGACAGCTGCTGCTCATCTTCAATGATCGCGTTGAAAATATTTAAGACCTTGTACGACAAATTAACTGTGCTTTCATCCATAGAATCTCCATGAACTGATAAAGGCAAAGTGATAATCACTCGATTTAAGGTAGGATGCGCCTCTTTTATTTCTTTGAACACAGAAAGCACCAATTCGCGATCCTCATAATCGGTAATACCACTATTGATGATGGTAGTGCCTTTTGCTTCCAAAGCTTTTTGGAACGATGCCCATTCAAAGCCCTTTTCACCAAACAGGAGTACTTTATTATTGGCAGGTTTGTAAGGAAATGGCTCTGCTTTTTCCCACTCATATTCGTAGCATCCAGAGTAACCCAGATCCTGCTCATTGCTTCTAGATCCTTCTATGTATTTACAATCAAGACCTTGTATTTCTGCAATTAAAGTACCGTCTTCATCAATAATCCAGAAGTCACCTTTCAAGTACTCTGAACTTGCTTCTGCAACCTGAATGTAACTGTAAACTGTCTTGGATGTCGGTTTGGAATGTAGTTTGTATCGATCGATGTGAACAGGCAAATAAATACCGCGTTCTTCATCGTCATCACTCATTTTAGCAGCGAAAATAGTATGCAGACAAGCATCTAAAATAGCTGGGTGTAAGTAATAATCCTGAATTCCATACTCTAAAGACTCGTGCAATTCAATCTTACCCAAAATCTCCTGATCTACTACCCAAAGGTTTTTGATCGCCTTGAAAGTTGGGCCATAAAACAAACCACTTTTCTTCAATTCCAAATACATTGGCTGCACTGGAAGACGATCATTGACTCGTTCCTGAATCGCTTTCAAATCAACAGCTTGCGATTCAAATTGATCGGCCAACACGTTCATTTTACCATTAGAGTGCTTGACCCACTCGGCATCTGGATTGCTCTTATCACGACTTAAAATCCAGTATTTCTCCTCGTCTGAATACACCTCGATCTTTACGTCGTACATCTCGCCCTCTTCCGGCAAGAATAATGCATTTTCAAAATTCACATCTTCCAGGAAACCAAACTGATCTTTGAAGGCACTTTTAGCCGCAGCGGTAGCAATCTCCAAATGGCCTGTCCCGGGGAAAATAATCACATCATCCACTCGGTGGTCGTCAATGTATGGATCTACATGACGATCTAGCAATACATCAAATGTATACGTAGTATCGTTCACCCCAGACTGACTGAAACCAGAAATCAATGGATGTGGTTTCTTCTCTACTCTTCTTGCTTTATGCTCAGACACTTCATACCAGAATGATTTCAGATCCCAGGTATATTTAGGAAGGTCTTTTAACTCATTGCTATCAGGATAGATAGCATCCCAATTCAGATCGAATCCTTTAGCATACAATGATCCTAATGTTTGCAAGAATCTTAGTTTCTCATCCTCTTTTCTTTTAATCGACGGGAAGATATTTGCGTTTATTCCTTTCTTCTGGAAAAGCTCTTGTGCACCACCAGACAATGCCGGATGCGGACCAATCTCAATGAATAGGTCATAACCATCATTAAGCATTTCATCAAGCGCATTGGAGAAATAAACAGGCTGACGAACATTCTGATACCAGTATTCGCTCAACAAATGTGAGCCATCCTCCTTCTTACCAGTTACGGTTGAATATAGATCCAACTTAGCTTTCTGAGGCTGGAGTTCTAATAAAGAACCAATCAACTCGTCTTTTAAAGGTTCCATATGGTGTGAGTGGAATGGCACTGTCACTCTCAAGAACTTATTGAAAATGTCATTTGCTTCCATCAACTCAGAAATACGGATCAATGGACGCTCATCTCCAGACAGTACAATCATTTCAGGCCCATTCACCGCACCAATTGATACCACATCAGAAACATCTTTAATTAGCTCCTCAGCTTTCTCCTGAGTTACGCTGATGGCCAACATTTTACCTTTCCCTGTAGCAGCATGCTGCCCTCTACTTCTATGGTAGATTACCTGAACAGCTTGCTCTAAGGTCAAAGCCCCACTGGTATATGCAGCGGCAACCTCACCAATTGAGTGACCAACCACTCCTTGAGGAACTACTCCATGCTTTTTCCAAAGCTCTACCAAGGCAATCTGAATTGCCATGATCGCAGGCTGAGCAATTCGAGTATCATTTACTCTTGAGTTTTCCTCATCCTTATTCATCTCCTCCAGCAGAGACCAACCAGCGATTTCTTTAAAATATCCCTCTATATTTTGAATTACTTGTTTGAACAACGGCTCAGTAGCAATTAACTCTTGCCCCATCGCATACCATTGAGGTCCCTGACCAGTGAAAACAAATGCCAATTTATTCGGTTTCACATCCACTTCATCTTCTACCACACCTGCTAATACTGTTCCTTCTAGATAGGCATCAATTTTGGCAATGATGTCTTCAGCATCTTTACCAGCAATAGCAATTCTGTACTTCAGATCCGAACGATGTTTACCCACATTATAGCAAATGTCTCGAAGATCATTTCCAGAAATCAGAATATACTCCTTATAGGATGTTAGCAAGCTATTCAAAGCTTCCTTTGTCATCGCACTTGTATGGAACAGGTACTGATTCTCTTTTTCAGATGACTTAACTTCAACTTCAGGAGCTACAAATTCTTCCAGAACGAGGTGAGCATTGGTACCACCAGCTCCAAATGAATTCACTCCTCCAACTCTAGGGCTGCCATCTACCTGATCTGGCCATTCAGTATTTTCACCTACCACCTTAAGCTTCCAGTTTTCCAAATCAATTTTAGGATTGATCTTTTGGAAATGAAGGTTACCTGGAATGGCTTTGTTTTTAATCGATAATGCAAGCTTAATTAGTCCACCAACACCTGCAGCACCTTCCATATGCCCAATATTACTTTTCACTGAACCAATCATCAATGGATTGTTTCTGCTCTCTGTAGCAAACACATTGGAGAATGATCTGGTCTCTATTGGATCACCTACTGGAGTCCCCGTGCCATGTGCTTCGATGTATTGCAATCTATCAGTATCAATGCCAGCTTGCTTGTAAGCATCTCCTAACATCTTGGTTTGCGATGTTTCACTAGGCACAGTAAACCCTTCTGATGTGAATCCATCCGAATTACACACTGTAGATCGAATTATACCATATATCTTATTACCGTCTCCCAGCGCCTTATCAAGTGCTTTCAAATAAACTACTCCAACTCCCTCGCTACGAACATATCCATTGGCTCGCTCATCAAAAGATTTACAATATCCATCCGGACTCAAGAAGTTCCCTTTGGACATCATCAACGTAGATTCTGGATTGATTATGATGTTAACACCTCCCGCAAATGCCGCATCAGCGCTACCATCCCATATGCTGTGACAAGCCAGATGCACTGCAACTAAGGATCCCGAACATGCCGTATCAATTGATACACTTGGACCCTTTAAATTATAGAAGTAAGAAACTCGATTAGCGATGGCCGTTAATGAACTCCCCATTGGTGTATGCGGACTAATCCCATATCGATTTTCCTGACCAACCTGCATATCCCAGTAGTCATTGGTAAATGTGCTCATAAACACCGCCGTGTTGGTATTCTTCAAAGCATCCAACTTGTCACCGGCATCTTCCATTGACTCAAAAGTCGTTTGTAGTAATAATCGTTGTTGGGGATCTATTCGCTCAGCTTCTTTCGGGAACACTTTAAAAAATTCATTATCAAATAAGTCTATCCCTTCTACAAATCCTCCCTTATTGTTTTTGATTTTACCCGCCTTATTCGGATTCGGGTCATAGTACTCCTCCACATCCCAGCGATCCTTCGGCACTTCAGTTACGCCGTTAATTCCCCTGGTCAGCTGGTTCCAAAATTGATCGGGACCATGCACCCCTCCCGGTGTATGGCATCCGATGCCTACAATGGCAATCTCTGTCTTTTTCATAGATTTTTGGTTCTTAATAAATTATAATTTCACTTCTTCACACATCTACTCTGAAGATCCGTAACACGCTGGTGTTTACAAATTAAAAATCATCAAACCTATTAGCGAACCAATGATGATTACACTCTAATTATTACATATACCTCTTTAATAGTCAAGGACATAGCTATCCCAGTCAAGCTTTTTATCTTGATTTTTTATTCTGGCAAAGACAATTCTCGAATTAGTCAGGAACTAGACTTCCCTTCTATATTCGTTCTAAAGTGGTTAGGGGGGATTATACGATCAAATTATGGATAGTATAACATAGCCTGATTTCAATTTTAAGTGAGTATCGAAAGTTATATTGCTTATAACCCCGTTAGAGGTTAATAAGTTGTGAATAAGTTACTAGATCACATACATTTTTGCAAGTTAGGTCTGAAAAAAATGATATAAATCACATTTTTATTTTCATGAAACGGTCAATAACTTCTGCGAACCCAAATCAATATCAAAATAATTCAATAATTATAGATAATAATAGAATCAAAACAAACAGACTATATCAATTGATACTATTATAGCAACAGAATAATCGAATTACTGAAAAATCAATAATTTACCTGTGGAAGTTTCATATACATCATGTTAGGATAAGGTGATCTTAAAATTATACAATAAAGCCCTATCCGAAATTCAGAAAGGGCTTGCAGATGTTTTAATCAGTCTTTTATCTTTTTAGTATTCCCAGGATCTCCATCGGATCCACTCTATTCTTGTAATCCCCTCCTTCGGTCTTTGCCCATAGCACAGTTTGATCGGTATCAATGACAAATACAGATGGTATTGGAAGATCTTTGGATTTATCTTCATAGAACGATTCAAAGTCATATCCCAAGCCCTTTAGAGTAGCCACTGCCTCTTCTGAATACTTAAATACAGTAGTATATTGTCTAGCAACATGGTTGCCTGGATCACTAAGCACCGAGAATCGTAAATCATGCTTCTGCTGCATTAAAAGTGATTTATCCAGCCTCTGAGGAGATACTGCCAACAAGGAAGCACCTAATATCTTCAAATCGCCCAATATCTTTTGATACAAATTCAATTGCAGATTACAATAAGGACACCATTCCCCACGATAAAACACCAAAACAACTTTACCTTTTTTCAATTGATCTTTTAATCGGACTCTGGTCCCATTTCCATCTGATAAGATAAAGTCTGGCGCCCGATCTCCTTTATGTAATCTCAATGGGTTTGGATAGGATGTTTTCAATACCTGTTCGTATGCTGCAAAATCGTTTCGAGTTTTATCTGGCAACATGGTTTTTAATTGCTCTTTTAAACGATCCAAATTTTGTCGGTAGTTGATAGTTATAGTTGTCTCCTGCATTTTTTATTGTTTTGATAAAGATGGTAACAGGAATAATCCTGAGTCATTTTCAAAACACAACCGAAAGATTGTGAGAAAATTCCCAACTCAACAATTGACACATTCAATTGTCTGCTTTATTACATTATTAATAGATAAGACAACTCTGTACTCAATATCAAATCATATAAATAAAAAAGGCGTTTCAACCTCAGTCGAAACGCCTTTATGATCTCATATTTCAATTAAGAATTTCTACTCTTCCATCGTACTCCTATAGAGTGCGTTAAAAATCAACTTGTAAGTTGCTCTTGGCTGCGCTCTAAACTGCGGTCTGAAAGCATATAGAATCACACTTCCTTCACCAAATTTCACATCAGCCATTGCAAGCTTTTTAGCCAGATATTTATCCTCTCCAATAGCCCATCCGCTCATCAGCAAATCTTTTGCAGCATATTGTGCCACACTGTCCACCACGGGCTTTGGAGCATCTGGAAGTTCCTCCTTACCACCTTCACCACTCTTGCGCTGCTTGATGATCTCAAATGCCCGACTTCTATTAAAAGACAAAGCCACAGTATCCTGCATACCATAGGCCAACGGGTTGGAAGTATCTACAACTGCCTTAATTAAGGAACCTGGTATGAAGAATTGTCTGCCACTCACATCTTTCACTACGTTTTTCACTGGCAAGCCAAACTGATCGATCACATAGTCTGAAGCCGCATCAAATACCAACAAGGTTCCTCCATTTGAAGTGTATTTTTTCAAGGCCATTGTACCATCTAATCCCAATCCACCAGTATATTCTTCAGGCATTTCCAACACATCATGTCCATGAAGTAGAGATTCTGTGCCTTGTGATGGGATAATGATTGCATCGTAAGCAGAAAGATCTTTTGTTTTTATATCTGCATCGTGAAGTGTATCTAAATCGAATGAGTAAGTATCCAGAACAAATCGTATCCAGCCTTCATCCATATTGGCCACCCAACTTTTATACAATCCTATTTTAGGTAACTTAATCTGATCAAAGCTCGCATCTGGATTAGATGCCAATCCCGTGAATTCAAGACCGTATTCAGATGCCATTGATTCAATCAATTTGGCATCTCCTTTCACTATAAATGATCCAGGTGCAAAAGTGACCTTACCGCTTTTATACGATTCCTGTAATCTATAAGCAGTTCCTCCAGCTTTCAATATTCTATTGGTAGCAACTACAGACGCATTGGTATTTGCATCAAGCAGGTATCCAAAATCGGCCTTACCAGACAAGGCCCCTCCCCGCTCGGTAACTAGTTCTGTTACAATCTT
>CEPX01038233.1_pt1 | contig 12287 bp, 7 predicted proteins | sample 361361 | NCBI WGS metagenome assembly CEPX01 (sample SAMEA2619974, study PRJEB7988) | marine metagenome | biome: marine biome (ENVO:00000447); feature: mesopelagic zone (ENVO:00000213) & marine oxygen minimum zone (ENVO:01000065); material: "saline water (ENVO:00002010), including plankton... | reverse complement strand
TTGTTGTGCTCCAGTTAAATGTGTTTGTAAAGTTTACATCATCAAATACCAAAATATTGTTGATATAAAATTCAATATTGCTTAAATTAAGATCTGATGCTGAAACGTTAAATTCAACATCCCCTTTTACAAAAGAATTGTTTGTTGGATTGGTTACGTTTACATTCGGATTGCTATCATCCCTGACCAAGCTCATGAAAGTAGTATTAGTTTGTGATGTGTTCTGGCTTGTAGTGGTAAATGTCAGATTAAAGCTGCTAACAGATTCAGATGTACTTCCACTCATTGGCCTATGATAAATTGAAACAATTTCTGTTTGTCCTCTTTCAACATAGATATCCCTTATATTTGAATTGTTCCATAAATTAGGCCATGAGAAAAAATTTCCAGTTGGAGGGTAAAAAGTAAAGTTATGCCCTATATTTCCTGTGTTATTAATAGTGAAATTTCCAACAAGACCTGCCTTGTCTGATCTGCTATAGGTTACATTATTATTCTGGAAAGATGTCCATGAATCATCTGTAGGAACCTCTACTGTTAATAGTATAGATTTGGATGTTGTGGATGTGGCTGCGATGGTGAAAGTTCCGGTATAGTTTCCAGGATTTGTATATTTAGGAACGGTTACATTCACATCCAATGTGACATTGGTAGTTGCTGATATTGTGCCGAAATTAAAAGTTGTTACATTCAACCAGCTGCTTTGTACAGTATCCGGGGTAAAGGTTACAGTTACGCTATCAAGATCAGCATTTCCTGTTGAGTTTATGTCCAAAGATATTGTTGAGTTTTCCCCGTGGCTTATTGTTGAGGATATGTTTGGAGCTGTAGTCATCTGAGGATTGCTGGAAATTGTAATATCACTTTGAACAAATGTTGCAAACTGAACTTGAGTAAAATCATTGTTAGTCCAATTCCGGTTCCAGAATATGCTATGACTGCCTGTCAGCCCGCCATCGACTGTTACATTAAAAGTCACATTACAATTTTGGCCAGGACTTAGATTTAAGCTGCAACTTTGATAAGAGACAGGTGCAACTGAAAATGATTGATCAGCTGAAAATTCCTGAAGAATGACTCCTGTATCATACATTGGATTGTTGCCTGAATTTTCCAAAGTAACGTTTACCTGAACAGTTTTATCTGACTGGTTCAAATCCGAAACTGTTACAGCCAGAGGAGTTAATGTTCCTGTTGTTACGTTATTTGTTGTAAAATTATGAGTTGTTGTGTTTATGTTTCCTGCCTTGTCTATTGCGGTAAATGTTATCTCAAAATCACCTTCTGTTGAAGGCGCAGTTAAATTACAATAATGTATATTTCCATCTGTGCTAAAATTACCCACAGTTGTCCCGCTTAAAGCGCATGTTACATTCAACAAATTCAAATCTGTTGCATTTACAGAGGCATTGAAGACAGAATTCTTACTTACGAAATTTCTTGCATTAGCGTTAGTTTGAGGAGCAGTTATATTCGGTTTTGTATTGTCAACTGTTATGTTGAATAAAATATCTGTATTTGAAAGGCCAACGGAATCATTGAAGTATATTGTTAAGTTATTGTAAAGGAGATCATCGAACAGGCTTGTATTCAAGGCAAAATAAAATAAATCTCCACTTCTATTCATTGTGGTATTGCTGTTATTGAATTCCATAATGGATATATTAACTGGATGAACTGCGTCTGTAATATTTACTGTTATGTTGAATAAGCCAGCTATAAAGGAACTGTTTAGAGATGGGGCAACCCATTTGTTGAAAACTGGAGCTGCGTTGTCGTTGTTGTCGCCAGGTGTTAAAGCTGTAAAGTTAAAATTATTGGAATTTCCATCAGGATATCTGCCAATTGATACATTTTCTCCAGGATCTGCAAAGTTCAAGAAAGAATCAATAAGATCTCCGGAAGCATTGTATAAAGAAATATTATCCTGACCATTATTCAAAACCCAACTTGATACAACTGATCCATACTCTATAATTTTTATTCCGCTAACATTGACATCAGGATAAATTTCATTAAAAAAGGTGAGATTATACGCTAGAACTACAAATCCCTGAGAAGGTATTGTTATACTTGTATTTATTGTAAAATTTGTCCCTGAATTTTCGGAAATATTCCAATTATTCAGATTCACTAAAGCAGATCCATTGTTATAAAGCTCAATCCATTCTCCAAATTTGTCTTGAGCACCAGTAAAATTTGAATCAGGCAAAAACTCATTAATAAAAACATCTGCACTAACAAAATTTGCCATAGAAACGAGTAATGTGACTAATAGAAATACAAGTAATACACTTCTTTTACCGCTCTTTTTCAATTTGACACCCAACGTAAAGAATTAGATTAAAAAACCTGAATTTATTTATAAATACTATTGTGGTTAAGAGGATATTTTTAGTAGTTATAAGGTGGTGGTTAAATTTTTTACTTTTTACCAACTACTTTAACGGCAAAGAAAGCAACAGAACCAATTATTACTATGTTTAAAATTATTAATGCAACCCAGAAACCTGGTTTTTTTGTCAAAGGAACTTCACTTGTTGTTGTAGGCCCTAAAACAGGAATTTCTTCTGTTTCAGATGTTTCTTCTCCTGTTACAGTATCAGAAATGGTTTCTGTATCTACAGTTTCCTGTTGTTCTTCTTCCCCTTGCCCTTCTTCCTGCTGCTCAGCCCCAGAACAAGCTTCAACAATCAAATCAGCTGTTTTTGTCTCCCACAAAGCACCTTCCTGCAGGTAGGATTTTACTTCTATCGGGTAAGTTCCTGCTGCTGTATTTTCGTTTATATTCGCCTGGATTTTTCTTGTAAATTCATTATCGCTAGCGAAAGGATCTTCATCAAGCTCTATATTTGATGTAACTGAGTTTATTCCTAAAGCCTCATTTAGTATCTCCAGCTTTATGTCGCTTTCTATCCTTTGCCCTATATTTTTCAGAGTAGCTGTCAATGTTGAGCTTCCGGTGCATTTAACTGTTTGAGGGAATGAAGAGGCAGTTTTTACTATTACATCTCTTACATCCTTGTCAACGTCTATCTTAACTTTCATTTCTGCTGTATGATCATTATTGTTATCATCCTGTCCTTCCACTTCAATCAAAACCTCATATACTCCTTCATCCACTGAGAGAGGTATTTTTACTATGACGTTTACATCTTCATTGCCGTCAGAATCAAGGCTAAATTCATTTGATTCTTCTTCAATATCCTCTCCATCGTCTATTTCAAGGATTGTGACCTTAACGGATATATCATCTATATCTATATCTTCTTCATCTGTAAATGTATTTTCCACGTTGACATTAAACCTTAGTTCTGATTCAGGTCCTATATCTTGGTCATTGAAATTAAGTTTTTTATTATCTACTACATCCAAATCAGCTTCGTTATCAGAATCCCTTGTTGTGAGGAAAATATCAAGATCCTCAATTATTAATCCACCACCGACTTCTGCTGTTACGCTGAAAAGACTCTGATCTAACTCTGTAGAACCAATTTGTACAGAACCTAAAGTCACGTTTCCTGTTGAAGCGCTTTCAGGGATTGTTATGTTGAATTCTATTGATTCTGTCTTATCAAACTCAAGAACAAAATTTGTATAATTTGACTGTAAGTTAAATCCATCTACACTGAAATCAAATGAAACATTTGTAATGTTTGCGTTTCCTGTGTTAGTTATGTTGAAAGTTTTTGTATGAGTTTGATTAAGGTTTGTGCTGCCTAACTCCATTCCAGAAGCAGAAGTTGTACTTACGCTGTAAGTAGGAGTTACGTTTAGATTGACAGTTATCGTATCTGTAGTTGATGCATTTGATGTTGCTGTTAGCGTTCCTGTGTACAAACCAGGTGTTTGTTGAGCTGGAATTACAACAGAGAAACTAGGGCTTTGTGTTGTGCCATTAGCCATGCCAGTTATATTGCTTAAAGAAGTTATATTTAGCTTATCACTTCCCAAAGTTAAAGTGTATCCTGTAAAGTTAATGTTTAAATTTGTAGTTCCGGTGTTGTTTATCGTAAAGCTTCCACTGGCAGTCTGTGCAGCGTCGCTTGTTATATTCACAAAATCATCTGCAAAACTAAAACTTGGATCAGCATTTACACCTATTACAACTAAAAGAAAGGTTAAAATTGTTATTAATGGGAATTTATTCATTTTAATCGAGGTATTATTATTCAAGAGTAGTTAATCAATATTTAAAGATTGTGGTTTTTAAGAAGAATTAATTGTTTTGGTTGTTATTGTTAAAAACTTTATTCAAATCAATCTTTTTCTCTTCTTTAAATCGGTCTTCCTCTTGGTTTTCTTGAGGTTGTTCTTGTGTTTCCTGGCTTTGAGTTTCTTCAGTAGTAGGTTGCTCTGGAGGTTGTTGTTCCGTAGGAGGTTGTGGTTGTTCCTGTGGTTCTTCTGCAAAAGTAGGTTGTTCTTGAGGTTGTTGTTCTGCAGGTGTTTGGGGTTCTTGAGCTAATGGTTCTTCGATTGGTGCTGGCTGTTCCGGTACTTGCTCTGTTTGTTCTCCAGTAAGCTCGTTTGTCTCTTCTCTTATTTCCTGAACTTCTTCTTTTATCTCTTCAACTCTTTCTGGAGTGTCTTCAGCATGCTCAATTTCCTGCTTCACTTCGTTTATGTCCGCTTTAATGTCATCTACTCTTTCTTTTTCTTGAGCTTCAACTTCTTGAGGATTGATATTTGCTTCCTTCATAACCTCATTCAAGGTTGCATCTTCATTTTTTACATCTGCATCGAGGTTTGCAGTTGGTATAGCTTCCTGATCTTGAGTTTTTTGTGTCTCTGCCTGAGAAGGATCAGGCCTTTGTGTCTTTACATTTAGGATGCTCTTCGCTTTCTCCATAGCCTCATATTCAGAAACAGCCATACCGTTTTTCCTCAAAGTCTCTGCAAGTTTTTTTAATTCTTCATCCATTTTTTAATTTATTTTATTGATTTTATTTAAAGTTTTCTTTTCATTTACTAAAAATAAATAGAATTAAGGATTATAATCAATCCAAAAACTCATCTTCACTTAATCTATCATTAATCTCTCCCCTTAAATTCTTAGCAATCAATTCTTTGACTTCGTCTTTCTTGAAATTACCCAATAACCATGATAATTTTGTAAAAGCTGTTTCTGTGAGCATATCCTGGCCGAAAATACATCCGATGTTTCCCAATCTTCTTGTGTTTACATAAATATCCCTATGAACTCGGCCAAAAACAGTTTGGGATGTTACAACGACAATACCTCCATTTCCTACAAATTTCTTCAAAGCGTTATAATTTGACAAATTTTCCTTTATGTTTGTCGGAGCATGCCCCATTCCAGTACCTTCCAAAACAATGCCTTTATATTTTTTCTTGGTTAGTATATCCAAAATGTCAGAGAACATATTTGGGTAAGTCCTGACAACAGCGACCTTGGATTCAAAATTATCCCTAACAATCATTTTTTTATCGCTTTTTCTCGTATAATCTTTTTTTACAAGCTCTATTTTTCTTGTTTCATAATCAACTCTTGCTATTATGGTATCATTAACTGGTTTGAATGCGTCTCTTCTTGAGGTATGCAGTTTTTTTGTTTTTGTTGCTGGCAAAATAGCGCAGTTATTATCACTTGTAGATTCATGCATGCAAATGCCAACACCGGCAAAATCTGTTTTTGCAATAAATTCTGCAGCGCAGATTAAATTAGCAGCAGCGTCAGTTGAACCACGATCCGTACTTCTTTGAGAACCTACAAAAATAACAGGTATTGGCAGATTTTCAAATATAAAAGCCATTGCAGCCGGTGTTATCCCTAATGTATCTGTCCCGTGACCTATTATTATTCCATCTACCTTGTTTTTTATTTCTTTTGAAATGGCACCTGCAATTTTTTTGTAATGATCAATTCCTAAGTCTTCTGACATCATATTGCTTATGAGAGAAGTTTTTACATTTGCAATATCCTTAATTTCTGGAAACATAGAAATAAAATCTTCATCAGAGAAAGATGATATTACTCCACCAGTGCTGTAATCAACTTTACTAGCAATTGTTCCACCAGTATGTAGTATAGCAATAGTCGGTTTTTTAGAATCTTTTTTTGCTTCTTTTTTTGCTGTCTCTTTTTTTTCTTTGTATTTCTCAATTAATTTTATCTCTTTTACTTTCTTTTTATCAATACCAACATTATAGCCATTATCCAGCTTAATAACAACAGAATCAGTTTCCTCATTAGGCATTAAGATACCTTCTTTAATCTCATCAGATGTAGTTACCTTAACTCTATCACCAGCTTTAGCTGTCATAAATAAATTAGAAATTAAGGATTATTTAAATCTTGTGCATACTTAAGCATCTCATCAAACTCAAAAACAGGGTAATATGCTCCTGAATCTTTTGGTCCATTGGGGCTCATTACTAAAGTTTCTGGTTTGATTAAACCACTGGCTCTTGCAGCATTAAATGAATCTATAGCTTCTTGAGCAGGAATATCTCCGCTTGTTAGCTCTCGGAGTAAAGGCGTTTTGAAATACCCTCCTGGAGAGCCTCTAACAAAATCTACAATCAATTGTGCATTGAAACCTAGTTCATCATATTTTTTCTTTACCCTTTCATCCAAATCTGGTCCATTATCTTCTGTCATTTTGTATTAAACTATCAGAACTCTTTTTTTAATTAAAAAACTAACCCATATAAACAGGCTTCTCTTTATTTATTTCTTTTGCGCGTGCTGAGGATAAGGATTCCCTTAACTCTTCATAGGATTTCTGAATCTCTTTATCTACAGATGGAGGGACTTTTTCCATGGCTTTCTCGAAATGCTTCAAAGTTATTTCCTTTGCCTCGATATTTTCCCTTAAAGCCAATATTGCGGCTTCCCTACAAACTGATTCAATGTCAGAACCAACATAACCTTCTGATTTTTTAGCAAAGTCTTCTAACTTAACGTCTTTCAAAGGCATTCCTTGTGTATGAACTTTAAAGATTTCCAGCCTGGTTTTCTCATCAGGGATCTGAGTCAGAATCATCCTGTCAAATCTTCCAGGACGCAATAAAGCAGTATCTACAATATCTGGACGGTTAGTAGCAGCAATGATGACAACATCATTCATTTCCTCTAAACCATCAATTTCTGTAAGCATCTGGTTAACTACCCTTTCAGAAACATGGCTGTCAGAATTCAAGCCGCGCTTAGGAGCTAAGCTGTCTATCTCATCAAAAAATATAATGCAAGGAGAAACTTGACGAGCTTTCTTGAATACTTCTCTAACTGCTTTCTCACTTTCACCTACCCATTTAGAAAGCAATTCAGGGCCTTTAACCAAAATAAAATTCGCTTGGGACTCATTAGCAACAGCTTTTGCCATCAAAGTCTTTCCAGTACCTGGAGCTCCGTAAAGCAAAATCCCTTTTGGAGGGTTAACCCCTAATCTCTTGAATGAATCAGGATGCTTTAATGGCCATTCTACTGCCTCCACTAATTCCTGCTTGACTGATTCTAATCCACCAATGTCATCCCATTTTATATTAGGAATCTCTACCAAAACTTCCCTTAAAGCCGAAGGACGTACAACTTTCAGGGCTTCCTTAAAATCTTTTTGGGTTATCCTTAATTTTTCAAGGAGATCTTTTGGAATAGGCTCTTCTTCCTGTAATTTTAAGTCAGGAAAGATTCTTCTTAGCAATATCATCGCCGCTTCTTTAGACAACGAAGCTAAATCTGCACCAACAAAACCATGAGTTATTGAAGAAAGTTCTTTCAGATTAACATTCTTGGCAAGAGGCATGTTTCTTGTATGAATTTTTAGGATATTTAATCTTCCTTCTTTGCCGGGAACACCTATCTCAATCTCACGATCAAATCTTCCAGGTCTTCTTAAAGCAGGATCAAGAATATTAGGAACGTTTGTAGCAGCAATGACAACCACTTTGCCCCTGGACTTCAAACCATCCATCAATGCAAGCAACTGTGCAACTACACGCCTTTCAACCTCTCCTTTGATCTCTTCCCTTTTGCTCGCTATAGCATCTATTTCATCAATGAAAACTATACTTGGAGCATTTTTTTGGGCCTCTTCAAATTTTTTCCTTAGATTCTCTTCAGATTGTCCGTAATATTTTGACATAATCTCAGGACCGTTAATCAAAATAAAATGAGAGTTTGTCTCGTTAGCAACGGCTTTTGCCAGCAAAGTCTTTCCAGTACCTGGAGAACCATGCAATAAAACTCCTTTTGGGGCTTCTATGCCTAATCTTTCAAAAATCTCAGGATGCTTTAATGGGAGCTCTACCATCTCCCTTACTTTCTTAACTTCCTCATTTAAACCACCAATATCTTCATAGGTGACTTCCGGAACCAGTTCTTCTTTTACCTCTATCGCTTCCGGATTGAATACAACTTCTGTTTGTTCTGTTATAATGATCGGCTGTTTAGGATTTACATCAACAACAATAAATTTTATGTCTCCAAATCCAAATCCCATCATACTTTCATCAAGAATATTAAAAACGTCTTCATAGAATGGGCTTTCCATCATTGTGGAACGCCTTCTCCTTGTTCCTCCAAGAGAAACTATATCTCCTTTTGCGACTGCTCTGCCTAACAAACCCTGCTTAAATATCTCTGGAGAAGCTTTTATCACAATGCCTTTTCTTGCTGGAGCGATAGTGACTTTTTTTCCTTCTTTTACATTTGCTTTTCTTACTTTGATTATTTCACCGATTCCAGTCTTGGAATTTTTTCTTATTATTCCGTCCATCCTTACGATGTTAAGCCCTATGTCTCCAGGGTAAGCCCTGTCTGCAATGGCAACAGTCTTTCTTTCACCTTCCATCTCAACTATATCTCCCGGGCGTACACCTACTTCATTCAAGAAACTAGAATCTATCCTTACTATACCTTTATTTACATCATCCTGTATAGCTTCTGCGACTTTTAATTTTAATTCTTTGTCTGCCATTTTTTATAGAAATCGGAAGAGTTATCCGTTTTATAAAGTTTTTGCTTAAGAAAAGTTTAGTGCATCAAAGACATGACCAATAAAAAGTAAAAAAAATAATTTAGAATTGACTTTATTTTTGAGCTGGTTGCTCAGATTGAACCTTAGGCAGCGGAATTGGCGGCGGTAAATTTATCTGCTCGCTCATAATCAAAGCCTGTATGTTGCATTTGCTCAAAACCGTGTTTAGGATGCCTGTCATGATCTCTTTCGGCAATTTCTTGTCTTTCTTCCATCCATCAAGAAGCTCTTTTACCTTTTTTGCATCTTCCATGAATAAAACATCACCGGTAAATTTTATATGGCCTATATTAGGGTCATATTTGGATGTAAATTCGAAAGTAAAAGCCAAAACTTTTTGCTTGTCATTCGCAAGAGAAAGATTTTTTTCTTCCACATTTTTTATGGAAACATTATTGCCAACACTTATTTTTCCTTTAGCCATATCTTTCTTTTCTGCTTCAAGTCTCGTAAAATTAAATCCAACAATTGTCATATATTATCACCTTTCTGATTGTTTTATGAGATTATGTCAAAAACCACTTGTCTATGATTGGTGGTTTTTGAGCATGCTCTGAAATATACTGCCCGTCTCAGATCGAGGGTATATTTCCGACATATAAACATTTCTAATAATTTACTTATCTTTGTTTTTGTCTTCTTCTTTTTTCTTTCTTCATTCTTTTACGCTGCCACTTCCATCTCATCTGTCCTTTCTTTTTCCATCTCCTAGAGCTTCTTTTCATGTTTTTACTTTCGCTATTTGCTTATACAACCTCCAATTAATTTTATTATGTTTATGGATTTTATTTCGGTATTTAAAGGTTTGCTTGTTCAAAGAACAATGCTCCCGCCGGGACTTTCGCCAATCTTTTACGTCGTTCCGAGGAATCGAAGATTCCTCATTGCACACTTTTGGTCGAGCTTTTTGTAAAAGATCGTTTCGAACCCGGGTCTCGGCCTGTTTTCCCTTCACGGTCGAAAAGGCCGAATGATTGGCCGGACTACACCACGGGAGCGTATCAAAAATTGGTAAAAGTAGTAGTATTAAAATGTTTTTATAAAATTGTATTTCTTAAGGAATTTACTACGGAAGTTTGGTGAGTTTTTGAGAAAAAAAGTTATTACAAGAACATCATCTTTGACTACTATTAATATGATTCATTACACCACTAAAGAATGTGAAAGCTTTACCGTACAGCCCTTGATGTATATCGAAATTGTAATTAGAAAATTGAGGTAATAAATCTTGGCCAGATGCGGCACTGAACGCCGCAATATTTAAGGTGTTTCCAACTACTTCTAGGTCTTCAACTTGATTGCCATCCTGGTCCATTTGTAAAAACTGGTATGCATCTAGACCATTTGTTACTCCAGGATTAGCTTCGACGTAAGATTCTGCGTTATTCCATATATGGAAGAAATTTTTATAAAAATCTTCTCCATAATTTTCTGCAATTTGACGTATCACTGCAATTGATCCTGTTTGGCCAGGTTTTTGGTCTGGATCTCTTGAAAGATATTCTAAGGACATTTCCCATGGATCAGCGAAAACTGAATAAATTCCGGTTAAACTATCTTGTGCTTCCGGAGTAAATTCATCACCATGCTTAAGAAGTTCTTCTAATGTAAGTCCAAACAATAAATCATACATTGCTCCCCTATTCAAAAATTCAGGACTTATAAAGTTATTAGGATCAAGGTAAGCAAGCATGAGGCTAGGCAAATTTTCCTCACTTAGGATGTTAATTGGATAAGTATCGCTTATCGCTTGAAAAATTAATGGTTGCATTGTTATCTTGTCAGGACGACCTGATGAATACCAGACCAATAGCTTATGATCACCAACAGGACTAAAACCTGTTAACTCTCTTTGTATCTCGTAAGCCAACTCAGTCACTCTAACGATGCTATGCTCATCCATATATTCTTTTGTGTCATATCTTACATCTCTTCTAAAACTTGTTGGTTCATAAAAAAACAAAATATTTTCTCCTTCTATAAATGGTAAGTCTGCCATTTGATCAAATGTTCTCAGAGTAGACATCATATCAGATTGACGCAATCCCTCCTCTGCAAGCTTATCAGCTAAGATTCGTTGAACTTCTGGATGACTTTTTGCAAGAGTAGCAATAATGAGCTTGTCAATATCGTCTAATGACTGGTCATCGCTAAAAGGAGATAATCTTCCTATTGCCTCATCGCTAAGATCCTTATCCATTGCGTACACAACGAAAGGATTAGAATATTTTATTTCCAATTCCGCAAACTCTTGCAGGCCCATATCTAGATCTTGAATGGGTGTTCTCTTATTGGTTGCATCTAATTGAAAAGGTTGAATAACAGCTTGAACATGTGTTTGGTTTATACCTTTGGAATCTTGATATGCTCCAAAAGTCTCAAAAGATAGTGTATAACTCTCTGATATTGTTCTTTTGGAATCATTTATAAAAACCTTAACCATATCAACAGGAAGCATTACTAAGTTATGTCCGATCAGATCAATTCCCAAATTTACTAAAGAGACTCCTAAATCAAAATTAGCTTCAGCACGCTTATATTGGTGGTACTTAACTACACCTTCCTTAGCTAAGATGACTCGATCTTTAGCGTTTTCCGGCTCAATAAAATGGTATAATAAATCTATGGTTGGTTTATCAATTATAACCGACGGCGGATTAGATGTTTGCCCTTGAACTTCTGGTGTTGATTCTATTATTGTTGAAAGGTTGTCGTCGGATTTCTGTGGAGGTTCAGAAACTGGTGATGGTACGGAAGGAGAAGAAGCTGCAGGAGGTCGTTGATCCAGAACAGGAGTATTTGTAGGCGGTACATACTCATCACTACTGCATGCAATTAAAAAAGCAGTAAGAAGGCCAGCAGACGTAAGATAAATTCCTCGTCTTAGACTTCCACCTCTAGGAGCAGGTGTAATTCTATTTTCTAAATTATTGTCTCCCCAGGGTACATTAAATTTCAAAGTTTGATATAGGAGAGATATAAAATATTTAAAATTATCTATTTAATTAAACCATAGAGCTATCTCTAATCAATTAAAATAAAAAAGAAAAAAATAAGACCGTGCATAAACAAAAGAATGAACTGTTGGAAACAGCATGTTGAACACGTCGCCGAAGCTTCGTGCTTACGCATCTGTCCCATTAAACTCGTGTTTTGCGAGAGTTCTATGATGTCTCTTTTCGGGGAGGGCTTCGTGCTTAGATGCTTTCAGCACTTATCCCTTGAAGGCGTAGCTGCCCTGCGTACCTTGTCAGATAACAGGTAGACCAGAGGCCTCTAAACCTCGTT
>CEPX01182538.1_pt1 | contig 12293 bp, 4 predicted proteins | sample 361361 | NCBI WGS metagenome assembly CEPX01 (sample SAMEA2619974, study PRJEB7988) | marine metagenome | biome: marine biome (ENVO:00000447); feature: mesopelagic zone (ENVO:00000213) & marine oxygen minimum zone (ENVO:01000065); material: "saline water (ENVO:00002010), including plankton... | reverse complement strand
CGCTGCAATGCGGTAGTAAAATACTGGATGGTTTTGAATCACAATTTACGGCTACGGCTGTACAACGTCTATTAGATGAAGATGCCATCATTATTGGTCGCAACAATTGTGATGAGTTTGCCATGGGTTCTTCTAGTGAGAACTCAGCCTTTGATCCTGTAATCAATGCTGACGGAGAAAATAGAGTGCCAGGTGGGTCGTCTGGAGGGTCGGCAGTAGCAGTGCAATCAGATATGTGTACGGTTTCCTTGGGTACTGATACTGGAGGTTCAGTAAGACAGCCTGCTTCATTTTGTGGAGTTCTAGGCTTAAAGCCGACATACTCACGAGTTTCAAGACATGGTTTAGCTGCATATGCCAGTACATTTGATGTAATCGGCGTGTTTGCCCACAATGCAGAAGATGCAGCCCTTGTGCTCGAAGTTATGTCAGGAGAAGATGAGTATGATAGCACGGTATCAAGAGAGCCAGTTTTAGAGTATTCAAAACTTCTCTCCCAAGATGGTGCCAAGAAAATAGCCTACATTCAGGAAACTGTTGATAATGATGCCCTAAATGATGAAGTTAAAGCTTCATTCTTATCCAAAATAGAGGAATTGAAATCGGCAGGTCATGAAGTGGAGCAGGTCTCATTTCCTTTGATGGAGTATGCGTTGCCTACTTACTACATTTTGACAACTGCAGAAGCTAGTTCGAACCTTTCCAGATATGATGGAGTGAGATACGGATACCGTACCAAAAATCCGAAAAACCTGGAAGAAATGTTCAAAAAGAGTCGCTCAGAAGGTTTTGGGCCCGAAGTGGCTAAAAGAATTTTGATTGGTACGGCAGTATTGTCTTCCAGTTACCATGATGCTTATTACCTGAAGGCACAAAAGGTTCGACGGATGATTCAGGATCAGCTCAATGCTTTATTGGAACAGTATGATTTTGTCGTATTGCCTACTGCTCCTACCACAGCGTTCGAATTGGGTTCTAAGACAGACTCTATGGAAATGTACCTGGCGGATTTGTTTACGGTCCAAGCATCTGTCGCCGGTGTTCCAGCTGTTTCTGTCCCAATTGGAAGGGATTCAGATGGTATGTCTATTGGCATTCAAGCCATTTCTAAGGCATTTTCTGAAGATAAATTATTGGCATTTTCGAAGTATCTTTCAGATAATTAATCTCTAATAGACTCGTTATGACTTCCATGAGACGAATTTTCGTAGGATTGCTTACATGTCTAAGTTTTGGAGTATTTGGTCAGAATTATTTCAAGTACGACTACATACCAGATGCTACCTACGAGGAGATAGAAGATCGTTTGGGCTGTATTGAAAATGAAGTGCCTTTGCATTTCAACGATAGGGTGAAAGGGTTTGTAGATTATTTCACCATCAGAGACAGGCCATACACCCGAGATGTTTTGAGTAAGGTGGATCTGTTTTTCCCAATTTTTGAAGAAGCGCTTGAGCGCTATGGATTGCCCGAAGAATTAAAATATTTATCCATTGTTGAGTCTGGTTTGCGACCGAATGCCATTTCCAGAGCGAATGCAGTCGGTTTGTGGCAGTTCGTTTCTTCGACAGGAAGAATGTATGGATTACAAAACGACTGGTATCTGGATGATCGCATGGATCCTTATGCCTCCAGTGATGCCGCTGCCAGACATCTCAGAGATCTTTACAGCATGTTTGATGACTGGGAGCTTGCATTAGCGGCCTACAACTGTGGTCCGGGGAATGTTCGGAAGGCTATCAGACGTAGTGGATACAAAAAGCAGTTTTGGGAAATCTACAATTACCTACCGAGAGAGACCAGGTCTTACGTGCCCCAATATGTGGCTGTTTTGTACACGATGAATTTCTCCGCAGAACATAATTTGTTTCCAGAGAGCATCAAGTTATTGCCTCAATATGATACGGTGATGGTGAGTCAGTATTTCCATTTGGAGACATTCGCGAATCAATTGAATGTGTGTTTGGATGATCTATTGGGCCTTAATCCGAACATAAAAAGGGGAGCTATTCCAGAGGGAACCAAAGACTTTGCATTGAAGATTCCTTCTGATTTGAAACCTTACATTTCTGAGAATCGCAGTATTCTATACGATACCGCCGGTAAAGTGGGCAAAGAGCATTTGGATTACCTTGCTCGGAATACACCGGGAAGTACCTATGGTCGGATTCGGCAAATTTATCGTGTTAGAAGTGGTGATGTTTTGGGCACAATTGCACAGAAATATCATGTGCGGGTTTCTGATATCAAATCGTGGAACAATCTATCTAGTAATATGATACGTGTGGGGCAAAATCTGAATATCTGGGTGATGCCAACATACAATAGTTCCACTAAAGATTTGTATACTACCACTTCGGCAAGAGATGTAAATACGGTGGTGCCACAATCTGGACAAAAAGTTCATTATGTTCAGCCAGGAGATACCCTTTGGGAGATTGCCAAAAAAGCAGATGTTTCCATTGAGAAATTGAAGACAATGAACAATTTGAAGGGAAATACTATCCTACCAGGACAGCAACTTATCATATCTTCCAAGTAAATTCGTTGGTTATAATAGCATCATTGTTAACCTTTACAATAGATCAATAACCCGAATTACTATGAAAACCATATTTCCAGTACTTATCATTATAGCTCTGGCTCTGGCAGGTTGTAATACCGATGCAGGAGAAAAGCTAAAAAAGGACTTCATGCCTATTGCCAGAGGTGAGAATGACGAAATCATTTTAGTCATTGACTCTGCACAATGGAAAGCCGGCATTGGTGATGAATTACGCAAAACGTATCAGCAGTACATGATGCTTTTGCCGCAGGATGAGTACGAGTTTTCAGTCAATAAAGTGAATCCTCGAAAATTGAATGATGTTTTCAGACATGCAAAAAACATGATTTTTGTGATGACTCTGGACTCTAAGACTGCCGAAAGTAGAGCGGTACGTGAGTACTTCACTGACAATTCTTTGAAAAAGATTCAACAGGACAGTTCTATATTCTATACCGTGAGAAGAGATGAGTTTGCCAAAGGACAAATCGTGTTGTATTTATTTGGACAAGATGCGGAGACTCTAGAAAAGCGAATTGGGGATAACAGAGCTGCATTGAAGAGTTTGTTTGCAAGTGCGGTGAGAGAACGCACCCGAGATGAGATCCTTGCAAAACCGAAAAAGGAAACAATCGCTGCTATTGAAGAAAATCACCCATATTCTATTCAGGTGCCTTTTGGATATGATCTAGCTAAGAACCTTCCGAATTTCATATGGCTTAGAAAACTAGATTCACAATCCGAGTGGAATGTATTCGTATATGAAGGAGACTACACAGATCGAGGAGTTTTTAATAAAGTAGATGAGTTCAGAGATGAGATCACATCCACGTATTTAAGAGATTCTGAAAAGCCAGAGATTTTCATTAAACGACAGCCTGAGGTGCCTGTACTTACTCAGCGAGTGACCTTCAAAGACATGTTTGCAGTAGAGTCCAGAGGACTATGGAAAATAAGTGATAGCTCTGGTGGAGGTCCTTATGTGAGTTACACCTTTGTGGATGAAAAAACCCAAAAGATTTATTACATAGAGGGTTATGTTTACTCTCCACCAACCAAAAAGAAGCATTTAATACGCGAAGTAGAGGCAATACTTTCTACTTTTGAGTTGAAGAAGCCCGTAGTGGCCAACTGAGACAACCCAAACCATATACTAACCTAACCTAGAATGGCTAAAATTAGAAAAAAAGAGGCCTTAGACTTCCATGAAGTAAAGCCTGCAGGGAAGATTGAAGTTACCCCGACCAAACCACTAAGTAGCCAACACGATCTTGCTCTCGCTTACTCACCTGGAGTAGCCGAGCCATGTAAAGAAATTGCGGAGGATACCGAAAAGGTCTATAGATATACTGCCAAAGGGAATCTGGTAGGTGTGATTTCCAATGGAACTGCCGTGTTGGGACTTGGAAATATTGGTCCAGAAGCCTCAAAGCCTGTAATGGAAGGTAAAGGAGTGCTTTTTAAGAAATTTGCAGGAATCGATGTTTTTGATATTGAGATCAACGAGACTGATCCTGATAAATTTATTGAAATAGTCAAAAGTCTTGAGCCAACGTTTGGAGGGATCAACCTCGAGGATATCAAGGCGCCGGAGAGTTTTAAGATCGAGCGTGAGTTGCGGGATAAAATGAAGATTCCGGTAATGCACGATGACCAGCATGGTACTGCTATCATTTCATCTGCGGCATTAATCAATGCTCTTGAAATCAATGGTAAAAGGATAGAGGACATCACTATCGTAGTAAGTGGGGCTGGAGCTGCGGCAATAGCTTGTACTGATCTTTATGTGTCATTGGGTGCAGACCCTAAAAATGTGGTGATGACAGATAGTAAGGGTGTGGTGAAGCAATCCAGAACCAATCTGGATGAGACCAAAGCCAGATACGCTACCCATCGTGAAGATCTGGATAGCCTGGAAGATGCATTGGTTGATGCCGATGTATTCTTAGGATTATCCATTGGAAATATCCTTAAGCCAGCAACTTTGAAGAAAATGGCGAAGGATCCAATTGTATTTGCCTTATCTAATCCAGATCCAGAGATAGCCTATGACCTTGCCATGAAAACTCGTGATGACATCATCATGGCAACGGGTAGGTCGGATCATCCTAATCAAGTAAACAATGTTCTTGGGTTCCCATACATATTTAGAGGAGCACTAGATGTAAGAGCTACGGCCATCAATGAGGAAATGAAGCTTGCCGCAGTTAAGGCTATTGCTGAACTGGCCAAAGAAACAGTTCCAGAGATGGTGTTGAAGGCCTATGGTCAGAATAATATCAAGTTTGGACCGGAGTATCTGATTCCAAAACCATTGGACCCTCGATTGATTACCGCGATTTCTCCTGCAGTTGCCAAAGCGGCAATTGATACTGGTGTCGCAAGAATTGAAATCAAGGATTGGGCAAAATATGAGTTGGAGCTCCAGGAGCGAATCGGTATAGATCAGCGCTTGATCTCGCGAATCATTACAAGAGCACGAAGAAATCCTAAGCGAGTTGTTTTTGCCGAGTCTGACGACTTGAACATCTTGAAAGCTGCACAAATGGCGGTAGATGAAGGTGTGGCCACACCAATTCTATTGGGTAATGTGGAGCGAATCAGTAAGTTGATTGAGGTCAATGAATTTGATGGCTTGAAGGATTGTAAAATCATCGATCCATACAATGAGCCAGAGAAAGTTGAGGAATTTGCAGAAGCCTTTTTTGTGAAGAGGCAACGTAAAGGCGTTACCATGAAAATGGCCCGCAAATCCATGACTAGAAGTAGAAATTACTTCGGGTGTATGATGGTGGAGAAGGGTGAAGCGGACGCATTCATTTCCGGTTTGTCTAATGACTACCCTAAGACGATTCTTCCAGCACTTCAGATCATTGGTGTAGAGCCAGGTGTGAATCGAGTTGCAGGGATGTACATTATCAGCAATTCTAAAGGGAACTTTTTCTTCTCGGACACCACAGTCAACTTGAACCCTAACGCTGAGCAACTAGTCGATATCATAGGTCTTACATCCAGAGTGGTGAAGTTTTTTGATACTGAGCCGAGAATTGCAGTATTGTCCTATTCAAACTTTGGGTCAGCCACAGGTGAAGTACCAGAAAAAACAGCCAAAGCAGTGAAGCTTGCCAAAGAGAAATGGCCTGATTTGGTAATTGACGGTGATATCCAGGCGAATACCGCTTTGAATAAAGAATTGCTACAAGAGAATTACCCATTCAGTGAATTGGCTAAGAATCCAGCAAACACATTGATTTTCCCAGATTTGGATTCAGGGAATATTGCCTATAAGTTGTTGATGGAATTAGGCGGAGCCGAGGCTATTGGCCCTATCTTAATGGGTATGAACAAGTCTGTTCATGTGCTTCAGGTGGGTAGTACGGTACGCGATATATTCAACATGGTAGCCATCTCAGTAGTAGATGCGCAGCTCAATGAAAAGCGAGAAAAGAATCAAAAAGCATGATCAATTATTTAGAGGGTAAGTTGGTTGTAAAAGACCCTACCTATGTGGTTGTTGACATCAACGGAGTGGGTTATGAGGCCAAAATTAGTCTCATAACTTATGCTGCAATTAAAAATTTAGAATCGACTAAAATCTATACGCACCTCCATATTAAGGAGGATGCACATACTCTATATGGGTTCTCAGAGCAATCTGAGAAGCGTCGGTTTTTAGATTTGATTAGTATTTCTGGTGTTGGACCGAGTACTGGTCTCATGATATTGTCTTCTCTTTCTCCTGAAGAACTTCAACAAGCAATACTAAGTGAGGATGTTAAAACCATACAAGGCGTAAAGGGAATCGGATTGAAAGGTGCTCAGCGTATTGTTTTGGAATTGAAGGATAAGATGAAGAAAGAAGGTCTTCTGGAGAAAGCTGGTGAAATTCTACCTTCAAGTAACAATACTTTGCGAAACGAGGCGTTATCGGCCTTGACTACTTTGGGAATTGCCAAACCTGCTGCCGAGAAAAGTATCGATACCATTTTGAAACAACACGGACAGCAAATGAAGCTTGAGGAGTTGATTAAGTTAGCACTTAAGCGGGCCTAACGTATTTTTTAATTGGAGAGGAAGACGTACATACAGCTGTTTGTGAGTGTGGTGTTTTTGTGTTTCTGTTCTGCAGAACTAGAAGCAAAAAAACGTCTGGTTGCGTCTACCCTATTGTTTCAGCAAACTCAAGTACAACAAGATACTGTAAAGAAGGACACGATTCCTCCGTACGAGCCTAGTAAGAAGTCTACGTATGAACCTTCTTATAGGTTTGGGGATCCTTTCTCAAACCGAATGAGTCCGACTCCTCTGCAGCTCGCGGATCCCTCTTCTATTGATTTAGAAGTAGAGTATGATTCCTCTATCAATTACTCCGTTTATGAACGAATAGGAGATGTTAATTTCCGACCAGTCACCACCATGAGTTTTGAAGAGTATGACCGCTACAACGATCAACAAATTCAAAAGGAGTATTTCAAGCAGAAGTCTGCTGGTTTGGATGGTGAAAGTGCCGTCAGTGGTAGAAGTTTGATTCCAAGGTTATACATCAGTCCTGTTTTCGATCGATTGTTCGGAGGAAGTTATGTGGACATTCAGCCAAATGGATATGTCAACCTGGATTTTGGCGGGAGATTTCAACGCGTGGATAATCCATCAATTTCTCGGAGGCAACAGCGAAACGGAGGATTCAATTTTAATCAACAGATTTCTTTAAATCTGGTAGGTAAGATCGGTGAGAAACTTCAGGTAACTGCCAATTTTGATAACAACAACACCTTTGACTTTCAGAATAATATGAAGGTGGAGTATACCGGGTATGACGAGGATATTGTAAAGAAAATAGAAATAGGTAATGTTAGTTTACCATTAAATAACAGATTAATTACTGATGCAAACTCTCTTTTTGGGGTGAAAACCCAATTGCAGTTTGGAAAGTTGTTTGTGACCGGTGTAGTATCACGTCAGCAGAGTACAAATGAATCGATTACCATCGCAACAGGTCAGACATTAAGCGGATCGACCTCAAACTCTGGTTCTGGTCAGGCCCCGGGATTTTCTGTGCGGGCCTCTGAATATGATGACAACCGCCACTTCTTCCTTGGCCACTTCTTCCGTGACAACTATGAATATTGGCATAGAAATCTTCCGCTGATTCAGTCAGGGATTAGAGTTACCAGAATAGAGGTCTATGTATCGAACCAGTCTAATGATACCAAATCGACCAGAGAAGTCTTAGCATTGATGGACCTGGGAGAGGGAGATCCGGATCATATCTACAGACCTTTACAAAATCAGTCAGCATCTGGTCAACAGGCAGGATTCCCTTCCAGTAACCTTGCTAACGATTTGTATGCCGATGTATTTGGAACAAGTGGGTTCCGAAATAGCAGTCAAATCTCAAACACGCTAACTGACCAGTTTGGTTTTGAGAATACTGTTGATTTTGAAAGAATAAGTCCTGCCAGGAAGCTTGAAAATTCAGAGTTTAAATTGAATGAGCAGCTGGGGTATATCACGCTATTGCAGCCGCTCAATAGTAATGCAGTCCTTTCCGTAGCCTATGAATACACCTACAATGGTAGAGTATATAAAGTAGGAGAGCTTACTTCCGATTATGCTGGGGTCAAAGATAATGAGGTCATTGTCATGAAGATGCTTAAGCCAAGTAAGATCAATGTGGAGGTGCCAACATGGGACTTGATGTTGAAAAATATTTATCCAATATCGAATGGCCGGTCTGTTAGTCAGGAGGGCTTTCAGTTGAGAATTCAATACCGTGATGATGCTTCGGGTATAGATAACCCTTCCTTACATGAAGGTGAAAGAACTCGGAATGTACCTTTGATTGAGTTACTAGGTTTAGATCAATTAAACCAGAACAATGACAATTCCAAGGACGGAAATTTTGATTTTATTGATGGTGTAACAATTGATGCCAACCGTGGAAATGTCATTTTTCCGGTGCTAGAGCCATTTGGTTCAACTTTGGAGAGTTATTTTAATGATTCAGAATCTGGGTTGGTGCAAAAATACGTGTATGATGAACTGTACACTGAAACTCAGGTTGATGCTCGGCTGCTGAATAGACTGAATAAGTTTTATCTAATCGGGGACTATAAAGGTGCCTCTGGTGGTGGAAGTTCATCTTCCCAGACCTATTCGTTGAATGCGATCAGCTTAGTAGAAAACTCAGTTGTGGTGACGGCAGGTGGGACACTTCTCACGGAAGGGTTGGATTATCGGGTGGACTACAACCTGGGTACCCTGACCATCATCAAGGAAGAGTGGTTGAATTCTGGTAAAGACATCAAAATTACCTATGAGCAGGATGACTTGTTCAACTTCCAAACCAAGTGGTTTTATGGGACGAGGTTAGATTATGTTGTCAGCGATAATTTCAATATTGGGGCTACCTTATTGCATCTTAATGAACGCCCAGGTGGTAGAAGCAGGTTTACCATTGGTGATGAGCCGACCAAGAATACCAAATATGGCTTTGACCTGTCCTATCAGAATGAAGTGCCTTTCTTGACCAAGGCGATGGACTTTCTACCTCTGGTTAATACTAAAGCTCCTTCAACCATCACTTTCAGTGGAGAATATGCTCAGCTAATTCCGGGGACATCCAATTTGGTTGATGGAGAAGGAACTTCATACATTGATGATTTTGAAAGTGCGGCAATACCTGTAAACCTGAGTGGGGCAATAGGCTGGAAACTAGGAACTACTCCTGAGACAGAAGATAATCTATTTGACCTGAGTAATACAGAGGGTGCCTTAGGTTTTAATTACCGTAAAGCGAAGATTGCCTGGTATTCAATAGATCCATCAGTTTTCTACCAATCTGGTCAAAGACGCCCAACCAATATTACAGATGATGATTTGGCCAATCACTACGTACGACCAGTTTTGGCACAAGAGATTTATCCAGAAAGAGCCCGAAACGTTTACATTGTTCCAGAAACTATTTTTGACATTGCTTATTATCCGAGTGAAAGAGGACAATACAACTACAATCCTAACTTAACACCTGAAACTACAGCGAGTGGAGAGGTAGTGCCTGTGCTCAGCGAACCTGAGAAAAACTATGGTGCGATTTATAGGAATATTTCCACTGAACAGAATTTTAATGCTAATAACATCGAATACCTTGAGTTTTGGATGCTTGATCCGTTTATCTCAGGAGCCAATGGGGTGGTGCATGATGGGTTATTTGAAGCGAATAACACCACAGGGGGTCAATTGGTTTTTAACATTGGAGATGTTTCAGAAGACTTTAATAATGATGGAGACAGAACATTTGAAAGTGGTTTTCCAGAAGATGGAGATTTGTCGAAGAAAATTCAAACAGAATGGGGGTATAGGCCTAGTGAGTCCTATTTAGCTAACAATTTCCAGCAAACAGGCCGCGAAAATCAAGACATTGGATTTGATGGTCTTCGTAATGATGAAGAGGAGGATTTCTTTGCCAGTCAGTTGCCTATGAGCCAAATTCCTTCTTTGCGTGAGGACCCCTCTGCAGATAATTTCAAATATTTTTTGGATACCGATTATGATGCCAATGACGCCAAAATCTTAGAGCGTTACAAAAACTTTAATGGTTTGGATGGAAACAGTCCAACACAAAGCGGAACAAATGTTCAGTCTTATACCATACTTCCAGATAATGAAGACTCCAATACTGACGGTAATTTCGTTACTAGTGAAAGTTATAATGAATACAAGATCAACCTTAGGCCTGGAGGATTGGAGGTTGGGAATAACTTCATTATTGATAAGATAAGAAATCAAGAAGACGCACCTTATTGGTATTTGGTTAGAATTCCTATTCGAACAGCGGGAACACCTTATAATGGAGGTGTTGATTTTGGAAGTACTGTTCGCTCGATCAGAATGTATTTGACCGGGTGGAAAGAACCTGTGGTTTTGCGTATGAGCCAACTGCAGTTGGTTGGGTCGCAATGGAGAAAATATACGGACGCTCTTAAGGAGGAAGGATTGAATGAGGTGCCTGAGACTTCTTCATCAGATTTCTCTGTTTCGGTAGTTAATATCGAGGAGAATAGTGGAGAATCAGGTAAAATACCTTACGTGGTGCCTCCTGGCATCAACAGAGATCGTGACAATACTACAATTATTAATAGACAATTAAATGAACAATCCCTCCAGGTCTGTGTGGAGGATTTAGCAGACAAAGATGCTCGCGCTGTTTACAAGCCTTACACTGTAAATCTGGTGAACTACGGTCGTTTAAAGATGTTTTTTCATGCACATGCAAACGGGGATGACAATGTAGCGGATGATGAGGTTTCTGGATTTCTAAGAATAGGTACTGATGAAGTAGACAATTACTACGAGATTGAAGTACCTCTTAAAATAACTCAGGAGGGTGAGTTTACGGCAGCATCCATTTGGCCAGAGCAAAACGAAATTGATATTGCACTCAATGAATTACTTGCGCTCAAAGCTTTAAGAAACAGGTCTGGAGTAAATCAGTTGTCACGATACTCAGGGACTTCTGAAAATGGCAGGTATAAATTAATTGTCAAGGGAAATCCAGATATGAGCAGTTTGCAAACATTGATGATTGGTGTACGAAACCCGTCGTCTGATGATGGCGCACCAAAATCGGTCTGTCTTTGGGCGAATGAGCTGAGAGTTACAGATTTTGATAAACACAAAGGGTGGGCTGCAAATGGCTCTGTAGTTGCACAGCTTGCTGATGTGGCCAGGGTATCCGCTACTGGTCAGTATACTTCTTTTGGTTTTGGTGATATCAATGAAAACCTTCAGGAAAGAGAGCAGTGGGAGACCAGATCATATGATTTGACGGCCAATGTCAACGTTGATAAATTCTTACTGCCAGAAAAAACTGGATTGAAAGTGCCAATGATGGTCAGCATGGAGAATACCAGAGAAATTCCACACTATGATCCACTTGATCCAGATGTTCCGCTAGAAGCCTCATTGGATGGATTTGCCACTCAGCAAGAGCGAGATGAATATCGTAAAATTGTAGAGAACAGGGTGGAAAGGCGAAGTATTAATTTCACCAATGTTCGTAAAGAGAAGATCAATAAAGAAGCCAATGCTCACTTCTTTGATGTGGAGAATCTGTCTTTTTCCTACTCACACTCGGAAACCGTCCGAAGCAATGTCAGTACCGAAACGGCTCTCCAGAAACAAGTAACTGGCGGGATGTCATACAATTATTCTCCTAATCAGATTATCCTTGAACCATTTGCTAAATCCGAGGCATTTTCGAGTCCCTATCTGAAGTTGATTAAGGATATGAACCTGTCACTATCTCCTAGTAGTTTATCCTTCCGGGCAGATCTTGCAAGGAATTTTAGGATGACTCGTTACTATGACAATGATCTCAACCCTCAATATGGCAATGAGTTTTATGAACGTTTATTCACCTTCACAAGAAATTATGCTTTCAGGTGGAACATATTCAAGAGCTTGAGTCTCGATTATTCAGCCAGGGCAAATGCAGTAATAGATGAAATAGAGAATGAGAATGGTCCAACAGCTGACAATCCCATTGAAGGTGATTTGGATTCACGTGAAGAAATGCAATATATCTGGGGCCAGATCAAGAATCTGGGTAGGATGAAGAATTTTAATCAGGATATCTCTGCCACCTACAAGCTGCCATTTGACAAGCTACCGTTGACTGACTGGATAAGTGGAGATTTGAGATATTCGGCAGGATACGTGTGGACCGCCGGATCACTTGGTCAGTTAG
>CEPX01194068.1_pt1 | contig 12305 bp, 12 predicted proteins | sample 361361 | NCBI WGS metagenome assembly CEPX01 (sample SAMEA2619974, study PRJEB7988) | marine metagenome | biome: marine biome (ENVO:00000447); feature: mesopelagic zone (ENVO:00000213) & marine oxygen minimum zone (ENVO:01000065); material: "saline water (ENVO:00002010), including plankton... | reverse complement strand
ATAAAATAATTATCTGAAATATTTTTTTCATTCTTTTGTTCTAGAAAATCTCCAACATCCTACTTTAAACCTGTAAATCTTTCTTTTATGATAAGATAAACTGGATTTAATGGGGAAATCAAACTCCCACAAGTGAGTCACTTCAAATCCTCTCTCAGATGCAAACTTTTCTACAAATTGAGCGCAATTCAGCTTATGGAATGAATAAACAACATCACTAATCTTAAACGCTGCTTCAAGAAATGCAGCATCAGCTCCTTTATCCTTAACTCCAAAAGGAGGATTCTGCACAACAACATCACACTTCCCTTCAAAATCCTTATTTATATCCAAATTCTTAACATCTTTCTCTATGAGAACTCTGTTTTCCTTCTTTAACTGCTCACTTTTAACAGAAATAAGGTTCTTTTTTGTTATTTCAAGTGCATCTTTATCATTATCCACAAAAAAAACTTTCTTAGCACCCAATAAAAGCGCTCCAATACCTAAAATGCCTGTCCCACAACCAAGGTCTGTTATAACCTTATCTTCTATATCTCCTATCAGGAAAGCATTCCAAAGTACTTCAGCCCCTATCTCAGCATCCATAGGATACTGCTCAACCCCTACTTTTGGGCTTTCAAACACATTCAGTCTTGATAAATTTATAGCTAAACCAGATTTTGATGCCTTTTTTGCCATTCTAACTCTCACTTTTAGGACATTTTGACCCTAATTTTATGTATTTATCTTCTATTATTTATTAATTATCTATTATTAACTATATTACTTTATTAATAAACTTATTTATCCCTTCTAAATCATGTCATTTTTCCTTAAAATTATTCTTCAAATCTGCTTAAATATTTTAATCACGTTTCTCTAAAATATTTATTATTTTTTTCTTATTTTTCTTCAACATTTTCCTCCTAAATCTTCTCTTAAATATTTAATTCTGCCTTCATTTTTGTCTCAATAAACTTGTCTCGAGACAATCCTGGGACAATTTCTTCATTGTCTCATTTTGTCCCACATTGTCTCAAAGAAAAACATCTTCGACGGGGTTTATCTCTCTTTGTCCCATTATTGTCTCATATTGTCCCAAATATGTCCTGAGACAATCCTTTATCTCTCCAAATTGTCTCAATCTCATCATTATATCTCAACATACCTTCCTTTATCGTCATAGTAATACTCTCCTTCTCCTCGTCAATTCTCTCGTATCTTCTCAGTCCCATATTGTCTCACATTGTCCCAAAAGTTGTCCCATTGTCTCAGTGAGACAATATTTATAGAAAAACTTATATATATAATCCTCTAGAAATACCCTATGGTCTGGCCATTCACTAAAAATCACACAAATAGAAAACTAAGAAATCTTCACATCCAACTAATCAGTTCTTTCAGCAAGATAAAACAAGACATGGCTCATACAAACCAATGGATACACTATCTCTACAAACAAAATCTAACCATGGAAGACTCTCTGCAAAATTTATCTCAAAGATTCAACGACGCTTCCCAAAACTCAGACGCTGGTAAAATCATACAATTATACTCTTCCTTCAACGAAATCCAATCTAAAATTTCATCATTAAAATCACAAGTAGATAATATTCCTCACTCCAACAGTTCAATCATCTCAAAAATTGATACTCTAATGGCAAGAATGGACAGCATATCATCCAGAGTGGACGACATAGAAACCAAAAAACCAACTCCTCAAAAAAGCACGTCAAAAAACAATCTTCAAAAAGTGATATTAAAAGACATAGACAAAAAATCCAAGAATTACATAAGCAATTTCATCTTCTCCTTAATAAAAAAATATGAAAAAATCTCAGCTTCCCAGCTGAAAAGAATCGTCGTCGACGAGCAAGCTCTCTGCTCCAGAAGCACCTTCTATAGGATACTGTTGGAAATAGAAGACTCAGACTCATTGGATTTAATCAACACCAAAAAAGAAAAACAATATGTCTTCAAACTAAGTAAAGAAACCTAGATTTTTACAAATACAAAAGTATTTATACGACTTCTGCCATATAAGTATATGCCATTTAAAGGCGAATTCACAATGTTTTTCAACAAGAAAAGTGAGGAACTCGTAAAAAAGCAGATCAGCTCTGGTCTGAAAGACATAAAAGAAGAGCTCGACGAACATTTAATCTCTGTCAACCAAAACACCAACGAGATACAAACCAATTATGAGTACCTTTGCGAACTTGATTCAAAGATAAGCAAGCTAAAAGAGCGGCTCGACGAAATAAACGCTTTTCTCGGCATGTCTCATCCCAAATCCGATTATAAAATATCACCTTTAACAAAAAATGAGAAAGAAGTTTTCCTTGTTCTTTATACTAAAGGTGAGGAAAAGGACTATCTTACATATAAAGAAATAGGAAGATCTCTTGCCTTAAGCAAGGAATTAGTTATGGGTTACATAACAAACCTGATTGAAAAAGGCATACCTCTTATCAAACGATATGCTGAGAATCAAATTTATATCAAACTAGATCCTAAATTCAAAAATATCCAGGCAAAAGAAAACATTGTTAATATTGATGAAGCAATTTCTATGAAACTATCCAAATAAAATCTTTAATCAAAAACAAGAAGATTTAATCGCTCATATCACTTCAAAAGTTTTAATCAAAACTTAAATATTTTACTTCTTCCACTATAACCTTAATATTTAATCAAAACTTAAAAGTTTTAGCCTTAAAATTGGGCGCAAGAATTATATCCTCTAAAATATATATTAGGGGACATATTAATATCATTGCTAAAAGTTTTAATCAAAAATCAAAGATTTTACTCCCTACACCAAATCATTAATATTTAATCAAAACTTAAAAGTTTTAGCTACAAATTATCTAATGGGCTTTTTACTTTTTTAAGTTGTTCTCTACTTACTTTTGTATATCTTTGAGTAGTTTGCAGGTTAGAATGTCCCAAAAGTTCTTGAATTACCCTAATATCTACTCCAGAATCAAGCAAATGTGTAGCAAAACTGCTCCTCAAAGCATGACAAAACACTCTCTTCTTAATTTCTGCCCTTCTAGATGCCTCTTTAACGATTCTTTGGGCCTGTCTGATAGTAATATGTGTGTCTCTTATATTAAACACATAAGGGTTATCATCTGATCTTCCTGCCAGATACTCTCTTAAATCCTCTATCAGCTGTTCTGAAAGAATTATGTGTCTATCTTTATTTCCCTTTCCTGCTCTAATAGTCCCCATCTTTTCATGTAAATCAATATCATCTATCTTAATACTTGCACATTCACTAACTCTCAACCCTGAAGAATAAAGAAATTCTATCAAAACCTTGTGCTTAAAATTTTTTGTCATTTCTAACATCTTTTTGATTTCCTCTTTAGTAAGGACTGTGGGTATCTTTTTCTCTTGTTTAGGGGTCTTTATATCATCAAATACATTCTTCTTTAACACTTCTTTAAACATAAACTTCAAAGAACTTATCATCAGGCTAACTGACGCAGGCTTCTGATTCTTTTCAGACATCAAAAACGCCATATATTGTTTAACATCATTTCCTGTAACATCCTTTAGGTCTTTTTTGATATATTCTCTAAATCTTTTATTATGGTCTACATAATTTCTTAAAGTATTCTTACTAAATCCTCTTATCTTCAATTCTGTCTCCAATTTTTTCAAAATTTCATCCATTTTAGGTGTGCTAAAAGGTATGAGTTTTGATTAAAACTTTTAATCTCCTCAAAATCATCTCTTTTTGCCATGATTTAATCTAAAATATAGCCTTTTTTAGTAAAAATCTTATATAAATCTTCCTAAAACGTCGCACAATGTACCTTGTACGACGTTTTCATTGTATTCTCTCTATTGTTAAAGTTCATCTATTATGAATTTTTAAGAGCATTGCTTCGAAAGTCTCAAACTTCTATAATCCAGAGTGATAGTCCCATATAAGTAGTAACAAAACCAAAAGGTTTATATACCCTCTTGTTATCCTCTAAATAATGAGGTATTACAATGATTAAAGGAAAAACACTATTAATATCAGCAGCTCTTTTTGCTATGTTTGGTGGAGTTGTACTAGCTAATCCTGGAAAGAATGAAGAAGATAATGCTATAGTTAGAGAAATCAACCAACAATACACTTTAGTTGAAAAAGGTTCTTCAGAGGACATTGCTTCATTACAGGAAGTCCTTGATGCTCCCCCAAAAGCAGCTCCTAAAGGAACTGTTGAAATTGAGATAAGAGATAGTCTATTCCCACAAATTGCATACTATTTAGAATTTTTACATGATAAAGAAGCTGGAACGCTTGGTGTAGCTTATCATGGTCAAGGAGGTTCTACTCTTCTAAATAATAAAGGATATTTTCTAACAGCATATCATGTATTTGAAGAATCTCTAAAAGAAAGAGAAAATGGTAATAAAAACCATTTTATGTTAATTTATAATACAGCTTTTGGTTTTGCTCTACCAGCAAGAACACTTGTTTATTCCAAAGAGAAGGATATCTTATTGGGAAAAGTTGACTTGAATGCAAGTTATCCAATAGAAACCATAAAAATATCCTCTGGAGAGCCTGTATTGAACAGTGTTTTTGCACTGAATTATGATGATCAATTTTATGTAGGAGGTCCTCTTCTAAAACAATTATTAAACGATGAAGATAGAAATATAAAATCTGATAATGGTGGATTTGTATATGAAAATATAAGAGCCCCAACAATGGATAGTTTTGGTGAGGATATAAAACTAGGAGGATTCTTAGGCAATATAGCAAGTTCGCTATCCCCAGAAGGAGAACTAAACTGCGAGCCCTGGGAGTCAATTGCTGTTTCTGAAGTAATACCTGGAGATTCAGGTTCAAGTGTTACAGATCCTATTGATAAAACACTACAAGGAGTCGTAACTCAACGTAGTGAAACGGTTGATGGGAAGAAAATATGCATTTATACAGATTCCAGTGCTATAAGAGAAATGATTCAGTATTATATGGATCAACATTAATAAAAGCTTAGTGTTTTATTTCTATTCTTCTCCATAACCCTCTTTCCTCTCTTCATAAGAGTAACTTTTATATATGGTGTTTAATTTTGCTTTATTATGAAATCATTTGATAGAACAGCAAAGAAACAAACATTAGAAAGTCAAATAAGGGAAATAATCCCTAGTTTACATAAGCAATTTAAAGAGGCTATACTCCTTCCTATGTCAGATATGTCGCACTATGACAGAAGTAATGAAGAAAATAAAAGTAAATTAGAAAATCTTAATAAACAAACAAATGATACTAATCTGATACTCGAAAAACTTGAAAGTCAACACAACAAACCTCTTCTTAATAAAGGGCTTGTATATACAACTATAGATTCTCTCAAAGGACTTATATATGATATAAAAATAGAAATCAAAAGAAGAAACAAATCTTATATGCTTGACTGGACTTCTGTAACTTCTGAGGCAAGAAATATTTTTCTAAACAATGTTGGACAAATAGAAGAATTAATCAATTATATTATTCAGATTAACCCTGATTATACTGACAAACAAAAAGCTGATGAATTAGCCAAGAAAACAGCTTATTATTTAGGTGTTCTAAAATTATCAAAAGAAGGATGCAATACTCTTAAAGAACTATATAATAAAGCTCATACTGAATTATATAATAGAGTGAAGTTAGAGCAAATAGAGTTCATAGATACAACCCTTTTGGGTAAGCTAACAGAAAGTTTTAAACCCTATTTTGAACAAATAGAAGATAAGAAAGAGGAAAAGAGAAGAGCCTTATCATCTGAAATTAACGAATCTAAAACTTATACTGATCCTGCAATTAACGCCCTTTACTTATTGAATCTATATTTCAATTCTATTTGGATTAATCATAACCCTCAAAGTTTTAAAGAAAGAACTCCTGAATCTTTACTTAAGGATACTATGGAAGTTTGTGATCAAGCAGAAGAAAGAAATATTGATTCCTTTTTGGAAGATCTTTATCTCTTAACACATTGCCAAAATAAAATAGTGGCAAATCTATTAAAGGGACTTAAGATTAAAAGAGAAAAAATACCTGATTATATTAAAAAGCATAATAGTCTCGGTTTTCAACTTGAAGCATATTTCGAAACCAGGAAAGATTTTCCTAATGTATATAAATTTAAGCAAGATAGTTAATCTTCTTAAACTAACCTAAATAATTATTTAGCTTTTTCTGCTTTCTATTTTTTATAATATCTCTGTATGGTGCCCAGGTTTTCCTCATTATGTCTGGATATTTATCATAATTCTTTTTTAAGAATTCAACTGTTACTGGGTCACTAGGATACCCAGAACCTATCTCCTGTCCTGTAGCCTTTTTTATTTTAGCTACTTCTTTGTCTCTTGTGACTTTTGCTATGATTGAAGCAGCCCCAACGCATGGGTGGTTCTTATCAGCTCTATGTTCAACAATCAGCTCTGTCTTTTTATTTGTAATTCTATTCTTCATATAATTCTTATAATCTTTTAGATTATTGCTTGGTGAGTCTATGTATGCCTTATTAGGCTTAAGTTTGTTAATAATTCCTGCAGTCTTTATTGCTTCCAGCCAGTTAAGGTTCATCTCAGCATCTTCCAAAGCAGCATCTATCTGTGAAGGTGGTATTATCTCTACCTTATAACCCTTAACAATCTCTAATATTTTCTCATAGAGCACTTCTCTTCTCTTCGGAGTAAGGAGCTTACTATCTTTTACCCCTATCCACTGTAATTTTGACTCTTTCTCCTCATCTATTGATATTCCTACTATTACCATTGGCCCTATCACAGGCCCTCTTCCCGCTTCATCTACTCCGCATATTAGCACCATTTTAGTTTAATTAATACCTATACTTATTAAATTTACGCTATAAAACCGTTTATCTCAACTTATTCTTATTTCTATTACATCCTTATCAGCAAGTTTTTTATCCATCTTTTTAAACTTCTGCCCATCAAATTTAGCTGAACTTCCCCATACTCTTACAAACTTAAACTTGTTCACAAAGTCCTTATGAAGCTTAAGACAAACATCCCTTACTGTGCATCCTTTAAACATCATTAATGGCTCTTCCATGTCAGCTTTCTTATTTTGTTCTTTTAGAAATATCCTTACAAACTCCATTTTGCTATAGATTGCTTCTTTAAGTTCTTCAATCCCTACCCCTTTCTCAGCAGAGATGCATATATCCGGCTTTATTTTTTTCTTCAGATTTTCAAGTTTTTCCTTGCTAACTAAGTCTATCTTTGTGAGTATGGTTAATGATTTAGGATATACTGTGTCTTCTCTTATAACATCAATAAATTCATCTGCATCTATATCAGATTTTATCAATATGTCTGCATTATTTAATCTCATCTCTCTTGCTATGTCTTTTACAGTTTTCTCATCTACCCTTGTAAGCTTAATTGTAGAGCCTACGTTAACTCCTCCTTTTGCTTTCTTTGTTATTATTACATACGGCTTTTCCTTGTTTATTCTTACTCCTGTGTCATATATTTCTTTCATTATTGCTTCATTATGCTGAGGATATAAAGCATCAATCAACACGAGTATAATATCAGCGCTTCTTACCAGGTTTAATACTTCCCTTCCTCTTCCTTTTCCTGCAGCTGCCCCTGATATTATTCCCGGAACATCTATTATCTGGATCTTTGCAAATTTATACTTTAGAAGTCCTGGTACAGCGCTTAACGTTGTGAACGAATATTGCGCTATCTCAGATTTTGCATTTGTAAGTTTGTTCAAGAGTGTAGATTTTCCCACTGATGGAAACCCTAAAAGCACTGCTGTGCAATCTCCTGTCCTACTCACAGAAAACCGTTGATCACCTGTTGCTTTACCTGTTGAAGACCTTTTGACTGCCCTATCAGTCATCATAGCAAGCTTAGCCTTCATAAGGCCGATTGCATGCTGCGTCTTTTTATTGTATTTAGTCTTGCTTATGTCTTCCTTAAGCTCTTTAATCTTATCATTAAGTGAAAGTTCTTTTCTCTCTGTTAATTCTATTTTACTCTTCTTCTTTGCTTTCTTTGAAGATTCTTTTCCTGGCATAGTATAGAGTGTAGTTTTATGATTTATAAATGTATTGACCTTCTGGTTTGTTATTATAGAATACAGGCATAATTGTATAATTCTTACTCAGGAAACATATATTTTTCTTTCATACTTAACCTTTCATCTAACGGCCTTGGTTCATGTATTGTTTTTCCTGAATCTAAATCCAAAGGTGATAATCTAACTTCCAAAAGAATATCTTCAGTTTGAACTCCTACTCCATTTTCATCAATAAAATAAATACAAGTTGCTTTAAACGTTCCAGCCTTTTGTCTTATATAATCTACAACCATTGAATTCCAACCATCCTGTACAGCCCAAGGAATATTCCATTTTTCTTTATTTTCATGTTCCTCAGAAGGAGAACTGCCTATTAATTTGTGCTCTTGCGTAGTAAGAAAATAATTTCCACTAAATTTCACTTGATAAATTTTAGTTTGGACATCTTTTGTTTCTTCATCAACAGAACTAGATTCTATTGTAAGATATTCTCCATTCCTCCGTCTTATATCCTCCACAACCATTGGATCCCATCCATCCTGTACTGCGCATATAATGTCAGAACTACATTTATAAGCTTCCGACACACCGCTATATGCTAATCTTATTTCCTTAGGGGTCATAAAATGACTTCCTTTTATATCGTTTAATGCCATACTAACCGTTACCACTAATTAGTTTATAAACATTTCCTTTTTCAAACCAACAACCTTTAAATATAACACCAGCATTAATCATTATATGAAGCTTCCTAAGAACTATAATCCAAAAGAATCAGAAAAAAAGTGGCAGGCTTTTTGGGAGAAAGAAGGAATTTATAGCTTTGATTCTAAAGATACTAAGAGGGAAATATACAGCATTGACACCCCTCCTCCTACTGTTTCAGGCAGGATGCACATGGGCCATGCGTTTGGCAATAGCCAGCAGGACTTTATTGCAAGGTTCAAGAGAATGCAGGGTTTTAATGTTCTACAGCCTTTTGGTACTGATGATAACGGCCTTCCAACCCAGCTTCTTATTGAGAAGACTAAGAAGGTAAGGGCTGCTAATATGGACAGGAAAGAGTTCAGAGAACTCTGCCTTAAAACCCTTGATAAAGAACTAAGGCCTGAATATACAAAGGATTGGAAAAGATTAGGCATTAGCTGCGATTTTGATGTTAACTACACCACTATTGACCATCACTGCCAAAAGATTTCACAAAAATCATTTCTTAATCTTTACGAATTGGGAAGAGAGCAAAGAAAGGAAGCTCCTGCAATGTTCTGCCCTAAATGCAGGACTGCTATTTCTCAAGTAGAGTGTGAAGATAAGGATATGGATTCATTGTTTAATGATATTATATTCAAAGCAGATAATGAAGACCTAATAATAGCAACCACAAGGCCTGAACTTCTGCCTGCTTGTGTTGCAGTTTTCTACCATCCTGATGACAAGCGCTACAGGCACTTAGCTGGAAAAAAGGCAAAGGTTCCTTTGTTCGATTTTGAAGTTCCTATATTAGAAGATGATAAGGCTGACCCTGAAAAGGGAACAGGCCTTGTTATGTGCTGCACTTTTGGAGACCAGACTGATATGGAATGGCAGAAGCAACATAAACTTCCTATTAAGGAAGCTATTGGCAAGAATGGAAGGATGACAAAGCTTGCAGGTAAATATGAAGATCTTAAGATAGAAGAGGCAAGAAAAGAAATTATAAACGATCTAAAAAGTCAAACTTTGCTTAAATCACAGAAGCCAATCAAGCATGCTGTTAACGTCCATGAAAGATGCGGCACTCCTATTGAGTTTATCCATTCAAAGCAATGGTTCATAAAATTCCTTGATTTAAAGCATGATATGCTTAAATGGGGCAATGAGCTTAACTGGTTTCCTAAGCATATGAAGAATCGGTATGATAACTGGGTTAAAGGCCTTCAATGGAACTGGTGCATTTCAAGGCAGATTAGCTTTGGTATTCCCTTTCCGGTATGGTATTGTAAGAAATGCGATGAAGTTATCCCTGCAAAAGAGAAAGATTTGCCTGTTGACCCTACAGAAGACAGCCCTTCAATAACCAAATGTCCTAGCTGCGGCTGTTCTGAATTTATTGGTGAGAAAGACATTATTAACACATGGGCAACATCATCATTAACTCCTACTATTGTTAAAGAGCTTTTCAAGGGTAAGCCTGTATATAACAGTCTAAGTAAAAATCCAATGAGCATGAGGCCTCAGGGCCATGACATTATCAGTTTCTGGTTGTTTAACACTGTTGTCAAAAGCAAACTGCATTATGATATGAAGCCTTGGAATGACTGCTTTATCAATGGCTGGATGCTTGACCCTAAAGGCAAGAAGATGTCTAAGTCAAAGGGTAATATTATAGAGCCTCAGGCAATGATAGAAAAATATTCTGCTGACGCTTTAAGATTCATGTCAGGCGGCTGCAAGTTGGGAGATGACTTAGCTTTCCCTGAAAAAGACCTAGTTACAGGCCAGAAGTTCATAACCAAGCTGTGGAACGCTTCAAAGTTCTGTTTTATGCATTTAGAGGATTATAAGAAACAGAAAGGTGACAAGCCAAAACTGCCTAAGAAGCTGGAAGCCATAGATAGCTGGCTCCTTACAAAACTCAACAGGCTAATAACAGAATCCACTGAAAACTTTAATAAATACGAATTTTCAAGGGTAAAGAATGATACAGAAAACTTTTTCTGGCATATTTTCTGTGATAACTATCTTGAACTTGCCAAAGATAGGCTTTATAATCCTGATAATAGGGGCAAAGAATCAAGAGAGTCAGCGCAATATGCTCTTTATACCACTCTACTTTCAATTATCAAGCTTATGGCGCCTTTTACGCCTCATATTACTGAAGAGATTTACCAATTATTTTTCATTAAGCATGAGAAAGATAAGAGCATTCATATTAGCGAATGGCCAAAGCCATTATCATCAAAACCTGACAAAACAGCAGTTGTTGCTGAAGAAGCAGGCGATATTGCTGTTGACATCATCTCAGCAGTGAGGAAGTACAAGTCAGAGAATAATTTATCATTGAAAAGCGAACTAAAGAAGCTCATAATAAATACTAAGCATGAAGATAAGCTTAACCATGTTCTGGAAGACATCAAAGCAGTTACTAAAGCAGAAGAGATAGATTTTGAAGTTAAAGCTGATATTGATTGCGGAGAAGATGTTAAAGTTGGGATATCTGTATAACATTTTATTAACACTTCCAAGTAATTACAAACAGAAACTTTTTAAACAAAACAAAGTTCTCTTTATTATATGAAGAATCTATCCTTATTATTAGCTGGACCAAGGTATATTAAAAATCTTGGATTTTGTTTAAGAACAAGTGAATTAGCTAATGTTACGCCAGTTTATATTTATGATGAATATTTGTTGCTTAGTGAATCTCAAAGACCACAATTGATACGGATTTCAGCAAGAGCAATTAGGAATCATGATGTTAGAGAAATAACTGATGTCTTTAAGTTTCTAAAAGAAAATACTGAAGGTTACAGACGTATTGCCGCTGTTGTTGATTCTGATGCTCAATTACTTTATAATTTTGAATATGGCCCAAATGATTTGTTAGTCTTTGGGGATGAGCACGAAGGGTTAGATGATGATCTTGTCTCGCTATGCGATGAACATGTTACAGTTCCCCAATATAATAAGAAACATAAAGGGAGTAGTAGAATCCAATGTTATACTCTTGTTTCTGCTTTAGATATGTTTGTTTACGAGTTTATGAAGCAGCGTCATTTTGAAGGATGTTAAGATAGGAATCTTTTAATTCTAACCATTTAGATATACATAATATCTTATACACAATCCCCCTAATAGGACTGTTGTTAATACAAACAGCCAATTTAATTTTATTCCAAGAATTCTATTATCAAACCAATCATCATCTATAGCAAAATTGCCGCTTATATCATTAATTCCATTTTCTTGTAATCCATTATCATCAGTCTTGTTTTTATTATATACATCTGTAAAATATACTATGCTTATACCTATTAATGCTATCAATATAAAACCCAAACCTTTTTTCATTTTACTTACATTTAAACATATAAGTATATAAGACTTTCGCCCAAAGCCGATGACTCTTTTTAAGTAAATACTAAAGGATTTATTTGCTATAGTTACCACTATTCTTTTGGTTTTTAAAAAATAAGAAAAAAAAGAAAACCATGCATAGTTTAAGTAAAAGCAATAAGGATTGTTGGAAGCTGCATGCTGAAATTCTCGCCGAAGCTTGAAT
>CEPX01040628.1_pt1 | contig 12310 bp, 12 predicted proteins | sample 361361 | NCBI WGS metagenome assembly CEPX01 (sample SAMEA2619974, study PRJEB7988) | marine metagenome | biome: marine biome (ENVO:00000447); feature: mesopelagic zone (ENVO:00000213) & marine oxygen minimum zone (ENVO:01000065); material: "saline water (ENVO:00002010), including plankton... | reverse complement strand
AACAAAATATTAATGGTTGCTTATTATTTAATATTTCAAAACAATCAGTAAATCCTGGAAAAAACTTTGGACCATATGGTTTGCCTAAATCTGCTTTACTTAGTTTATGTAAGCAATATGCGGTAGATTATGGATCTTATGGAATTAGATCTAATGGAGTGAATGCAGATAGAATAAGGAGTGGTTTAATGAATGAAAAAATGATCAAAACAAGAGCAAAAGCAAGATCAATTAGTACTGATGATTATATGAAAGGAAATTTATTATTGAGTGAAGTTAAAGCAGAAGACGTTGCTAAAGCCTTTTTTCATCTAGCTGTATCAAAAAAAACTACAGGAGCCGTTCTTACTGTTGATGGTGGCAATATAGCTGCTTCTTTGAGATAAATAGTGTTATTTTAGATCTTGATTTTTTGAAAATTAGTATAGAAAATAAGAATATAAAATTATGTCCGATAGAATAAAGTTTTTTCTAGAAGAAAGTAAAATGCCAAAAAATTGGTATAATATCGCTGCTGATCTTCCTAAACCTTTATCACCCCCTCTTCATCCAGGAACACTAAAACCTATTGGTCCAGATGATTTGGCACCACTATTCCCAATGGCACTTATTGGACAAGAAGTTTCGCAAGATAAAGAAATTGAAATTCCAGAACCAATTAGAGAAATTTATAAACAATGGAGACCTTCTCCATTATATCGTGCAAGAAAACTTGAAAAGTTTTTAGATACTCCCGCAAAAATTTATTATAAATATGAAGGGGTAAGTCCTACTGGAAGCCACAAACCAAATACAGCTATTGCACAAGCTTTTTACAATAAAGAAGAAGGAACAAAAAAAATAACTACAGAAACAGGAGCTGGTCAATGGGGAAGTTCTTTAGCTTATGCATGTTCAATTTTTGGAATTGAATTAGATGTTTATATGGTGAAAGTAAGTTTTGAACAAAAACCTTACCGTAAATTAATTATGCAAACTTATGGGGCAAGATGTGTTGCAAGTCCCTCAAGCGAAACAGAAAGTGGAAAAGCTATCCTTGCTAAAGATCCAAATAGTACTGGAAGTTTAGGTATTGCAATATCTGAAGCTGTTGAGATGGCTGCAAAAGATAAAAATACAAAGTATTCGCTTGGAAGTGTATTAAACCACGTACTAATGCATCAGACAATTGTAGGAAATGAAACTTTGTTACAAATGGAGATGGCAGGAGATTATCCAGATATTTTAGTTGGGTGCACTGGTGGAGGAAGCAACTTTTCAGGTTTAGTATTTCCTTTCTTAGGAAAAAAGTTTAGAGAGAAAAAAAATACAAGAGTAATTGCATGTGAACCAAAATCCTGTCCTTCTTTAACAAAAGGTAAATATGCATATGATTTTGGGGATACAGGAAGACTTACTCCTCTAGTAAAGATGCATACTCTTGGTTCTCAATTTATTCCTCCATCAACTCACTCTGGTGGATTAAGATATCATGGTATGGCGCCAATGGTTAGTCATCTAAAAGAAATAGGAGCAATAGAAGCAAAGGCATATGGTCAAAAAGAATGTTTTGAGGCTGGTGTAAATTTTGCAAGAGTAGAAGGAATTGTCCCAGCTCCAGAAGCTACGCATGCTGTTAAAGGCGCAATAGAAGCTGCGCTGGAATGCAAAAATAACGGTAAAGGAAAAACTATTTTATTTAACCTTTGTGGTCATGGTCATTTTGATATGAAAGCCTATGGTGACTATTTTGATAACAAGCTTGAAGAAGACAAATACGATGAAGCTGGCATTAACAAAGCTCTAGAAGAATTACCAAAAATCGATTAATATAATTTGATTTTAATCAATCCATTCAAAGGTTTAAGACCAAAAATTAATATAGCTTCAAAAATTTCAACACCAAGTATTGGATATTTAGGTAAAAAATTAAAAAAGAATTTTAAATTAAAAAGATCTTTAAATTTTTTAAATATTTTGCTTTCTAAGAATTTTAATAGATCCAAGATAAATCTTTTAAAAATGAAAAAGAAAGGATTGTTAATTAAAGATATTTTAGACTGTTATTATATATATAAAATTACTTTTAAAAAACACAAACAAGTAGGAATTATTGGAAAAATAAATTTATCAAATTACAATGATAAAAATATCCTTGGGCATGAGGAAACTTTTGAAAACAGAGTAATCGAAAGAAAAAAACAAATTGCAAGTTTATCAACGCAAATTGGACCGATTTTTACTGCTTACAAAGAAAATAGTAATTTAAAAAAAACATTAAATAAAATTATAAAATTTAAACCAACTTATTCATTTGAATCACTTGATAAATGTAAGCATGAATTATGGGTTTTAAATAATAAAAAAAAATTAAAAGAAATTAAAAAAAGATTAAAAATAATTAAAAAACTCTATATTTGTGACGGACATCATAGAGTTCAAGCTATGCTTAAAATTAATAAAAATTTATCTGTTATGATTGTTGCTTTCCCAAAAGATCAAATAAAAATATTAGATTATAATCCTTTGGTTAAATCTAATTTAAACAATGATGAAATATTAAGAATTATAAAGAAAAATTTTGAAGTTAAAGAGCTAAGAAAAATTTACAAACCTGTTAAACCAAAAGAATTTTGTATGTACTTAAATAAAAAATGGTATTGGTTAAAATTTATCAAAAAGGTAAAAAAATTAGATGTAACTATTCTCCGCAATTATATAATTAATCGACTTCTCAAAAATAAAAAAGGGTTAAATAAAAAATTAAAATTTATTTCTGGAATTCATGGATCAAAAATACTTGAAAAAAATGTTAATTCTAAAAAATTTTCATTAGCCTTTAAGCTATGTCCAACTAAAATTGATGAGGTAATAAATGTCGCTGAAGCAAGAGGTTTTATGCCTCCTAAATCAACATGGTTTCATCCAAAACCATTGGATGGCTTAATTTCATCAGAATTATAATTAATTTTATTTAAATAATTTTTTTAAACCTTCTTTAGATGCTTCACAAACACCTTTTTCGGTAATAAGTCCCGTTATATATTTTGCTGGAGTAACATCAAAAGCTAAGTTCATTGATTTGCTTTTTTTTGGATAAATTAATACTTTTTTAACATTATTATTTTCATCTAATCCTTCCACATAAGATAATTCTTCTGAATTTCTTTCTTCAATTGGAATATTTTTTAAATCGTTAGTTTCCCAATCTATCGTCGAACTTGGTAAAGCTACATAAAAGGGAACATTATTATCCTTAGCAGCTAATGCTTTTAAATAAGTACCAATTTTATTTGCAACATCGCCTGTTGCAATAGTCCTGTCAGTTCCAACTATACACATGTCAACCTCACCTCTTTGCATAAGTATTCCACCTGTGTTGTCTGCGATAATGGTATTGGATACTCCTTCTTCATTTAATTCGTAAGAAGTTAAATTAGCTCCTTGATTTCTTGGCCTTGTTTCATCAACCCAAATATGAACTTTAATTCCTTTTTTATGCGCATGATAGATCGGAGAAGTTGCGGTACCCCAATCAATTGTTGCAAGCCAACCTGCATTACAATGAGTTAAGATATTTACTGTATCATTCTTTTTATTATAAATCTCTTCAATAATTTTTAATCCATTTAACCCTATATTTTCACAAAACTTAACATCTTCTTCACATATTGCTTTTGCTTCATCTAAAGCAACTTTTAAAATTTCATTGTTGTTAACTCCTGATAATTTTTCCATCATTCTATCAACTGCCCACTTTAGATTGATTGCTGTTGGTCTTGATTGAGTTAACTCCTCAGAACTTTTTTTGACAAAATTGAGATCATTTTTTTCCATAATTGCTAAAACTATCCCGTAAGCAGCTGTCCCACCTATTAATGGCGCACCTCTTACCTCCATAGTTTTAATAGCATTAATCGCATCTTTAACTGTTTTAAGATCTTTGATTATAAATTGATGTGGAAGCTTTGTTTGATCAATAATTTTAACAGTTTGACTTTTTTCATCAAAACAAATTGTGCGATATTGTTTTCCTTCTATTTTCATTTATTTAATACTCTTCCAGCGACCGTTTTTAATTTATCTTTTGTTTTTTGAGTTCTCTTTTCAGGAGCTGTTATAATTGCTACATCTAAACAATTATTAGTTGGATCTTTTGGATCAATATGTTTTTCAAAATTATCAATAAGGTTCTTAATCATATTTTTTGCTTTAGCAGCATTTCCTAAAAGAACCTTAATTACTTGTTGAACATCTACGTTTGCATGATCTGGGTGCCAGCAATCATAATCGGTTACCATTGATACCGATGCATATCTAATTTCTGCTTCTCTTGCTAATTTGGCTTCTGGCATATTGGTCATTCCAATGACATCTGCTTTCCATGATCTGTATAAATTTGACTCTGCTAAAGTAGAAAATTGAGGACCTTCCATAACAACATAAGTGCCTCCTCTTTGATAAGGTATATTCTCTTTTTTAATACTCTCTTCGCAAGCGTTCATAAGGCCAACTGATGTAGGATGAGCCATTGATACATGAGCAACAATTTCTTCATCAAAAAAAGTTTTATTTCTTGCAAATGTCCGATCAATAAATTGATCTATAATTACAAATTTTCCAGGAGGTAATTCCTCTTTTAAAGATCCCACTGCAGAAACCGAGACAATATCAGTAACTCCAAGCTGTTTTAAGGAGTCTATATTAGCCCTAAAATTTATTTTTGATGGTGAAATGAAATGACCTTTGCCGTGTCTTGGAAGAAAATAAACCTCTTTTTCATTGAATTTAGTTTTTATTATTTGATCAGACGGGTTTCCCCAAGGAGTTTTAATATCTAAAAATTCTCTGTCCTTAAATTCTTCAACATCATAAAGTCCGCTTCCACCGATTATTGCTAATTTATTATTTGCCATAAGATGAAAATAATTTATTTATATATATAATTCAATAAATTATGGATTTAAAAGAATACATTAGATCAGTTCCTGACTATCCAAAAAAAGGGATTCTTTTTAGGGATATAACTACATTAATCAAAAATGAAAAAGCTTTTAGAAGTTGTATAGATCAAATTGTAGAAAGAACTAAAAAATTTAAACTTGATAAAATTGCAGCAGTAGAATCTAGAGGTTTTGTATTTGCTTCGGCTGTTTCTTACATTTTAAGCAAACCATTTATAATGCTTAGAAAAAAAAACAAATTGCCAGCAGAAACTCATTCGGTTGATTTTGAATTAGAATATGGAAGATCAACTATAGAAGTCCATAAAGATTCTATAAAAAAAGATGAAAAAGTTTTAATCATAGATGATTTGATTGCTACTGGTGGAACAGCAGAGGCGGCTACTAGACTTATTGAAGTTTCAAGTGGCACGGTTGCTGGATTTATCTTTGTAATTAATTTGCTTGATATAGGTGGGTGTGAAAAATTAATTAAGAAAAATTATAAAGTTGAATATTTAATCGAATTTCCTGGATATTAAAAATCTATTCTAAATTTCGATTTTTTTAATAGCATTGAGTTTAACAGACCTAAAAAGCGATACTTATATTTATTTTTTTCTAAATCATTATTTACAAAAGCAAAATAAATAAATTTTAAAAAAAAAGGTATTATTTTAAAAAAACCTTTCCAATAAGCCAAAAAATAACCATCATGTTTTTTATTAAAATAAAATTGAGACCATAAATAATGCCAATTTCTTAATTTGATTGCTTCAAGCATATGTTTTTTATCAAAAGCAAAAGATCCTTTGAAACCCAAATGATTAACGATTAATTTGCTGCTTGAAAAAATTAATTTATTATTATTATTTAGTCTTCTACATAAATCAAATTCTTCAAAAAAAAGAAAAAAATTTTCGTCAAATATTTCCTTATTTTCAAAATTTTTTAAATTTATAAGAAATGAACAACCTACAACCCATTCAACAGGAGTAAGCTCTTGAATATTAAAATCTATTTCTTTATTTTTTTTTTTGCTGGAAAAAAAACCAGCAGGTTTGTAAACACTGTTGTCATTATATTGTGTTCCAATAATTGAAAAATCAATATTTCCTTTTAAATATTTTTGTATATTGCTAAAGAAAGAATTATCACAAATTATATCGGGATTAAGAATTAGGACATATTTAGTAAATGTTTTTTTTAAACCAAAATTATTTCCTGAACCCATTCCTAAATTAGATCCAGAGCATATAATTTTTACATTATTATATTCTTTTTCTATTTCCTCCTTGTTAATAAATTCTTTTGAGTTTTCAATAATTACGATTTTCACATTGTTATTAATTGAAGAAAGACATTTTTTTAAAATTGTTCTATCTGTTTTGAATGTAACGATTATAACTGTTAAATCTGATAAATTATCATCCATATTTTAGACTTAATTAAATATATACTTCTTTTTAAATTAATGTAAAAAAAATTAAATGAAAAAAATTATAGTTACAGGTGGTTTGGGATTTATCGGAAGTAATTTAATTAAAATACTACTTAAAAAAGATTTTTTTATAATAAATATTGATAGAGTTTCTTACGCTTCAAGTTTTTATAACACTCGAGAATTTATTAAAAACAATAATTACAAATTTATAAGATGTAATATAAATAATTCTAAAAGATTATTTTCAATATTTAAAAAATTCAAACCCGACGGAATATTTAATTTAGCAGCAGAAACTCACGTTGATAGATCGATTGATGGTCCTCATCCATTTATTATAAACAATATTAATGGAACTTTTTCACTATTAGAATGTTTTAGAAAATATTCTAAAATAAAAAAAAACTCTAAATTAATACATATTTCTACAGATGAAGTTTATGGAGATGTATTAAAAGGAAGAAGTCATGAAAATCACCCATATAAACCTAGTTCTCCATATGCTGCTTCAAAAGCATCTTCGGATCATTTAGTTTTCTCTTATGTAAGAACTTTTAATTTGAATTGTATAATAACTAATTGTTCAAATAATTATGGACCTCGTCAACATCCTGAAAAACTTATACCAAAATTAATTTATAATATATTAAATAATAAGCCACTGCCTATTTATGGAAATGGAAAAAATTATAGAGAATGGATTTATGTAGATGATCATTGCGAGGCTTTGATAAAGGTTTTAAAAAAAGGTAAAAAAGGTGAATTTTATAATATTGGTTCAAATATAAATCTAAATAATATTGAAATTTCAAATTCACTTTTAAAAATAGCAAAAAAAACTATTAATCTAGGCAATAAAGTTAAAATTAAGTTTGTGAAAGATAGACCTGGGCATGACATTAGATATGCTTTAAATAGTAATAAAATTAAGAAAAAAATTGGATGGAAACCAAAAACAAAATTTATTGAAGGAATTAAAAATACTTTTATATGGTATTTAGATAATCGCGAATATTATAAAAATATTTCGAAAAAAAACATAACAAATAGATTGGGAAATAAAATTGATTAAAAAAGGGATTATATTAGCTGGAGGTTATGGAACAAGACTCGGTCCACTCACTAAAGCAGTCAATAAACAATTGCTGCCTCTTTACGATAAACCTTTAATTTATTATCCGTTGTCAGTTTTGATGCTTGCAGGCATTAGTAATATTTTAATTATAACTAATAAGTATGAAAAGTCTAATTTCATAAAATTACTAGGTGACGGATCTCAAATTGGAATAAAAATTACATTTTTAGAACAAAGCAGACCAAAAGGTTTACCCGATGCTTTTATTATTGGTAAAAATTTTATTGGAAAAGATGATGTTGTCCTAATATTAGGTGATAATTTTTTTTATGGCCAAGGATTTACTAATAGACTTAAAAATGCTTTGAAAAAAAACAATGGTGCTACAATTTTTACATATATAGTAAATAATCCTTCAGATTATGGGATATTAGAAATCGGCAAAAGAAATAAAATTAAAAAGATTATTGAAAAACCATTTAGACCTAAGTCAAATTTAGCAATAACTGGTTTATACTTTTTTAATCATAAGGTAATTAATTTTGCTAAATCGCTGAAACCTTCAAAAAGGAATGAACTGGAAATTGTTGATCTATTAAATATTTATTTAAAAAAGAAATTATTGAGAGCAGAGTTTATGGGCAGAGGTAGTGCCTGGCTAGACACTGGAAATGCCACAAATTTATTTAATGCTTCACAATATATAGCTGCAATAGAAGAAAGGCAGGGATTAAAAATTGCATGTATTGAAGAAATTGCTTATCAAAATAAATGGATTTCAAAAAAACAAATCTTAAAAAGAATTAATTTCTATGGCAAATGTGACTATTCTGATTATTTGAAGAAAACATTTTAATGCAAAAATATGAAAATTATTAATACTGGTTTTAAAGATCTTAAAATTATTGCGCACAAAAGACATTCTGATTCTAGAGGTAGTTTAAGAGAAACATACAATAAAAAAATAATTAATTGGGATAAATTTGTATTTGAATACTCAACTATATCTAAAAAAAATGTTTTGAGAGGATTTCATTTTCAATATAAACATCAACAATCTAAGCTAGTTACAGTTATCAAAGGAAAAATTTTAGATTGGGTAATTGATCTTAGAAGAAACTCAAGAAACTTTGGAAAAATCTATTCTATAATCTTGTCAGAAAATAACTGTAAATCTTTATATATACCTAAAGGATTTGCACATGCTTATTTTTCAATACAAAAAATGAATATAATTTATTACAAGCTATCTGATTATTATGAGCCCAAATTTGAGGATGGAATTTGCTATAATGACAAAGATGTCAATGCTAAATGGCCTAAAACAAAATTAATTGTGTCGAAAAAAGATAAGCTTCTAGGTAGTTTTCAAAACTTCAAAACAAAATATAAAGGATTGTAACAGTTTATAAATAAATTTATTTATTAATGTTTCAAATTAAAAATCTCATACGAAAGAAAATTTTAAGACTTAAGGGAAGTAAAAATATTTTAAAGTTAAATTTTTTTTTTCATAAATATTTCGGTGAAAAAAACATAGGTGAAATAGGATTAAATTTTTCATGTAAACCGGGTAAGAAAAAAATAGTACAAGATGCAATCGATCGAAAGAAATACAAATCTTATTTGGAGATTGGTTGCTTTGATAATGAATTATTTGATCATATAAATTGTGAAAAAAAAGTTGGTGTAGACCCTTATTCAGGTGGAACTTTAAGAGAAACTAGTGATTATTTTTTTTCAAAAAATAAAGAAACTTTTGATTGTATTTTTATAGATGGTCTTCATGTTTACCAACAAGTAAAAAAAGATATTTTAAATTCAATAAAATCATTAAATCAAAATGGAGTAATTTTTATTCACGATTGCTTACCGAATAATGTTTTTGATCAAGCTGTTCCTCGATGTAAATATATTTGGAACGGAGATGTTTGGAAAGCAATTGTAGAATTTAGAACCCAAGATTATGTAGATACATATACATGCTACGCCGATATGGGAATAGGTATAATTTTAAAAAACAAAAACAAAAATAAATTAGAAATAAGTATCGAAGATTTTTCAAAGTTAAAATTTTCTGATTATTTTAAAAACTTTAAAGAGTATATGAATATTGTTGAATATAGTGAATTGGAAAATTTATTTTAAAAAATGGTAGCGGGAGTCAGAATTGAACTGACGACCTCGGGCTTATGAGTCCCGCGCTCTAACCAACTGAGCTATCCCGCCATACTATCCTTATCCTTTTATAATACTTTTTAATTCCTATTCAATATTGATGATCTAAACTTTATCATCCATAATTTTATTAGTTTCGTAGAGCTGGAAAAACAGGGCTTACTTTTAAAAATAATCTTTGATACTCCTGTTTTATACATCTGTTTGCTATGTAGGTAATATTTGCTGATTTTGCTATTTTTTGTGCTTCTTGGTTTTGAATACCGTACTGCAACCAAAGAACTTTTGCTCCGATTTCCACTGTTTGTTTAGCAATCATGGTTGCTTCTTTTGATGGACGAAAAACATTAACCACATCTATCGGAATTGTTACATTTTCTAATTTGTCAACTACAGTTTCTCCATATATTTTTTTTCCTACCGCAGAAGGATTAACCGGTATCACTCGATATCCAAATTCTTGGAGATATTTCATAACAATAATTGAAGGTCTCCTTCTAATATTGTTAGAAGGTTCTTTCTTTTGAATTGAGCTTACACCAACCATCGCAATTGTCTTTGTAGAAGTAAGAATCTGTTTAATTAATTGTTCATCTTTTGCTGAATAAGTCATTTATTTGTTTTTCCAATTAGGTACTCTTTTTTCTAAATAAGCCAAAATGCCTTCTTGGGCATCCAAAATCTTCATATTCTCGCACATAACTTTGCTTGTATATTTGTAAGCTTCATCTAATGGCATTTCTAACTGTTTATAAAAAGCTTCCTTTCCCATTTTAATGATTTTTGTAGACTTAGAAGCAATCGTCTTTGCTAATTTTAAAACTTCCTCTTCCAATTTTGAGCTATCAAAGTAATCATTAATAAGACCAATTTTTTTTGCATGTTGAGCTGTAATTGGTTCTCCCATTAAAAGCATCTTCATTGTTCTTTTTCTGTTCACATTTCTACTTAACGCAACCATAGGGGTACTACAAAAAAGTCCAATGTTAACTCCAGGTGTAGCAAAGATTGCATCCTTGGTACATAAAGCCAAATCACACGTTGCAACTAGTTGGCATCCAGCAGCAAAAGCGGCACCATGAACTTTGGCAATAACGGGCTTGCTATTATGCACTATGTTCATCATCAACTCAGAACATAAATTAAATAATTTTTGATAATCAGCTTTTCCTTTTAAAGATTTTATTTCTTTTAAATTGTGTCCAGCACTGAAACCTTTTCCAGAACCTTCAATAATAATTACTTTTGTTTTTTTATCGTTATTAAAAATTTTAAAAATTTTTATTAATGATTTGAGTGTATTTAATGATAGAGCGTTATAAGTGCCAGGTTCGTTGAGTTTAATTCGAGAAATTCCATTGTTTGATGACTGAACAATAATATTAGATGTTTCTTTCATTAGAAAAATTTACCAGTGTGACCATAGTGTGACAAGATCGTTATTTCTCGATAAAAATAGCTCTATTTAAAAGATTTAATAAGGAAATTTACTATTGTTGTTTTTTTAATTTATTGGCCGACCAGATTCCTTTTCTTATTCCCCCATCGGGATATGTCAAAGTTCCTTGACCATGTTTTTTTCCTTTTTTCCATTCACCAACATATATTCTTCCATTGGCATATTCCATTGTTCCATACCCATCCAATTTATCCTTTGTCCATCCTCCGATATATTTAACAAATAAACCTCTTTTTTCTTTTTTGTTTTCTGGTGAGGTTGCAGTAAAATTCATGGTTCCTTCACCATCGCGCTTATTTTCTAGCCATTCTCCATAATAAGTCCCTCCGTCTTCATAGGTAAAAGATGCTTGCCCATTTCGCACAATAAGCTCACCATTTTTCCAGATACCTTCTTCTATTGTCCCGTCAGCTTTTGTCCAAGATCCTTGACCGTTTCTCTCGCCATATTGATATAATCCAAAGTACTTGCCACCGTCTCCCAAAAAAATACTTACCTGTCCATCTAACAAGCCATTTTTCCATGTCCCACTATTTTCTCTTCCATCTGGAAATGTGAAGGTTCCTTGTCCATTATATACACCTTGAACAAATTCTCCTACATATTTACCTCCGAGATGATTAGTGAAAGTTCCTTCTCCGTGAAATGAATCTGTTTTAAATTCACCAACATACAAATCTCCATTAGCAAATTTGTAAACTCCGTACCCTTCTTGTTTACCTCTTTTAAAACCTCCTTCGTAAACTGCTCCATTGCTGTATGTATAAGTTCCTTGTCCAGAAAATTTTCCACCTTGAAATTCGCCAATATATTTGCTGCCATCTTTACCAAATAAAGTACCCTGACAATTTCTCCATTTGGCGAACATCTTCATTCCCGAAAAGGAAAATGTTTTAACTTCAAGAGGACTTCCTTCGCACTCAAACAATGAACTTTCTGTTTGCGTTGCTTCTTTCTTGACTGTCTTGGCTTCTTTTTTCTTGGCTGTCTTGGTTTTTTCTTTCTTTGTTTTTTTTTTACCTATTTCAATACGTTCAATCAATTTGCCTTTTTTCCAAATACCGTGATCTATATCTCCATTGGCAAATGTGTAAGTCCCTAGTCCACTTCGTTTACCTTTTAAAAATTCTCCAACATATTTGTCCCCAGCAAATTCTCCATCTCCCCATGTGAAAGTTCCTTGACCCGAATATTTTCCACCTTGAAATTCACCAACGTATTGAGATCCATCT
>CEPX01011071.1_pt1 | contig 12311 bp, 10 predicted proteins | sample 361361 | NCBI WGS metagenome assembly CEPX01 (sample SAMEA2619974, study PRJEB7988) | marine metagenome | biome: marine biome (ENVO:00000447); feature: mesopelagic zone (ENVO:00000213) & marine oxygen minimum zone (ENVO:01000065); material: "saline water (ENVO:00002010), including plankton... | reverse complement strand
TGACGGAGAAGTAAAGCGCGTAGTACGGCTAATAAAAAACAGATCAAGCCATGAAACTATAAAGAGAATAGAGAATATTGTAGGTAAAGAAAAAGCAAGAGAAATTAAAAACTTTATTCTAAAAAAAATGGGTCCAAAACAAATTGGATCATTAAGAGATTATTTAGCAGGATACAAAAACAGAAGAGATCTAGATAGAGACCAACAACAATTAAGAAAACTCCTAAGAGATACTTTAAGTAACAATATGGACGAATTCGAATTATTATTCGGATATCTAAAAATAGATGTATTCATAAGAACATTCTGGGATGAAATAGAGTTTGAAAGTAAATTTAGACTAAGCTTCCCATCCACACTAAAATCAATTGAGCTAGACATAAATGGACTTTTAGCAAGATATGAACAACTTCCTTCTAACGAGATCGAGATGTTCATAGAAGTAAAGCAAAAAATAGAAGTTTTATTAGCTGAAATTAAAGGGTTTGAAGCAAGTGTTCAAGATAAACTAAATCAACACTATGGCCTGTATAAAGACAAAACCAAAGAAGATATCACTGAAATAATTAAACACGATCTCAACAGGAACGTTGTTGCATTAAACTGGGAAAATATAGGTGAAGCATTATCTATGGAATTCTCTCGCTTTGTAGAAGATACAATCAATGAAACCCTTGAAGAATTAGATTATATAGTACGAAACATCAACACAATCATTGCAGACATCAATGACGAAGCCCAAATCATAGATGAAATACAAGGGACCTACACAGAACCTGCACCAGAACCAGAAGAACCAGAACCAACACCAGAAGAATCACCAACTTCAGAGGATGAATTAGAAAGAAAGAAACAAGAACTAATAGCTCTTCTTGAAGAAATATCTGGAGGAAAGATAGATGATGAAGATCTAGCAGAGATAGAACAAAATAAAGATATTCTTGCCCAAGACCGTTTGATTAAACTTCTAAAAAAATACAAAACCCATGATCATATCGGAGAGTTAATAGGTTCAATATTCTATACAGCCGTACTAAATGATCATGAAGTTTTGAAAAAAGTACTTAGTATATTAGAAGAAGTAGAAAATGATGACTCATTATTAGATATTGCAAGTGCAATACATAAAGTAGCTAGGAGAGTAAAAAACGTAGACTCTGTCTCAAGAGTAGTTGACCTATGTAGACAATATGAAAAAGATGACGCTTTAAGAATTATCACTAAGGCAATTGGATTGGCAGCCTACCATAATGCTTATGCTGTTACTATTAATACTATTGTAGAATTATTCACAGATTACAAAGGAAGTAGTACAGTTGAAGAAGCGGCTTCTACCATATTAAGTACTGCTGTGAGTACTGACAACAATGAAACAATTCTAAACGTGACTAATGTGTTCCATGATCAAACACTCTCATCTGATGATTTAGATAAATTCATTAAAACAATAAAAAGAATAGGCCGCAACCAAGATCTAGATAAAAATCAAAAAATTGAAGAGATAAGAAAAGTTATTGATACCCTTGGCGAAGAAGAACCTCCAGAGCCAGAACCTCCAGCAGAAGAACCAAAAAGCGCTGATCAAGAATTTGATGCAGATCTGGATCAAGCATTTGCAGACCTACCAGATATAGACGAGATATAACAAAATTAATTTTCAGATAAAATGATATTAAATTATAATGAACTAGTCACTTTATTGGAACAAAGAACAACTTTTCTCAGAATTATTAATTCTGAAGATACTATTGCTTCCAATGAAGCACTTTCCCAACTCGCTAATATAGATAGAGTAATTATAGGTGGAACTGTTGAACAAGGAAATGAACATACAGAAAATTTACAGACATTACAAAATGCTTTACAAAAAGAATCAGATTTAATTCAAAATTTTTTGGATAATAGAACTCAGTTAAATAAAACTCGAATAGAAAAATTCTTTGAATTCATAGATAGGGTTAGTGCCATTTATGAAAAAATTCTAGGACAGATTACACCATCTCAGACCATTAACGTCCAAATTACAACACCAGCCCAAGGAGACCCATTAACAATTGGCTCACAGCCAGTATTAAGAGCAGAAGGCACTGTTCCAGAAGATGCAACTGTTAAATGGGAGTTAGTGCAAGGTGGGAAATATGATAAAATGAAAGGGAGAGGTCCAGTGCCAGGTAAACCCATGAGATCTATGGGACTTGATCCTTCCCAAACTTATTAATTATCTCTTTTAAGAAATTGAATGCCAACACAACCACTATTAGAGGGAAAAGGAAATTCTGCATTAAACCCGGCAGAAGTTGCTGTAATTAGTTCTGATTTTAAACCAGGCTCTGCAACTTTAAGATTAATAGTTAATGGAGAAGTTGAGAGTACAGTCAATATAACTTTAAAAAATCCTGATAAAAACACTATTAATGAACAAAATCCAGAAGATGTTCTTTCAAATGTGGAATTTGATAATCAATATCTAGGTTGGTATAGTTTAACATCTGATGAATTAAAAAAGAGAGGGCTTGAACCTAAGCATAGAGTTAAAGTTAGGGATGTTATTATTTGGCTTTCAGATTACTTTATCCATCACAAAAGAAAATTTGTAATTGGATATGTGATTAAAGATAGAAGGGTAAAGGCAAGAACATATTATGTCAGCAACTCACAATGTATGTGGAGATATCTTCCTGATTATGAAGATATTGGGTATGACTTTGGTTGGTACGGTAAAGGCAGAGATGAGGAAAGTCTCAATGTACCTGTCCCCTTACAAAAAGCATTATCCGAAATTCATAACCAGATAGCAATAGGAAAGTCATTTAGTGCTGGAATAATTATGGGAACTGCACATAAAATCCCTGAAGAAGTAGTATTAAGCGTAAGGCAAACTGGAAATACACAAGAGTATATTAAAAACGGAAAAGGAGATTATTGGACAGAAACAGAGGACGGAATAACACTAAAAGGAATTCCACATGATTCTAAAACTAGACCCTCTCCAGAAGAACTTGAACTTTCACATGATGATTCTCCAGATTTTTCTAGATTATTGGCCCGTTGGAAACTAGAAAATGAGAATTACAGTGAAGTAACCATTGAAGCTTTTCCATCAAAAAATGGGAATTATATCTTTATGTTTTGTAGAGATAAACTAAATAGAGTTTGGATTGGAGGAATAGACTATGAATCTCCTATTGAATCTACAGGATTAAGAAAATATTGGGTAAAAACTGGAAATTTAACTACCCCTGCATATGAATATTTAGTTATGTCTGATGATTATGGAAATGAAGAATTAGCCATTAAAAGACTGGATGGGGACATAAGATATATTGACATGTATAAAAATTATCTTAGCAAAATTCCAGTAATAAGAGATTATGTAAAAGCTAGGATTAGGTAAAATAATTAGATTACTGTTCAGATTTAACACAAAATGCCAACACAACCATTATTCGAAGGAAAGGGAAATTCTGCATTAAACCCGGGAGAAGTTGCTGTAATTAGTTCTGAGTTTGATCCAACAAAATCTGCAACTTTAAGATTAATAATAACAGACAAAGATGGAAATGAAATAATAACAGAAGAAGTAAATGTTGTTTTAACTAAAAAAACTGAATCAGATGCTTTGAGTAAGGTAGATTTTGGTAAATATGCACACTTGAGTGAAGGAACAATAATGGAAACTAATGCTGAAATGAGGGCAAGAGCACCATCAGTCCGTAAAATTGAACCTCCAAAGCCAAGTGGCCCACCAATTGATATTAAGGTTTATACTGAAAATCCAAATGCTTTGAAACTTGAGATTGCTGATAAAAAGAAATTAATGGAGGATTTTATGTTTTATAAACTTAAATTAAAAAAAGATGAAGGTAAAGATTCTTTTGGAAATGAAATGTATTATTATATTGGAATTCTTGATAGTGATGGTCGATATTCTGTTATACCTAAACCAAATACATCCTGGCGTGATCTGAATTTTAATGGTGTTCTAGGTGGATTCATAGTAGAATCAAAACTAGATGAAAAATCTTGGACTGGTTTAATTTGTAGTATTCCTCATGAATCAACAACTTGGAAAGTTACAAAACCTGCAATTTTTGAAAAAACAGAAGAAGATGGAAAAGAAATTTATGTTTTGGTTGAAAAAGGAGAAGTATTCCAAAACATTTAATAAAACCAAAAAACCTTTAAAATATAAAATTTTGTAAAAATAAGATGGATGAAGACTTAAAAGAAGAAAAAAACGAGGATATTGACAATTCTGAAGATAATTCTACAGAAGATACTAGTTCTGAACCAGAAACCGAAGAAAGCCAGGAGGAGAATGAGGAACCACAGGATGAAGAAGAAACTCCCCAGGAAGATCAACAAGATAAAGAAAAACCTTCAGAAGAAGATACTAATCAAGATGATGAAAATCAAGAAGAAGAACCGAAAGACGATACTCCTGAAGAAGAACAAGAAACACCACCTCCAGAAGACGATCCACCCCCTCAACCTCCTCCAGATGAACCACAACCAGACATGCCACCGCCAGTAGAAGTTAAAAACGGAAAAGAAACATTAACTAATATTCAACCAGATAATATTAAAGAAGAAATTCAAACTCTAAAAGAAGAAACTCCATCTACTCAACAAGTTGCTATGCTTTTACAAGAAGAAAAGCTAGTATCAAAACCAACTAGAATTACAAAACTAGTTATGAACGGCTTCAAAAGTTTCGCAAAACACACAGAGTTGGTTATGGGTAACAAATTCAACTGCGTCCTTGGCCCGAATGGAGCCGGAAAGAGCAACGTACTAGACGCAATCTGTTTCGTATTAGGAAAAAGCTCTTCAAGAGAACTAAGAGCTGAAAAATCAGCAAATTTAATCTACAACGGTGGAAAGCACAAACAAGCTGCAAAAAAAGGAGAAGTTAGCATTTACTTTGACAATAGAAAAGGAGCATTCCCTACTGAAGATAAAGAAATCAAAATCTCAAGAATAGTAAAACACACAGGCCAGTCTATATACAAAATAAACGATGAAACCAGAACCAGATCTCAAATTCTAGACCTACTAGGATTAGCAAAAATCAACCCAAACGGTTACAACATAATCTTACAAGGAGATATTGTCAGATTAGTAGAAATGAGACCTGATGATAGAAGAATTCTAATCGAAGACATTGCAGGAATCTCTATATACGAAGAAAAAAAACACAAAGCAGACCTAGAACTAAACAAAGTTGAAGAAAGATTAAAAGAAACAGACATTGTCTTAGCAGAAAGAAATTCTTACCTTAAAGAATTAAAAAAAGACCGTGACCAAGCATTAAAATACAAAGATATGAACGATAAAATCAACACAAACAAAGCATCTTACTTAAAATTTCAAATTAACAAAAAAGAAAAGGAAAAAAAGGACTTAGAAACCAGAAACTCAAAATTCAAAAATGAATTACAAAAAATAAATGATAATATCGGAAAATTAAAAGAAAAAAGCAATGAATGTAGGGAAAAAATAAATGCTAAAGAAAAAGAGATTGAAGAAAAAGGAGAAGTTGAACAAGTTAAACTAAATAAAGAACTTGAAACATTAAAAATAGATATCACTAAAGAGAATTCTAGGACTGAAACTTTAAAGTCAGAATTAGGTAAGATAGATCAAAGAAGAAAAGATTTACAATTAAATATAGAAGAAACAGACAAAAGGATTGAAGAACTAAAACAAGAAAAAAAGAAATACGATACAGTAATAGAAGAAAAAGGAGGTTCTGTTTCTAACCTAACAAAAAAACTCTCATCATTAAGAGGAAGTAATGACATGGATGGTGCAGCCGATATTGAAAAAAAAGTAGATGAAATAGACAAATCTTCTGATAATCTACAAAAAGAAATACATCAAGTTAGAGAAAAACAATACAGCCTTGTCAGAGATAAAGATAAAGTTGGTTCTGAAATTAGAATGATCGATGACCGCATCAACAAAGTTATTGATGTTAAAGAAGAATACAAAAAACAACATGCAGTTTTAGAATCTCAAAGAAAGGAATTCAAAAAAGCAACCTTAGAATTAAACAAATGCCTAGACCAAGACTCTGCAAACGCTGCCCACTTATCTAGCCTAAGAACTAAAATACAAACAGCCAGTGAAGAACACGCTAAATTAAGGGCAAGAGACATAGGAATCAAAGAACATACTCGTGGAGACATTGCAGTCTCTAGAATTGTTGAACTAAAAGGACAAAAACCAGGAATTCATGGCACAATCGCAGAACTAGGAAATGTTAGTTCTAAATTCGCTTTAGCTCTAGAAGTAGCAGCAGGGCCAAGACTAAAAAGCATAGTAGTTGATTCCGATAAAGTAGCTGCTGACTGCATAAAATATCTCAAAGAAAAAAGATTAGGTACTGCAACATTCTTACCATTAAACAAAATAAAACCAAGAGACCTTCCCCATGATGCAAATAAGCTAACAAATGCAAAAGGAAGTCACGGAGTGGCAATTGACTTAGTTTCTTTTGATCCAAAATACAAAAAAGCATTCCAACATATCTTTGCTGGAACTATTGTAGTTGAAAATATTGATGTTGCCACACGTTTAGGAGTTGGAAAAGCTAAATTTGTAACAGAAGATGGTGATGTTTCCGAAACATCAGGAGTAATGCACGGTGGTTTCAGAGCTAAAAAAAGAGCAGCTATGGGCTTTAAAGAAAAGGAATTAACCAAAGACCTAGATGAATCAGAAGCAACCATTGAAAAATTAAAAGCAGACATTGATATTTATGAAAAAAGAAGAATAGAAAATGAAAATCTAATCACAGAACTTAGAGCTAGAAAAGGTGGATTAGAAGGTGAAATTATCAAAGGAGAAAAAGCAATAGGCAGAGAAACATCTGATGTTCAAGCATTAGATGCCCACAAAAAAGAGCTAACATCACAATCAGACAAAATAGAAGAACAATTAGAAGAAATAAATGATCAGATAAGAGAACATAATGGAGAATTAGCCAAACTAAAGATAGAAAGAGTAAAACTAAGAAATCAAATTAATCAATTAAACAATCCTACAGTTATTGCAGAGATTCAAACTTATGAACAAAAATTAAAGGAAATAGAAGAAGAAGTGATAAAAGCAAAAACAGAATCTGCCAATCTACAAGGACAAGTAACTAACATATTTGAACCAGAAAAAGAAAAAGTAATTCAAATTCTAAAACAACTAGATAAAGATGAAGTAGACTTCAACAACGAATTAAAAGAACTTACAGAATCTGTTAAAAACAAAAATACAAACTTAAAGAAAAAAGAAGAAATGGCCAGACAATTCTACTCCAGATTCAAAGAACTATTTGCCGAATCTAATACTCTAAAAGAAGAAATCCAAAAAAATGATTTTGAGGTAGAAAAAAAGAACAATAACAGCAGAGAAGTAGAAATAAGACTTAACACCCTTACACTAAAGATGGCAGAAGTAACTGCTGCAATTACAGGATTAAACACAGAATTCCAGCAATACGAAGGTGTTCGCTTAGACACTAACAAATCTGAAGAAGATCTCAAGAGAGACATCTCAAAGTTTGAAAGAATGAAAGAAAGTATAGGTTCTGTTAATATGAGAGCATTAGAGATTTATGAAGATGTAGAAAAACAATTTAACGAACTTGTCCAAAAAAAGGAAACACTAGCTAGTGAAAGAGAAGAAGTTGTTAATTTAATGAATGAAATAGAAGGCAAGAAAAAAGATCTATTTATGGACACTTACAGTGGAATTGATAAACATTTCCAAACATTCTTTGAATCATTATCTACAAAAGGAGCTAAGGCTAATCTAGTTTTAGAAGACGAAGAAAACCCATTAGAAGGCGGAGTTAGAATAAATGTAAAGATCACAGGAAGCAAATTCCTAGACATTCGCAGCTTATCAGGTGGTGAAAAAACAATGACAGCCCTAGCATTTATCTTCGCAATACAAGAATATGAGCCTGCTTCATTTTACGTACTTGATGAAGTAGACGCTGCATTGGATAAATCAAATTCCCTCCGTTTAGCAAAACTAATCAAAACCTATTCAACAAAAGCACAGTACGTTCTTATATCTCACAATGATTCTGTAATAAATGAGGCAGATATTTTATATGGCGTCTCTATGAACAAAGATGGAGTTTCTCAAGTTGTAGGTCTAAAGTTTTAGCAATAAGTTTTAAAATACATATAGGTAACTATAGCTTATGGCAAAGATAGTATATGGTATATCTGGAGAAGGTTTTGGGCACGCTATTCGAAGTCGTGTTTTAATAGAACACTTACAAAAAAACCATGAAATACAAATTGTAGCTGGAGGAAAGGCTTTTGTTTACTTATCAAAGCACTTCGATAACATCATAAAAGTAGAATTCTTAAAAATTGAATATATCAAAAACTCAATAAGTAACATCAGAGTGATACTTTCAAATATTAAAAACGCAGCCGGATTAACAAAATCTTACGTAAAAGTCAAAAGAATCCTAAATAATTTCAAACCAGACTTAGTTATCTCTGATTTCGAAACTTTAACAGCATACAATGCTTATTATCTTGGAATTCCAGTAGTATCTGTCGATAACATCCAACAAATCACAAAATGTAAACTAAATTTTCCAAAAAAATATTTTAATGATTTCATTAAAACAAAAATAGTGGTAAAAATGATCATGCCATTCTCTAATTATAACTTAATTATGGCTTACAGTCCCTTAAAAGTAAACGATAACAATTCTATAATAACCCCTCCATTAATTAGAGAAGAAATCAAAAAACTAAAAACTAAAAAAGAAGACTTTGTCTTAGTATATCAAACTTCAAAATCAAATAAAAAATTATTAAAAATATTACGTGAAATTAACCAAAGCTTTGTTGTATATGGTTTCAACAAAGAAGATAAATTTGACAACATAGAACTTAGAAAATTCAATGAAGAAAAATTTTATGATGACTTAAAGAACTGTAAAGCCCTAATAACAAATGGAGGGTTTTCTTTAATATCTGAGGCACTTTACCTAAGAAAGCCAATCTTATCCATACCAATAAAAAAAACCTTTGAACAAATAATTAACGCAGTAAACTTAAAAAAAACCTTATGTGGACAATTTGTAGAAAAAACCACCAAAGAAAATCTAGATAATTTCCTAAATGACTTAGATTTCTATGAACGCTGTATTAAATCACATAGAAGAAAAATAAAATTTGATAATAAAATTGTATTCAAAAAAACAGATAAAATAATCAAACAAATTCTAAAATACCAAGATAAAGCCAACTAATCCTATTGCATAACCCCATATAATATCATTAACAAAATGCTTCTTTAAATGGTAACGAGAATAACCAACTACTAATATTAAAAATCCAAATAATAAATCTACTAAAAACACATCTACTTTTGCGATAATTGACAATCCAGTATACATAATAATTGCAGAATGAGCAGAAGGAAAACTCCTAGATTGTACTAACTCAAATAAATTCTTATGATCAATTTTCAAAGGCCTTTCTTTATTAAAAACAATCTTAATAATATAACATACAACAGCCACCCCAATAAGACCAATAATTCCTATCTTTAACTCAGTCCCTTCAAAAACTAAAAGAAACAACACTAAAAGAATAATTGGATTAGCTAAAGCTGAAAAGTCCCGAATAGATTCATCAGACGCCCTTTTAACAAATCTTGAATACTTCATTTATTGTTTACTATAAATTATAGAATATAAATGTTTTGATAGAAATACTTATATACAGTTACTAATTAATTATATTAAAAGAGGTTCTTTAAATTTTGAGTGATGCTAATGGAAAATATATTTTTATTACTATTGTGTATTTTACTATTGATAACACTTTTCTTAATCTTAAACTTTAAATGGATTGTAAAAGAAACTAGAAGTATATGTGAAGATGAAAGTGGTTATGTCAAATTAATTCAATTATTTTTCATCTTATTGGTGTTATTCTCATTTTTTATATTATTAATCCATAGCCTGAATTCTAATGAAGTCACATCAAAATTAGACATCTTCTTAACAGTAATCGTTGGATTGATGGGAACTATAATTGGAACATTTTTTAGCGATAGAACAATGGAATCTATTAAAAAAGATAGAGATAGAAAAAGAAGAGAAATAATTAAAAAAAGTGCTAAAATTAAAGAATATCAAAAAGCATTGAATAAAATATTAGAGAAACTACACTAATCAGAAACATCATCTAAGTCTTTTATATCCTGAGACATTGAAGTAATAAGATTCTTTATTTCTTCTTTAATATCATTCTTCTTGTCTTTTGACATAGATACAATAATTACATAATACGTATATAAATATTTCGAATCACAAGTAAGAAGAAAAATGCGTCGGCCGGGATTTGAATTTCCGAATGCATAGAATCTATACATTTCCCGGATAGACGGCTCTCAACGTAAGAGCATCTTAACCCGTACTTGGAAGGCCGCAATCATTTACAGCAACCAATTTTAAAGTGGGCTTGACGAACGTATGTGTGGAAACCCACGGTTTTCGTCAACCTTTTCTCAAAAGGTTGTAGCCATTAGATCACCGACGCATTAGAAGAATGAATTATTTATTCCTTTATAAAATTATTCATGCATCTAAAGCAGGTTTTCCATATGTATGCATCATTTCTCCCAAGAACATTACTGCACCCAGCGGACCAATATTTGCCTCATCAATTTTATCAGCATATCCATCTAGAGCCCTCTTAAGTTCGTCAATTTTATCTGCTACCCTCTCTGCCCTAGTTTTTCCATGTTTCGGCCCCATCCCACCCACTGTTGAATAATTATGAATCCCATCAGCAAATTTTAACATCCACAATAATTGCTGCATATGTGGATCTGGTTCATCCTTTATCCTCTGTGCAATGTATGCCTTTCTTTCAGGAGACTCAAGATTACTTGGAGCAGTTAAAGCACTCATCAAGTAGATAGCATACCTAGGTAGCTCTGTAGAATCAACAACTAGTGAATCATAAATATCATTAAAAATATCATCCCTTCCACCAGGGTTTTCTTCCCAAGCATCATGAACATGTCCTGCAACAACAGCTTCAATAGGTCCACCCATAGCTTTTACTATATAACCAACACTCAATGGGTGTTCTAAATAAGCAACATTACTTTCCCTTGCCAGTCCCAGGTGAGCCCTATAAGCTAATCTTATTGCTTGTTCTAAAAGTTCAGAATCAATTGGACTTCCTGACTCTTCAGGCAATTTAGCATGTAAGTCTACAACAACTGGAACTATAGCATCAATATCTGCATCTTCATGGCTTACAAGTTCTGAAATAGTATTCAATCCAGCCTCAATTTGTTGAGTTAAAGTTACTTGTAAACTAACCCTTTGCACCATACCTAGTCTCATATTATATTACCTAAACTATCAACATTTTATAAAACTATTCTTGAATTAAGTATAATTACCAAAAAACTTAGTTAAATTTAAATAAAGAATATGAATTATTAACTTATTATCAAAGTCCCGTAGTGTAGCGGTCAATTCCTTTTGAAGGGGACCATTCATCCTGCCCTTTGGATATGGGAAATCCAAGATTTCCGGATTTCACCGAAGATGAAAGGCAGGGACGGCAGTTCGAATCTGCCCGGGACTATTTTTTAATTTTCTTTTGGTCAAGCTTTTCTTTAGCAGACTAAAAGGAGGCTGAAAGAAAAGATTGGGTTGTATCTGCCCGGGACTATTTTTTCTATTAAATTCTAACTTTAATTTCTAAACCAAAATCATAATGTTTAAATAACCAATGAGATCCTCAATCTCAAAAAATCTTACGAGGTAACCAAAATGACAAACGAACGTGTAGCAACTATGGACGACGGATTAAGGATGGTAAGTTTGAGATATGTATTCGGTCAGAACGGTGCGAGTTATGAAGATTTTGTTGATGGTTACCGAGGTATTGAGGAGGCAATTTTAGATGCAAGACCTGATAATGCAGAGTCTATTGAACTCTGTTCTCGTATGTGTGGTGCCAGTTCACATTATGTAGGTCAAGGTACATTTGTATTTAATGATTCATTCCCGCCACCTAGGAGTAATATGGGAGTAGAAAGGCCTGAATTGCATGTTAGGGTTGTTACAGTTGGAACTCAAGCCACTCCATTTGCCGATGGTTTAGCTGGGAAATTAAAAGAAGCATCTGGAGACCTTTTAGAACTCTACCAAACACAAAACTTCCCACCAACATTAGACCAATAATTTTATTTTTTCTTTTTTCATATTTTATACCATTTTTATAATAAAACAAATCTATATCTACTCCAAA